>VMHT01188466.1_pt1 | contig 16282 bp, 11 predicted proteins | sample 4693611 | NCBI WGS metagenome assembly VMHT01 (sample SAMN12280063, study PRJNA550983) | marine metagenome | isolation source: seawater sampled from same location over 5 years 0.02-0.2 micron viral filtrate | place: USA: collected off the coast of southern California halfway between the port... ... | reverse complement strand
ATTTTCTCAGGTAAAAAATGCACTCTAAGATTTTTTCAAGTCCAACCACAAGCGTCTATTTGTATACTAACACGATAGTATCTACAGATAGTCTCGTCAAAACCGCCATCAGAGATTTCTTACCAAACTATGAGTTAGACTGTAAGCGACCTGTAGAGATCTATTGGAACAAGTCAGACACTGATTCTCATACAGTCATTGCAGTATCTACAAAACGTATTGGAGTCGATATTGAATATAAAAAAGAACGTCCCTTTGAAAAGATAAGTCAGAGATACTTTGAGACTTCTGAGGTTACTGATAACAAAGAGGTATTCTATGACACTTGGACAAGGAAGGAAGCATACACTAAATGGAAGAGAGATAAGATTGCAAATAACCTTAGAGGGACTATTGATAGACCTATGATACCTTTAGAAGGTTTACCAGACAATGTAGTTGGGTATATCTGCTATTGACATTGTGTGAGAATGCTGATACAATAAATATAATGATACTTACCACCTACTAATCAATGCAATACGTGCTATACAACGAACATCAAGACGAAGTTGGAACCTACAAGTCCATATATGAGTTAAGAAAGTTTCTTTGTGATAGGAAGTATGAGATAGACTGTGATAAGGATATAGGCGATACATTCGATTATATAAAGCATATTAAATGGTATTTTGATATTAAACAAAACTAATGGAGGATTCAATGTCAGGTGACTACTTTACCCATACGGATAGAAAGTACGACGAAATATTACATAGACTTGATGCACTAGAGAGAAAGGTTGCAGAGAGTAAACTCTTAATGAAGAGGACTGTGGATGGCGAGTATGAAAGACTCGTTGATGTAGTAGTTGACCATGACAAGACGATCACCGAGATCATTGAGTATAATGTGGGGACTCTAAATGAAAGCGAAGATACTAATTGGTAAACTCTTTGAGTATACAGTTCTAGCAGGGGTAGTGACCTTTCTGGGACTTGTATTCCTGTATGAGATAGTAGATCTCTTTGTGATTGAGCAGATTAAGAGAAAGTTCTTTAAGAAGAAAAAACCGCGTCGTACCCCGCGTAGGGTCTCTAAATAATTAGGAGTATTATGATTAATCCAATGGACGATCTTGAAGGAAAGTTCGTAATCAGGGACGAGGATGAACTCCTCGAATTCGATAGGTGTGGTGACCTTCCCGATACATTCGATCACCTTATATCATTTGAACCAACAATCCCTCCTACACCTCATACGGTTAATGATCATATCGAAATGAGCAAGTGGGCAGAATACTTACAGATACTTTGTAGTAGACAGAAGAAGTAATGGCAATAACGTGCAATGGAATAGCAGCAGGAGGTATACCGCTTCTAACAGATATTACTAATAGCACCTTTGCTATTAATGAGACGTTAACATTCAGTGCAACAGCAGGGGATGTCATTACAAGTTCTTCTATATCATTTCAAGATCCTGCAGATTTAGATGGTCAACTAAACATAACTTTTGGTAACGAAGGTGGAACTGGTCCTATCACAGTTACAGGAAATTGGGACGATCCATTTAGTGACCAGTTTACATATGTGGAGCAGGGTCAGTCTGATAAGACTCAAACTCCAACTGTAGTGCAGTCAGTAGGTAATATGCCATCTGGTAAGATCATGTATGACCTCAATCAAGATAATACTGAATATGTTACTAAGGGTCTTTTTCTGACAGTAGTATATGAAGATACAAATGGTGTTGCTCAACCCAACGCACAATTCTATCCCGAAGTGAAGCTATATAATCCATGGGAAAGAATACGTTCTTTCATATCTAATTACTACACTTAACATGGCAGCAGTTACACGAGTCGGAGATGCAGATTCTGCACATTGTTCTGGAATGTCCAGAGCACAGGGTAGTGGTAACGTCTTCGCTAATGGTATACCTATCTCACGTCAGGGAGATAAGAATACTACACACCTTAAACCTGGCAGTCCATGTCCTCCTCACTCCGCTGCAATAGCAAGTGGTAGTTCTACAGTCTTTGTAAATGGCAAAGGTTGTGGTAGAGTAGGAGATGGAATAAGCGGTTGCACATCAGTTGCAGCTGGATCACCAAACGTATTTGCAGGATAAATTATGGCAACAAGATTTAATAACGGTGTACCTTCCGTTGAAATGAAACCAAAGAAGTCAGCACAAGGTCGTGGACAACATACGAAGTATAGTGCTACATCAAGAAACAAAGCAAAGAAGAGATATCGTGGGCAAGGCAAATAGAATTAAAGATGGTGGAAGGAATGCTAACATTCCTGTAGACATGTCTGATGACTTCTACGATCATGGTAATGAGTATTGTAGATACCTAATTACTGATCCTCGTAGTGACAGACAAGGTAAGAAACGTAAACCATTCGAGAAACTAGTATAAATAACAATTGATAAAGAATTGTTTCATTCGGGATGTCTTTGATATCGAAGTCCTTTAGAGACTTCTCCCTTACATTTGAAAAGAACGCAGTGACGAACGATATTTTGTCACTTAAGAATGAAGCTGCAATTAAAGAGTCTGTAAAGAATATTGTTCTTTACAATTTCTACGAAAAACCTTTTGACCCATTTTTCGGTGGCAACATAATTGGTCTGTTGTTTGAGAACTCTACACCCACAATGGTATTAGAGGTTAAGAATAGAATCGAGCAATCTATTGAGGTACATGAACCTAGAGTTACCGCTGTATCAGTTGTAGTTCAGTTTGAAGAAGATCGTAATGAGTTAAATTGTAAAATACAGTATTTAATATTAGGAATATCACCTAAGTTTGATGACATCAGTATAGCATTTAAACCATAATGGCATTTAATCAAGTTAATGCCCTTGAATTTAACCAAATCAAGGCACAAATCAAGGAATACTTAAGATCACAGTCACAATTTAGTGATTATGACTTCGAGGGATCGTCTTTGACGGTGCTTATTGACGCATTAGCGTATAATACTTACTATACAGCGGTAAATGCTAACCTTGCAGTCAATGAAGGGTTCCTAGAAACGGCAGTTTTGCGTGAAAACGTTGTAAAACTTGCTCGAATGATTGGTTATACACCAAAATCAGCACGTTCTGCACGCACAACAGTAGATATTTCAGTCCAAACAGCATTTCCTTACCCAAAATCAGTCACAATGGCTGCAGGATTAGTCCTAAACTTCACAGGATTAGATAATAACAACTTTGTTTTCTCAATTCCTAATGATGTTGCACAATCTGTAGACAGTTTGACAGGAATTGCAGCGTTTAATGACACAGTTTTATATGAAGGACTATATCTAACCGACACTTTTGTAAAAAATACATCAGAAAGACAGAGATTCATACTTACAAATGAAAGGGTTGATACAACTTCTATGATTGTACAGGTAACTTCTGGTACAGTTACAGAAAAATACTTGCAAGCAACAGATATTACGAAGATAGATGCTGACTCTAAGGTATTTTTCTTAGAAGAAAGTGAGTATCAGATACCAGAAATATTATTTGGTGACGGTGTTGTAGGAAAAGCACTATCAAATGGAGATGTTATTACTGTAAAGTATACAACTTCTGCAGGAGTAGGAGCAAATGGACTGAAAGTCTTTGAAAATATTGGAACTTTTAGAGATAATTTAAATAATCAAATTAGTTCTGGCATTTCAATTAGTGCAACTTCATTCCCTGATGGTGGTTCAGAACCAGAAACTACGGAAGCAATCAAATTTTCAGCTCCCAAGTTCTATTCTGCGTTTGGTAGAGCAGTATCAACGCGGGATTATGAAGCAATTGTGCCTCAAATCTACCCAAACGTGTCATCTATAGCATGTTATGGTGGAGAAGAAGCGGAACCACCCGAATATGGCAAGGTATTCTTGGCAATCAAACCAAGAAACGCTGATAAATTATCACTTTCTGAGAAAAACTCTGTTTTGAAGAAACTTAGAGAGTATTCTGTTGCTGCAATTCAACCAACAATCATTGATCCATCCATTTTATACGTAGATTTAACAAGTTTTGTTTATTACAACCCTAACCTTACACGTAAAACTCCTGAGCAACTTAAAAATTTGATCATTACTACCTTGACAGTATTGAATTCTAGCGGTGAGTTTAATAAATTTGGCGGTAAATTCAAATATTCTAAGATTCAGAACATTATTGATGATGCAGAACGGTCAATTACCTCTAACATCACTCGTATTGCAATGAGAAAGAACGTAACAGTTGATTTAAACACTCGTGTTAACTACAAAATCTGTTATGGTAATAGAATTAATCAACAAACTTCTACATCCCCCGCTGTAATCTCTAGTGGATTCAAGATTGTAGGAGATGACATCAACACTTACTATCTAAATGACGATGGTAGCGGTACACTTAGACTTTATTACGTCAAAGGAACTGGTGAGTTTGAATATGTTGATGGATTATGGGGTTCTGTAGATTATGATATGGGAGAGATTGTAATTAATGACTTGATTATACAATCTACCAATGTAGCAAATAACACATTGCAAATTAAAGCTACACCAAAGTCAAACGACTTAGTTTCTTTAAGAGAAACTTATATTACTATGGGTATAGATAACTCAGTTATTACTGTAGTAGAAGATACTATCAGTAGTGGTTCAAATTTATCTGGAACAGGAGTAATTCCAGAATCTAGCTATTAATCAAATATGACAAATAGTTCATGGAGAGTTGGATCGTGGACAACACCAACTACAACGGTTACACAACCACCTGTACCGTCGGAAGTCAGTCCAGAGTCAAGATCCAAAATATCAACGCATATTACAGGACAATTCCCTAGTTTTATAAGGGAACAGTTTCCTACGTTCATTGATTTTGTCAAGGAGTATTATAAGTCACAAGAATTAAAGGGATATTGTGTTGATATAATTCAAAACTGGTCGGATTATTATAATATTGACAACTATGGAGATTTAGTTACTACTACAACACTAATTTCTACTATTACAACTTCTTCTACAACGATTGACGTTGAATCTACACGTGATTTTCCTGATGAAGGTCTATTACTGATTGATGATGAGATAGTTTACTACCAAAGTAAGGGAGCAACCCTATTTCAGACTTGTGCAAGAGGATTTAATGCTGTAAAAGCAGTTGGAATTGAAGGGGAGTATAAATTTGAGTCTACAACTGCTGCTCATCATACACAAGGCACAGAAGTTGTCAATTTGAACAATATTTTCCCGCTTTACATGCTCGGAAAGTTCAAAGAACAGTTTTTAGCAACATATCCAAAGAATTTTGCGGATGGTGTTACAGAAAGTACAATAATTAAGAGGATTAAGGATTTTTACGCCTCAAAAGGAACAGGGAGGTCATTCCAGTTTGTTATAAGGACACTTTTCGGTGTTGAGTCTCAAGTGTCTTATCCTAGAGAGAGAATATTCAAACCTAGTGATGCATTTTATACTTCTAGAGAAATTATCCGTGCAGTTCCTGTTTCTGGAAACCCAATTGATCTGGTTGGGCAAGTATTATACCAAGATAACGATCCTAACGATCCAAATGTGTCTGCAGCAAGAATTTACGTAAAAGGAGTTGTAGAAGTCTTTACACCAAGCGGAGCAATCTTTGAAATTGACGTAGATACCAATAATTCACTTGGTTCGTTTGTAACTCCTTATAAAACAGTCTTAGCACAAGATTTAGGTGGCAATTTAACCGATACGACTGTAACAGTCGATTCCACACTAGGATGGCCTGAATTAAATGGTAAATTTAGGATAGAAGATGAAATAATCAATTATACTGATAAAACAGTTACACAATTCCTTGGATGTACTCGTGCAGTGTCTCCAACAACCAATGTAGCACATGATGCAGGACAAGAAGTGTTTGCTGCGTTTAAAATCTACGGATATTCAAATATAGATGGTTCTGAGATACAATTAAAGGTATTTGGTGGAACTAGAGGTGTTGAACTTAATAGTGGTGGAAAATATTACTTACCAGACTCAAAAGTCACTACTCCTGCAGCACCAGGTTTTGATAGTCTTGATCCTATATGGGATTCGTTTATATACAATGTTAGACGTGCTCTCAGAGGCGACTCAGCGACCCTAGGACAGGTAGAAACCGATGGATCGGTAAGATGCACCATAGTGACCAAAGAAAAGCATAGATTGGTCAGAGACGACACTGTTAGGATTCTAAACGCTCCAGAAGACCTTTACAACAATAATCACATTGTAGTTGGTATTGTTGACGAGTTTACTTTTGAGTTTATCTTTTCATCATCTCCTGCATTTGGTATTTCGGGATATGAGTTCTATATTGCTAGAGAATTTGCTTTTGGTAGGTCTGATGATAGTTCTATCAACATAGCAGTATCTGGAACTACAGGAGATGTTCAAAACACATATAAATCAACTGATCACGCAATAGTTGCTAGTACAGGTATACCAACACATAAGATAGGACCTTTTGCTGCTACAGACCTAGATCCTGGCAATCAAAGGTATCTAAAACGTATTCCTCTTGTGCCGAGCGTTAAATCGCAAAAAACTGCAACTCCCGTAGGTCAGATTGCTATTGGTGCAAATGGTGTCCCACTATTCTCATATAAGTCTGAAACTACGAAAAAATTTGGTGGTATAAAATCTATTGAAAGAATTAATGGTGGAACTGGTTATGATATCACAAACCCACCAACTGTAGAGTTTGAATCAACATATGAGTTGAACACAACATATGCAGGATTAACTAGAGTCAAATATAACGGAAACAGATACCAAGCAGTCAATGCGGGCAAATCTTCTGCAACTCAATACCCAGTTCATACTATAGGTCAAGTATTAGTAGGAGAAATTGAGTGGTTGTATGAAGGTGCTACTGCATCTGCTGATGTTACTATTACAGGTTCCGTAACTTCTATTAACGTTACCAGTGGAGGAAGCGGATATACTTCACAACCTATCGTATCAATTGTTGGTGGTGGAGCAATAAGCGGACAGCAAGCGTTTGCTACCGCACAAATTACGGAAGGTTCCGTAACTGCAGTTAATATTGTTAGTGGAGGAAGCGGATATACAAGTGTTCCTACCGTATCAATAACTGGTGGAGGTGGATCTGGTGCAACTGGATCCGCAATTTGTAGAGGTCCTATTGACGCTATCAACATAACCGACGCAGGAACGCAGTATACTTACGAACCAACTATCAATCTAATCAGTGGTAGTGGTGCTGTTGCGTATCCATCAATCATTAATGGTAAGATAGAGAGTATAATTGTGACATTTGGTGGTAGTGGATACTTCGGTCCTCCCGACGTTGTTATTACAGGAGACGGAGTTGGTGCAACTGCATTTGCTACAGTTGACTTAAGCACAAACATTGTTACTTCTATTACAGTATCAGGTAAAGGAGTTGGATATACTGCGGGTTCTACACGAGTTGATATTGTATATCCTGGCTCAGGTGCACAATTCCAGACTAGACTTACAGAACTATCCATAAACGAAGCAGCAACTGGAGAAGAATTAGGAAGTAGTTCATTTGTATCACCTAAAACTACAGACCCATATGGAGGAGCATGTATTCAAGGTGAGAACTATTTAATCTTTAACGGAGAATATGGATATCTTTATAACCCTAAGCAAATTAGATTCTTACTTAAGGATAGTATAGGTCTTGATGTTAGCAATATATTGCAAGAGTTACCTCCTACTGTACACTCTCCTATTATTGGTTGGGCATATGACGGACACCCCATTTACGGACCTTACGGATATGAGGATCCAGAAAACAGATCACCATTTAACGCATATAAACGTATCCGTAGTAGTTACAGAGTAATTACTGCTAGAGAATCCATTCTAAGCGGTCTCACAGACCCTCTAGGGACTTATATTGAAGATTATGAGTATGTGGAAGGTTTAGGTGATTTAGACCGTTATAATGGCAGATTCTGCGTTACTCCAGAATATCCAAGTGGTGTATATGCTTACTTTACAACAATTACAGGTACAGATGGGTTTCCTGCATTTCCATATTTTGTAGGACCTGAGTTTTATGGTGAAGCAGATGCTGTAAACTGGAATGGTAATGGACTACAGAGAAACTTTACAGAAGACTCAATACGTTACAGAGCTCCGTTTATAGGTGTTGATAATATTGTTGCAAAGAGAAAACAATTAGACAATAAGATTGACTTCTTCCTTGCATTGGAAGACAGCACAACTCTTATTATAATGGAAACAGGTGAAACACTTACATATATTGAAGATGGTATTGGATATTATAGTTACTATCCATTTGTAAAAGGTGGAACTGCGGACTCTTTAGTTGTTTCCGCAACTAACAAATATTCCTCAGCGGGTGTTGATCAGTATCTTGTAGAAGGTGGCGGTAAAGAGTATAAGGTAAATGATAGATTAGAATTTGATAACACAGGAACTGGAGGAGAAGGTATAAGTGCTACTGTTGCACAAGTTGAAGGTGTGGCAGTATCTGGTCTTTCTAATGTTTATACATCTGCTTCAGCAGCAGGGAATGATTTATACTACGGAAGTATTACATGTGACGCTACACATTTCTTACAAGTAGGAGATAGTATCGTAATTTCTGCAACCGATAACTCATATACCAGAACAATAAAGAGTAAGTTTATAAATGGCAACTATCATTTTAACTATTTCAATCTCAGTAGTATGAAGATAACTGATGCTTGGGCATCAGGAACAGCATATAGTAGTGGTGATTTAGTATATGTTGCTAATAGAGTATATGAAGCTCTGCATCCTGCAGGAACATCTGCTTCAGGATCAGGTCCTACTCATACATCTGGCAGTGCAATTGACGGAGTTGGTGGAGTAACATGGAAATATCTTAGAATACGCACAGATGGTAATTTATTCCAAGATGGATGGTCTACAAACTCAGCAGGATCTAGTTACTCAAATGGTACATATGAAAATGTTCCGCTTAAAAATGTTTCTAGTGATGGATTAGGAGGAAAGGCAACTGTTGTTGTATCTGGTAATTCTATATCATCTGTTACTATTACTAATTTTGGATATGGATATGATATTGGAGATACGTTATCAATAGACGATGTTAACATTGGAAATGGTGGTGGTTCTGGATTCCAGATAACTCTAACTAAGACACAGAGAGAAGTTCAATGCAAAACAAATTTAGCACATCAACTTGCAGTAGGAGATCTTGTCAACATCTCAGGAGTTGATCCTGTAGGTTATAACAAAGCAAATTATGTTGTTAAGAGAGTAGACACACTCAATAGATTTACTGTTAAAAGAGATTTTGCTACAATCGCTGTAGCAAATGTTACAACAGGTAATAGTGGGTCTGCTGCAGAGGTTAATATTAACGAACCAAATTTAGATCTCATAAATGGACATTCATATATTTTTGATACATCGCATTCAAGCAATGTTAATAAAGTTTTATCATTTACATTAGATCCAAGTAATACAGATGTATTAACTTACAAAAATATAATTGATGAAGTTAGAGATGTAATATCAAATGAGCAAGACTCAATAACTCTCAAAATGGTAGATTTGCCTGGCATATTCTACTATCATGATATAACCCATGAAATAGTATCACCACAAACATATACAGTTATTGTTCAAGCAAAAACCACATCTCATCCATATTTCGGTTATGGATCTGGTAATGGGTATTATATTTCTGGTGATAAGTATGGATCTGTCACTGAGTCTCCTATACTTACAATGTCTCGTGGACTAACTTATACATTTAATCAGACCGCTGCATCTAATAACACTCATGCAATTTACTTCTCCGAAAGTGAAGACGCATATGGTGGTACACTTAGATATGAAACTGGAGTTGTTTATAAAATTAATGATGTTGCGGTATCTTGGTCAGATTATAATTCACAGTTTAGTTTAAGCAGCACATTAAGTCGTAGTGTAGAGATAACTCCATCAGTTAACTCTCCAGATACATTGTATTATGTTTGTCAAAATCATCTTGCAATGGGTAATGCAATTAGTGTAAAGAGTGATATTTCAAACAGTAGATTCTTCAATGTTATTAACGACCCAATATTAGGAACTCATACAGTAAAGACTAAAACAGAAACTGCTTTCACTTACCTAGTGGCAGTTGCTCCTGAGATTGGATATAGTACAGGTGTATCATACTCTACAAATTCAATATATCCAGATGGCGGTATTGCAACAATAACAATTGGTGACCAAGGTAGAAATTATCAATCATTACCCAAATTAAGTGGATCTAGTCGTTCTGGTTCTGGTGCGACTGCAATTGCAACAATATCTGGTGGATTATCAAATGTTGCTGTAACAAATCAAGGATCTGGATACAATCAAGGCATTCCTCCTACTTGTGTTGTAACATTACCAGATTTTGTTGATATAACACTAGAAAACGTATTAGGTAACTTCTTACCAGACGAGATTGTCATAAGTAAAGAAAAATTAGATAACAGCACTGCTAGGGGAAAAGTCATTTCTTGGAATCCTGTCACATCAGCATTAAGAATCCAACCATTACAAAATACAAGAACAGGTGCGGGTCAAAAAGGATATTTGATGTTTAACTCAGGAGCATCATATAGTATTAACCCATCACAAATTGATGCAATTGGATATGCTGATGAATTTGAATTTTCATCACATAACGCACAGACTGGAGATCCAGTTAAGTATGTCTCAGCTGCAACAGATCCAGTAAGTAATCTAACTGTAGGACAAACATACTACATCATTAATATAGGTGATGCAGGACGTGTTAAGTTAGCAGAGACACCACAACTTGCAGAAGCGGGCACAGCAATTACTATAACCAATTCTGGAACTGGCACACAAGAGTTTCTTCTTAGGTCTAGAATCTATACAGGTGGTAGTACAGTTGCAGTCATCAGTTCTTTATCAGGAACACAAGCAACAGTAACACCTGTAATATCTGGTCTTGGTAAGGTAACAGACGTAAACGCCAATACTGCAGGAACAAACTATAGAAGTGCACCAAACGTTATATTTGATGATCCTTACTACGGTACAATCGCAACTGTCTCAATACAGTCTCAAACTGCGACAGCGTATACTGCTAATCAATCCTTCACAAGTATTTCTCAAAAATCAATAGCAGGAACAAGTGCAACTGGTGCTCAATTTACAATAGACACTGATAGTAATGGAACTATTACAACAGTGACAGTTACCAATGGTGGAACTGCGTATAATATTGGAGATGATATTACAATATCAGGAGCAGATTTGGGTGGAACTGATGGAACGCACGATGTAGTTCTGGATATGGTCACAATGACATTCCCAGATGTTGTCTCAACTGCGACTCTATTAGACGCATCTATTGATAATATTACAGTAACAAATGGTGGATCTGGTTATCTATCTGCACCAACTATTTCTGCACAAGGTGGTAATGGTATTAACGCAGAGTTGAATGCCATCATTGTAAATCAAGGTGTAAGCAATATACAAGTAGGTGCAGCAGGAGAACAATTCCAAAGTGCACCAATTATCAACATAGAACAAAAAGTAGGATCTGGTGCATCTGTATTGCTCAAATCATCTGACTTAGGACAAATACTGAAAATTAGTGGCGACAATATTACATACAACTATAGTCACGATAGAACACTAAAACCACAATTAAATACAACTTATAATTTACAATTAATCAGAACACAAATTATAGATTACTTTGATGTAGTCAATGGTGGTGCTAATTTTGTATCACAACCAGAAATTATTCTTGAAGGTGGTCAAGGATCTCTATTTGAATTAGAACCACTAATTCTTAATGAAGTTATACAGTCAGTAATCGTTAATAATCCTGGTAGAGGATTTACATCTGCACCTACAGTAAAATCAAGAGTATCTCATAGTTTTGTTGCTCTCAATTCTAACAGCACACTTAACTTCCCATACAATGCAAAGATACCAACTGGAACTAAAGTAAATTTAACTCAAGTATCTGGAATATTACCTCCTCCATTTGTTGAAGGTACAACTTACTATGCTGTTGCTGCTACTACTGCAAATGGATTGGCAAGCAATCAAATTAAACTTGCAACTAGTCTTGCTAATGCAAATACTGAGACTACCGTAGCAATGACAGGACCTCCATTAGGAGATCCTCTAACTGGACAGACTGTATTCCAATTACAGACTACAGATTTAGGCGATAGTATAATTGCATACATGAAACCCGCTACATTCTCTATTGGTGAGAGGATCTATCAAGGTGCTTCTACTACATCATACACTGCTTATGGTGTTATTAAAGATTGGGACGCTAGTGGTAGAGTAGTAAGTGTAGAACTTGTAGAAGGTGACTTTGTAATAGGTCAACCTGTATTTGGAGAAGAGTCTGCTGCATTTGGTCAAATTCATGCCTTTGACAGAGCAGATGCTAACTTTGTAGTTTCTCCTATTAGTACATCTGCTGCTAAATGGGAAAAAACAACTGGATTCTTAGATCTTAATGAACAGCGTGTATATGATAGTGATAGATTCCAAGAGTTCTCATATGATGTATCTTCATCAGTTAATATTACAGATTGGAAGAATCCACTTAAGTTTGCTGCACACCCTGCAGGATTTAAGGTAGTTGGCACACAAGTATTAACACAATCAGTCAAAAAAGAATATAGACCAAGATCTGTTACTAATCAAAGTCCTAGCACTGATTATGATTGGTGGATACAACAAACAAATAGTGTGGGTAGCACATTTAATGGAACTACATTCATAACTCCAAAACCATCTTCTAAGAGAACTGCTAAATTAGCAACTATCAATAATTTTGCATTATCAAAACCAGATTATACTGCGTTGGTTCCAACAGAAGTTTCTATTTACGGAAAGCAATTATTAGACGTTCAAAAAATCCTATCTTGTATCTCATATAAGATTGATGATATTAGTGACAGAACATTAACCTTTGATGGATCTAGTTCTACTATTGTAGATGGGAGTACGAATAGAATTACTATTACGAATCATGGTTTTGTAGCAGATCAATTAGTAACTTATACTTCTGGTGGTGATAGATTCTTAGATGCTAGAGATCTGATTGTAAACAATATTGATTATATTATAGAAGAAAGTATTGGTTATCTAAAAGCAACATATCCTAATCTAAATTTAGATTCAACACTAGAATCTAAATGTGCGAGAGATACAAGACTTGTAGTTGCTTCATGGACTAATGACCTTAAGTATGGTGGTAATTACTTCAGTAGAGATGCTGCTGAACAGTATACTAATGGCACAAATGTTCAACATGTTCAAGGAGAGGAATCGGAGACTGTTGCAACATTTAATAAAGCAAGAGACTTATGTTTATTAGCGGTAACTAATGACCTTCCAGTTGGCACATATACAAATATAGTGCCACAGACAGATCTAAGTATTACAAACGATTCTGGAGGGTGTACAGACGTCAAGAGTGCTATTACTACACTAGCAGGAATAGTTACAAATGCCATCAGTAATCCAACATCTGCATTACCAACACAAGATGTTGGAAACTATCCAAACAATAGGTACAATACTCCTATTGGTGGGTTAACAAATACTAGTCAATATTACATTAGATACGTAGATGCTAATACAATTGAACTATCAACAACCATCGGTGGTAGTGCAATTGATTTAACCTCACAAGGAGTAGGAGTAGGTCATTCTTTAAGATGTTTTGTAGATGGCACTAATGATTCATTTAGATTACAAATTGATGGTATAGATCTTGATACTAAACTTGGGAAAACTGCTCAAAGGTCACAATTACTACTCTCAATAAACGGTCTTATTGCAAATCCTGCAACTTACACATTGTCAAATAATATTATAACATTTGTTACACCTCCATTGTCGGAAACTAAAATAATTGCAATGTATTTTGATCGCTCATCTTACAGTGGTTCATTTGTATTAGATCAAATAGGAGACGAGATTAAAACTTTTGGTACAGGTTTATCTGGAACAGGTACTCATACATTTGTAAGTGGTGTTACTAATGCCATACAGGTTACAGGCGGTAGTCAGTTTACTGCTGCGTCTGGAACAACATACAATCCTCTAACTGGCGATTTGCAAATTGAGATTGGTTCTCATAGTTTAACTACAAGTAATACTATAGTAATTGCCGATGGTGGAATTACATTTACTTGTGATGCTGATAATCATGCTTCTGAACATGCGTATCCAAGATCAGGAGATCCTGCATCTGGCAAAACACTTGCTATTACTGCAGAAGATGCAACTACAATTACTGTCAATGTAGGAATATCAAACGACGAACCAAACGAATTGGCACCTGGCACAGGTTATAGTGATGGCATATACAGTGCAGTCCCACTTAAAAATAGACTTGGATCTGGAGTAGGTGCTACTGCTAATATTACTGTGGTCGGTGGAAAGGTCACAAACGTCAAGAAAGTATCTGGTGGTAATGGATATAATAATACAGATGTATTAGGAATATCTGATCCTCGTGTTGGTGAACAGTTGGTAAAACAATTCCTTCCTTCTACTGCTACCTATACTCCTGCATCTGGTGAGATGGTATTGACAATAGGAGCAGGGCATGGTTTATCAGCACCTACAACTCATACACCTACTACTGCGACATATGATCCTAACACAGGTCTAATGGTTGTAACTATTGCTAATCATGGACGTGTAAATGGCGATCAAGTTAAGTTTGCAGATGGTGCAATTAAATTTAGTTGTACTTATGGTAGTGGCGGTAATGGTGATTATCCACGTTCTACTGATTATGCATCAGACAGATGGTTACAGGTATTTGACTGCACTACAAATACATTTACAGTCCAAGTTCTTGATAGTATCCCATCTACTGATCTAAGTCCACATACATTTGTATCAGCAGTAACAAATAGTGTCAAGTTTGCAGTATCTACAGTTAGGATTGCAAATGAGTCATTGAAGTTTAGTTGTAACTTTGGTGGTGCTACTGGTGCTGCTGCTATCAAGGCATACCCACGTGCTACTGATCCAATCGGCACACAAGGTAAGATGAAGGATGTACCAGTTGAAGCAGTTGCGTCTACCACTATTACAATCAACGCATTGAATGGAACAGCACCTACGAATACTGATGCTCATGCATGGGAAGGATTGTCTGAATACAATAATTACAGCATAGGCGATATTCAATACACACCTACTACAGGTGAGATGTTAATATTATTGGGTGCGGATCATGGATTAATTAAAGGTGATAGAATTAGATTTGCTAATAACTCACTAACATTTACATGTGCTAAAGATAATAATGCTACACAGCATCAATATCCTAGAGTTGGAGATCCTGCAGAGGGTGCATGGTTAACATTAGATGCAGCAACAACTAATACAATTACTGTATTTGTAGGTCCTTCATCTGATACATCCACTCACACCTTTGTAAGTGCTACTTCAACAGCAATTGAGAGAGCAGTAGTGTCATACGGTGTTTACAAGTATAGTAAGTTTGCAGACGCAGGAGCACTACTCAGAGCAAACCAGAACTTTATTGCTACAACTGCATATGGTAGGATGATGGCAAACAATGCAGGATTCTCTAGCACATATCAAGTCAAGTGTATTCGTGATACAAATTTACTAGTAGACGCAGTTGCAGATAATGTAGAATTTGGTGGGAACGATGCAACATACGATGCTGCTAACCTCTATGTTGGAACAGCACATCTATCTGGAGAAGAAGGGCAGTCTGTACAAGTATTCAATCATGCTAGAGATATTTCTCGTCAGGTTATGCGTAACCTTACCGTTACTACAAACTCATACACTGTAGGAACACAATCAGTGGATAATACAATTAGCAATGACTCTGGAAGCACATCATACTCAGAAGCATGTTGTATTGACGTAGCATCTACAATTACATCATTATGGGGTATCGTTACACAGGCAGTAGGAACTGGTGCACATACCTTTGTTCAGTCTACATCTGGTAATATATCTGTCACTGGTGGTGGTAGTGGACCTTTCACTGCTGTTGCTCCAACGACTTATGATAATACTACAGGTCTTATGGAAATGGAGATTGGATCTCACTCACTTACAACAAGTGATACAGTGACAATCGCTGCTAACTCAATGACATTCACATGTGCCAATGACAACAACACATCACAGAAAACTTACCCACGAACAAGCGATCCTGCATATAATACAGCAGTTGCTATCACTGCGGTTACAGGAACAACGATTACAGTAAACGTTGGAAC
>VMHT01198911.1_pt1 | contig 16286 bp, 28 predicted proteins | sample 4693611 | NCBI WGS metagenome assembly VMHT01 (sample SAMN12280063, study PRJNA550983) | marine metagenome | isolation source: seawater sampled from same location over 5 years 0.02-0.2 micron viral filtrate | place: USA: collected off the coast of southern California halfway between the port... ... | reverse complement strand
TTACTGTTGTTGGACTTACCGTGCCAGCACTGACAGTTGTTGCAAAAAAATTACCAGTTCGTAGACTACTAACACTTACATCTTGAAATACAAGATTGGTTGCATTCAATGAACTAGTCGTAATATTAGTAGCAGAAATAGTTGTTATTTGTGCTTCAGTAGCATTCAAAGTATTTGGTTGAAATGTACCGCCAACAACTAGATTACCAGCAACACTTACATTGCCAGTAAATGCAGCAGAAGTTTGAGAAAGTTTTAGTGCAGAGTTATTACCAGAACCATCTTGGACATTACGCAGTGTTTCATCTATACCATTATTGGAAGCACTAGAATTAATCTGCAATAAATCTTTATAGGTATTTGCAATTTTCTTACCTGTTAAATCTGTCATTATACTATATTCCAGTTCTTGTCAACATCTTCCCAATTGTCAAACACAGCCGCTTCCCAATTTAGGTTTCTATCGTTATTAAATTCAGGTCTAGCATCTTTAATAAACATGCTTCTATCTATAGTAGATATAATTTTATTTTGTGGATGATTAACTAAGTCGTAACCTTTTTCATTATCTTCTGGACAAACCCAAAGACCATAACTATTTTTTTTCATTACTGTCCGTGGATATGCAAAGCCACAAACATCGCAGACTATCTTATTATATTTACCTCTTGCCATATTATAAACTCGGTAGCCATGCTGATACAGGAACTGCGGATACTATATTTACTGGTAGCCTTGGACTATCAACATTTACATCATCAGTTACTCTAGCTATTTTATTTTGGGGATGACTTACTTTATCATACTTTCCTTCAAAATCGGTAGGACACACCATCATTCCATAACTATTCTTTTTTAATTCACTAAGCTTGTAACGAAAGCCACAGACATCACAAACACCTAACGCCTTAGTCACTTAGTAACTTAATCTAGGCCGAATAAGAAGGCTGACACGTTCTTTGTCTTCTTCCTGCGCTCTAGATAACCTTTCCTCATATTCTTGCTTTAGTAAGTTTATTCGACCAGCATCAACCCCTGGTCTTTTCATAGACATAAAGTATGCTGTACCTGCAGTTAGACAAGGCAAAAATCTTCTAGAGACATCAGCACTCTGAGAAGAACGTGTGACATCTTGAATATATTTTACAGTTTCTAATTTAAGTTGGTCAGTGCTATTATCTGGTAGAGGCCATAGATGAATAACAACATTATCACGGTCACGCCTAACTGCATATTGAGATGGACGACCCGTCTGAGATTTTCTAGGAATTTTTAAATATTCTTCCATAGATATTCTATTTAGTTGTAAGTCAGTTTTGTTGTCACCATTAACTCTATTAATGACTGCTTCAACAACATCAATGTTATGTGCATCTAAACTATAAGATGTAACACTTGTTGTTACGGACACCGCCGTAGTTCCAACTGTCCAAAGTTGGATACCACGGTTTTGCCAATCTTGTAGAAGAAGATTTATAGAACGGCGTGCAGAGCGAGGCTCTTCACCTAGCGTGGGTTCACCACCAATCATTTCCATTGCTTCTTGGATTACTTCATCAATATCCATTGAAAAGCTATATGTTCCTGATGTTGCCATTACGAATTATCCTTTTCCTTATTTTTTTCATTACACTTGCAGTTACAGTTTTCTTTGCCACAAGTTTTTTTAATATAAGTATTTCCCATAATATTTTCACGCTGGGTCATGGAAGAATTAACATTGTCATATATTTTGTGCATCAGCTTATTCCTCGGTTTAAACCAAAAATACTTTTCTTTATTTCGTAATGCCATTACTTTCTACGTTTGGTGCGACCAGCCCTATTACGACTTACGCCTCTTGGACGCTTCAAGCCAGTAGTTCGTTTTTTAAGACCACCTGCCTTTCTAATCTGCTGACTGGTCGCTGCCCTTGTTATTGTCATTACCACTTAACCTTATGTGACCAATACTTTGCACTAAGCTTTGTTGTAGGTTTGCCTTGTGCATTATGACGAGCATAGTAAGATTTCTTACGTGCTTTATCTTTTGCAGTCTTAGGTGACTTACCTGCACCTTTTACACCCTGTTGACCAAAACGAACTAAACGAACCTTGTCGTCTTCTTTTGCAAGAACTGCGTGGCTTTTAGTTTTATGACCAGGGGTACGCTTTGGTTTGTTGTACCCAGAGAATCTTTCACCTCTGTAATTAATTGCCATAGTTTATAGTGCTACCTTTCATAGAAACACCTTTACCAAAATCACCTATTTTACCGCTTTTATTTTTTTTGTTAATTTCACCACCAGATTTAAAAACATCATCACCAGCTTGAATCATGTCTATTAAATTCTGTTCTCTGGCTTCTAATACTTTTCTTTTTTTCGGGTCTAAATTTTTTTTATCTAGTTCTTTCATAATAACACTTAATCTATTTTGTGCTTCTTCACTCGGTCCTTTTTCTATTTCTCTAGTATCTCTGGCCTTTGCTTTAGTTGACGCTTTTCGTCTAGCTGTTTTTTTAGCTCCTTTTTTTATTGCTGCTTTTGCTGCTGCTTTTGCTGCTGCTTTTGCTGCTGCTGCTCCTGCTACCCCGACTATTGGTAAAAGTGGTCCTGCCATTTTATTTCTCCTAATATAACCTGTTGTGTCCTGATATAGAACCGCCATTTGCGGCTTTACGATACTTTGCAGTTTTCTTTGCTATAGCTTTAGGTTGTTTAACAAACTGCTTTCCTTGTTTAGTTCCTTTTCTTTTTGCTCTCGAAGTCGCCGCATATTCTGCTGGGGTGAGTGCCTTAATAGCCGCTTCTGGTAAGTACCTTTCGCCAGTCTTGCTTGACTTCTTGCCACTCTTAGTTCTCCACTTCTGCTTTGTCCAATTGCTGAGAGACTGCTGAGATTTGCTTTTTGCCATTTAACATACTACGATTTGTAGCCCCCACCTTTTGCTTTATATTGTTTAGCCAACATCTGTGCTTTACGTGCTGACCACTGACCAGGCGCACCGCCCTTACTACCTGCTTTAATTCTATTAAAAAGATTTTTACGCATTGTAGGTTTTGTATAGTTACCCGCTTCATTTACACGGCTTTTAGCTTTAGGTTGTCTGCCTTTATTTAATTTTATGCTAGATAAAACTTTGGATTGTTTAGCATGAGTCTTACTTGCTTTCTTTAAACCTTTAGCTACTTTTTTAATTTTATTTGCAGTTTGTTTTTTGCTTTTAATTGCCATCTTTTTTACTACCACGATTATCAGAAAGCTGCTCTTCAACATACTTCATGTAATCTTGAAACTCTTTCATTTGAGCTTTTTCAGATTCATAAGCACGTTGCCCTTGTTCAGGTGTACCACGTGTACCGCCTTCACCTACAGAACCAGCCATTTGACCCCCTGTTTCTTTATAACCCATACGATTACGAACTTTGGTTGGAAGCTTTGCTAGACCTGGATTATCTGTTGGAACATCTTTTTTAGACATATCTTTCTCCTATGATTTAGATACTGCACCACCGCCACGAAGAGCTACGCCCATACCACGACATGTTTTACCACCTGCCTTATAACCTTTAGTTTTCATTTTACCACCTGCAGCATAGCCTTTACTTTTCATTTTACCGCCTGCAGCATAGCCTTTACTTTTCATTTTGCCGCCGACAGCTTTTTTACCAATGATATCAGAAAGACCTTCACGAAGTAAAGCACCAGAACCTTTTTTCTTAGCTTCTTCCATTCTTTTCTTTTTTGCAGCACTCGTTGGTTTTTTTGTTGGTTTTTTTACTTTAGGTGTTGGCGTATCTTTTACAGAAGCCAATCCTCTTTGAAGTTTTGTTTGAGTGCCACCAACTTTTTCAGAACCAGGTAAAGATACAGGAGTTTTACGACTTGACTGAGACTGTCTAACTTTTTGTGATTTAGTTGCAGAAGTATCTTTTTGTCTTAATTCTGTTAAAGCTTTTTTATCTTCTTTTGTTGCAATTCCTTCACGAACTTTTTTTTCCAGCCGTGTTTTTAGCACGCCAAAATTAGGTCGCTTGCCTTTATTCATTGCAGATTTAATAAATTGTGCTATTAGCTTACTTGCAGCCATTACGGTGTTCCTCCTAATGTATTTTCACCAAACATAGAAGCAGGTGCTTCCATATCATCACGCCTTGTTCTACGTGCTTGGTTTCTTAATGCTTCAATTGCGTTTTGATAACGCTGTTCATAATAATTACTTACTGTGTAGTTTTTCATAAAATCACCCGCCTCGACCATGCAACCATAAAACAAGGCATCATAGCAAAAGTCAGAGAAGTAATTACTTTGATTTGCACTGGTTAGTGTAGTTGGTCTAGCGACATATACAAGTTCCCCACCGTAAGTAGCACTTGCAGTAGGAGCAACGATAACATTGGTGTTTGTTTTCTTTGCATAATATTTTGGGGTTCCTGTACTTGCGCTGACAGGCCAGTAATCATAAATAAACTCGTCTGTTCTTTGCAATAAATTAATTTTAGTTCCGCTATCTTCAATACGAAGATTCTTTACATAACGTGTTCCAGAAGGAAGAGTAAGTTCGTTTTTACCTGCGGATAGTGTAACTGATGTAATTGTTACCAAGCCATAGTCATCCAATGTTTTAGTTAGTCGTTCTTCTACACGATTAACCATATTGGGTATAGCTGATACAAATTCGCTGCCATCGTTTTCAGATGCTTCGATAATGTCGGTAACAAGATAAGTATAATTAGCCATAATAAATAGTCGTAGAAATAGTTGTTGCTGCCGATACAATAATTTTACCTGACATGCGAATACCATTATCTGCGAAATCCTGATAATTGTTTCCGTTTACTTGAAACTTAATTCGACCACCATTGGTATTACCAAAAGGGTCAGCAGATGTACCAGTGATAACTACGATACCTGTGCCTACACAGTTAACACCACGTACACGGGTGTCAGTAACAGTTACACTAGTAAGAGAATCTACAAAAGTACCAGTTCCAGAAACAAATGCGCTTCTAATATTAGTCATTGATTGCTCCTATAAAAATGTCAATAGGTATATTATACTAAAAAAGGGGGTGAGATACAAGTCCCACCCCCTTTAAAGGTTAACGTATAGGTGTTTTAATTAAGCACCTGCGCTTCCGAAGAAACCACGCCAGTCACTGAAACCAAACGCATAACGCTCACGAGCCTTAAAGCGAAGGTTGCCAGTGTCGAAGTCAGGCTCCATTTTAGTCTGAAGCGGTGAACGGACGAACATCTTCGCACCATTCGGAACATCAGTCTTAATGAAGTAACCATTCGTGTCCGTGAAACGGCGATTCACAAAGAAGCCATTCGGGACAAGACCTTGATTGCGAATGCTGTTAATGTCGTTGACATTGGTAGCATTGTTAACAATCGTGGTTGACAGAGGCGAGTTCAGAATCTGGTCTGCAGTAAAGGCCAGGTCTGATGGGATGTGCAGGCTTTCGGCTTGCGCTCCAACTAGGATGCCACGGTCATCTTTAGTTTTAGAAATAGCAATCAGTGCAGTTTCCAGAGCAGCTTCTGAAAGGTCAGATGCAGCTAGAAGGTTGCTTTGGTCGCCATTACCAATGGTGGGGTGGTCAGAGGCAAAGAAAGATTTGCCATCACCACCCGCAAAGGATGCGTTAAAACCGTTGTTGAAAACATCAGCAGCTTTAACTTGTTTAGTGTTCGCCATAGCACGAGCCAAACCTTTGGCACGCAGTTTAGCGAATGTGTCATAGAGGTTATCCTCCATAGCTTCTTCCGTAACGGCGAAGCCAAGGGCAATAGTCTCGTGTGTGTAACGAGATGTAAAGCTTTCTTGGGCATCGTCATAAGATACGGCAGCACCTTCACCTTTTACAGGTGCAGTGCCAAAGCCAGTGAAGAGAACTTCTTCTTCAAATGCACGGTCTGAATTTTCAACTTCATACAGAGGTGCATGTTCATCAGAAACTTCCCCATACTCAAGGCCGAATACGGCGTTAAGACCAGGGAGAAGCTCTTTTGCAATACTTGCTCTATTAATAGCCATTATTATTTATCTCCCTTAGTTGGTTGTTGTCACAACGGCTGAAGTCAGAACATTCTGATAATCATCCGCACGATGGTTGAACTCAACTTCCATCTTCGTGAACGCATCGCCAACTGCATTACCAGGTTCATCAACGATACCAATGATACGCAAAGCACCATTAGTAGCTTTACCAGTTGTACCAGCAGTCGTTTTAGCAACAATGGTTGATTTACCAGTAAAGGTAGAACCACCAGCAATTGAGCTAACTTCTACGTTTCTTCCGACAATACCAGCAGCAACTGTGGCATTTGAAGAAATAATGTAAGTTTGATTCGGATTGTCATTTACCAAACCAACGATGTCTGAAGCAGACACGCCAGAATAGTAGGATTTAAATTTTTGTTCCCCGTTTTCTACATAGCGGCAACCTTGGAAAGTACCAACAGGCACTTCAGTTGACGTTACGCACGGTGTAAGTGTACCAGAGGCAATACGTACAGGAGTACCTGTGTACATTGCCGTAGCACCTGAAGCAATAGGATATTCGTTCAGGCCGTTACTATTTGGTGCAGCACCACGAACACGGGAAGGCTGAAGTCCAGTAACTTTAGTAGCAGACATATTTTTCTCCTTCAGTGTTTAAATTTAGTAACCAGACTTCGCAACCTTTTAATCAAAAGAAGGGGTGCGACCCTTAGTTACATTGGTTTTGCTTTGATTTTGAATAGGCATTTTGCGATTTGATGCGCCTTCAAGCTGTGCATTGACAGCATCAACCATCTCTGCAGATGCGTTTTCAAAATGTCTTTGTCGAGCTTCTGCACGTTTGAGTGGCAACTTAGCAAGTGCCAAATCTCCTCGACATACAGTGCCTTTGTAGCGACCTTCATCTTTAATTGCAGATGTGTGTGCTAGTTCAGGTACTTCATCAAGAGAAACAAACTCCCAGCCTTCAGCCATTCGTTTACCAACATTTGTATAATCATCACCACCTTTTAGGGTTGTACGTATCCAACGGAGTTTCATTCCTTGGTCTTCAAACCTTGCGGTTACTGATTCAGGAATATCTAAAAGATTTGGTTCACGATATTCATAGTCTTCGGATTCTCTTGTTTCCAGTTCACGACTCTGGGTGTTACGTGTGGTGTTTCGTGCCATAAGTGTATATCCTTTCGCAACTATTAGTTAATTGTAGTATATTCGCCTTCGCCTGCCTTTTCGACTTTTAGCTTTTCGGCTGCATACTGTTCAAGTGATATGCCCCATTTTCCTGCAAGGCGTACATCTTCTTGTGAGAGTTTTACCTTTTTACTTGATGAAGGTGCTGGAGTGTGCGAAGCTCCTGCAACCACTTGAGCAGGTGTTGACGTTTCCTGCGGTACGGGGGTTTCGGTTGCTACTTCTTTGGTAGCTTGTCCAAACTTTTTTGGAAATATTTCTGCCATACGGCGGTCAACTTCCTGATAATATTCGTCATCACTAGGGTCAAACCCGTCTTCTTGAACATCTTTATCAATCTCCAAAGCAACGCTAGTCAGCACACGATCTGTATTAAACCATTCATTTGCTGCCGCCCAATCAGTTGCTTTACGCTGTGCTTCTGATACAGTAGTAGCAGCCGCTTGGACTTGTTGTTGCTCCTCAAATTTCTGAGGTTCAAAAGAGTCTGCCTGTTGACGAAACTCTGTTAGCCTATAGTTATCTTGCTGGGCAGTATTAAGAGATTCTTGTGCCTTCAAGATATTATCGGCATCGCCGTTTTCTACGGCTTGACGGTACGCAGCACGAGCAAGCTCTAGACGTTCCGTCACTTGACGCTCATTAGATTCAACATTATTACTTAAGAGATTTTTATATTCTTCTTCTCTTTGTTGAAGCTTTGTTTGCATTTCCTTCTGTTGTACTAGAAGGTTTTCAATCTCGGCTTCACGTTCTTTTTTCTGTTTTACCAGTTGTCGAATACGCTTTTGTGCGCCAGATGTTTCTACACCCTTTGTTTCTTGGTCTTGTTCTTCTTCAGTTGTAGGGGTAGTTTCTTCTTGAGATGTTTCCACCTCTACTTCGGGGGCTGCTGATTCTTCTGTAGCTTCTTGCCCTTCGATTTCAAATTCCACCTTTTCTTCTTCAGGGGGTGAGCCTGCTTCGATGGTAGACCATTCAGTCTCTGCCATAGTATTTTCTCCTGTTTAACGTCTGCGGCGAGATAGACGAATAACGCCGATATGTAATATTATATAGTATGATTGATTAATTCACAAGAGTGACTGTGAATTTTTTTAACTACTTAGATTAAATGTAGGGTCTAAGTCTTTTGCATCTTCTACTACCATTTTGATATCATCATCAAATAATAGCAAAAGATTTACGCCTTTGTAAAAGAACTTGCTTCCTGTATGTTTACCATAACACACATAGTCACCCTCTTCACACCAAGCACCATTAGCAAACTTGTCGTCCTGATAGGCTAGGTCGCCAACTTTTAGGACACGACCAACTGTTGTAAGGTAAGCCATATCCGATTTGGTTGAGTCAGGCAGAATGATACCACCCTTAGTTGCTGACTTAACTGATACTGGACGTACAAGGATATGATAGCCTGGTACTCTTGGAAGTGGGTTAGGGTCTGCGACCTCTTCGTCTGTAATCCATTCATCGTTTTTCAAAGCACTAGATGCAGCTTGCATATTTACTCCTCTTCGATATATTTATTTAGATAATCTTTGATAAGGCCAATGGCCTTTTCTAAACCAGCGATTGTTCCCACTGATTCACAGTATCTAGAATAATCTGAAGCGGCTCCATACGCAAGGGAATTTTTTATAGATTCTATTTCTTTTTGTATTTCTTTTATTAATTCTTCATATAACACTATTTAATGCCTTGTTGCTTAATTACATCTGCCAATATTTTAGCAGAAACTTTAGCTTCTTCCAAGTCATTATTTTCTTGGGCTTTCAGCAAGTCAGCCAGTACGTCCATAGCTTTCAATGCACGCTTGGCATCTCTGTCTTCTTGCTTCTGATAAGCTTTCATTTGTTCCTGCGCTCCTTGGGCTTGCGTATCCAGAACAATCTTCTGTTCTTTCAAGTCAAGGTCACGATTTTTAAGTGCGGCATCTGATTGTGCTTTGGCAATCTGTGCAGCAGTTTTATTTTGTTCCACCTGAAGTTTCTGTGCCTCAATAGCCAGCATCTGCTGTTCTGGCGTTCCTGGTCCTTGAGCAGCCGCCATGTTTGCTTGTAGAATTTGCTGGGCAGCTTGAGCCTGAACCATTCCAATTGCCTGTGGGTCAAGTGCAATTTGTCCCATAACTTGTGGATTTTGTAATGACTGTTGATATAGTCCATCCATTTGTTCTTGATACTTAACGAGCATATGCTCAGATATATTAGCTTGCAATGCTCCAGCAAGTTTTGCAAATGCAGGGCTTTTTTGATTCATAGGGTCTTGCATATAAGCAGTTTTAACTGCAATGTGTGCGTCATGGTTTTGTCCTGTGAACGCCTTAATAGGTTTACCTTCAGAAGCTGCCATAATATCTGACACAGGGTCAAGCGGAACTGCTTCTTTTTTAAATGGCATAAGTTTTTCTACATCAGGCACATTAGCTGTAGTTAACAACATTCTATTAATTGCTTCCATGTCAAACATTCCTGGTTCTGACTGAGCAGCAATCTGCTGTACCATTTGAACAAGCATCATGCGTTGTGCATTAGACGGAATGTTTGGGTCAGATACTGGAATAATATCTACACTACCATTAAAGTCTACTTTAAAAATCTTTTCTGTAATTCCTGGTAGGTCATAAGGATATTCACTTGGTAGATATTCAGAATCAATACGTGCCAATACTTTAAACTCATCACCTTGCGCTTTATGTAGTCGTTTGTGAATAGCAGTAAAGAACTTGCTAGAGGCTTCAAGCAATGCCATAGTTGTACCAACTGGACCATAGCCACCACTATCTGCAATGACTTGTTCTGTACTGTCGGCAAACTTTTGTCCTGCTCCTGTTACAAAGGATAACATGTTAAACAAAGTCTGTGATGGTTCTTTAAATGGTAGTGGAATAATAGACTTGGTTAAGTCCATGCCTGTTGCTTCTACTTCTTTAAACTCACCTGGCGCAATCGGGTCATTATCCCCGACCATCCGTACTCCCTTAGCCTTGAAGCCTCCTGGTAAATTAGCAAACTGCCCAGCATCAAGTAGGCTACGCATTGCAGCAGTAGCAGACATAGTAAGATTACCAAGGAAGTGAATAAGACCCAGCCCGTAAAAACCAAATCCAGGAACATATCTGTAATGCGTGAAGTGCATTTTTTTGACATACTTATCATCTCCTTCTGCCCAGTTACGGCGAATCGAAAGAACTTGACCTGACTGTTGTTCTACAGTTACAATATATGGGCAGGCAGCTTTACCTGTGTGCATTGTGTCTTCTTCAAGTTCTAGGTAACAATGCTGCTCCAGCAACACATACTGTGGGTCATTATCTCCTGCAGGTGACAAACCAAGAACTGTGTCCATCTTTGCTGCCATGCCTGACAAAGTAGGAACACCAGCAGAAGGAAGTTCTATATCGGCATACATATCTGCTTCTATCTGACGAGCCAAGTCAACAGGGCTACGATAAATAACATGAGTATAGCGGTCTGCTCTGCGAAGGTCAGACGCATAGTAAGATACATAAAACTGGTCTATGGGTACAAACTCACTGACAGGTCTGTCAAGGCTTGAATCATAATAAATCTTTTTAACTGCAGAACCAATCAAGGGTAGATGAAACAACATACGCTCAAACTCATCAAAGTATTCAGGCATCTGAGTAGTAACCTGATAGTTCATAAAGTTCTGAACACGATTAGCCTGCTGTTGTTTCTCAAGTGTAGCGTCACCAAGAACCTGTGCCTTAACTGGTCCTTTGGCTGGGAACAATTCTTGCGAGGCTTTAGATTGGAACTTAACTGCTGACTCAATCAACAATGGATGCACAGCAGTAGCTGCACCTTCAAATGGTTCAGTTGTATCTTCTAGCTTCAGACCAAGCAGGTCAAAGCCTCGCTCAAACATTGATTCCCATTCTGAACGAGAATCTTTGTCTGCTTCAAACTTATCAATAACTGTATTACCAATCTCTTCGAGCTTTTCATCGTCTAAGATTTCTACAAGATTTTCATAAAATCCTGTATTCATATTAATCTCTACTTCGATTGCTTCGGCTGACCCTTCAAGGTCTACTGTAATCTCGCCTGTCTCAGGGTCTACTTCAAAGGTTGCTTCTGCTTCAGAAGGCTGCTGCATTTCCATGCGAATAACATTGTCGCCCTCTGGACGCTGCTCATAGGGATTTCTCTCTGTTGCCATTATGCTTTTTTCCTAGCTTTTGTTTTACGTTTCATTTGTTCAATGTATTTTCTATACACAGAACTAGCACCAGTTTTACCTGCTACCTTTGCTCGTTGTTCCATAGCAATCGCTGCTTGTATCTTGTGGGCATGAGTTCTACCACTGGCCTTAATCTTTCTGACACTTGACTCTGCATCTTTTAATGTGGCAAACTTTAATCCACGTATTGTTCCTTTAGGATTCTCATCCGTATATAAATCAGAATGCTTTTTGCTTCTTGCGGGTTGTCCTTTTTTTCTAGGTATACGTGGAGCCATAGGCAATATTATACCATTAAGTTCTCCAGTATCCAACCCTCTTTGTTCGCCTTGGGTTATAATCATCTTCCCAGCTTGGGTCTTCATTGTGTGACACATGCCAGCTATCTCGCATATAGTGGATAGCCATAGTCATTGCGTCCACTTGGTCATCATGTGCGCCATTGGGAAAGGCTAGGCATTCATCAAATAAATCCTTTGCCCACTCTTTACTCGTGGGTATGTAGACACGGCCTGACTCCATAAGAGGCGTAGCGGCGTAGACACGTGATACCTTGTCCCTATCGGGGAGGTAGTCCAGAACAGGTAGTCCTGCGAGTCGCATATCTTGTAGCAACGATTGACCAGAAGCTTTCTTCTCAATAATGCACACATCTGGCCTGTGTTTCTGGTAGAGCATCTGTGCCGTGCGGCGAAGGTCAGGATATTCGAAGCGGTCTTTGATATTCCCAAGAAGAATAAGATTGGGGACGACATACTCTCCACCATACTCATCTTGCTCGACTTGGTGGAAGATGCCCCACGTTTGTATGACACTATAGTCTGCCGTTTTCTTAGTAGAGAATGCTGTGTCATAGGTCTGGATAATAAATTCACATTGCGGCGGGTCTTCATACTCCCACCACTCAAACCAGTTCTTCTTGATAATACCACCTTCGTCTGGCGAGGGGTTCTGCATATATAGCGCATCCCAGTATCTACTCCCATTACTTGCTCGTATCTCTTGTTCATCTAGCTTCAATACTGAGTCTGGCTTCCACTCTGGAAAGTATGATGAGCCTTCAGGTAAACCCAGTAAGTCTGCTGCAGTCTCGTCCAGCCATGCAGGGATACTAATTACTTCCCATGGCTCTGTAGTAAACTCTGACTCCTGCTTAAGCAGCCAGCCACACAAGTCATCAAAGTGATAACGTGTATTAATAATAATGATTGCACCATTTGGCATCAGTCGAGTACGTAGACCAGAAGGCCACCACTCCTTAATATACCTACGGCCTGCTTCACTAAAGCTGTCTTCTTCTGACATAACATCATCTAGTAAAGCTAGGTGTGCGCCACGACCCGCAATCTGTGACCGCACACCTGCTGCATAGTAGGAGCCATTATGGTTTGTTTTCCACTTACCTGCTGCCTTAACGTCTGACCGCAGGGACACACCCTTAAAGATACGCTGGAAGTCTTCTGTGTTTACAATATCCCTGACGCTACGTCCAAAGTCACTAGCCAGTTGGTCGCTGTGAGACACAGACATAATCTCGTGGTTAGGTTCACGGCCTATATACCATGCAGGAAATATCTTACTAGTAATAAGAGACTTGCTTGAGCGTGGTGGCAGAAAGACCATAAGTCTTTTTATCTCACCATCGGCTACCTTCTGTAGTCTATCACACAATAGCTCAATGTGTCTTCCCATATGGAAGTCAGTCACTAGGGTAGGAGCTACTCTGCGTACAAATGTAAGCAGGTCTTCTTTTGATTTTTCTTGAATATATTTTTCTAATGCTATATCTAGAGTCTGATGGTCAAGATATCCCCCAGCTTCTACTACATCTTGTATTTCTTCTAATTCCATATTGCTTTTCTGCAGTCAGTGTTGCATATTTGCACTATTGCAAACTGGTTGAATCCGTGCTATACTATCTTTACTTTAAAGTTCGGAGGTAAATATATAAGCAGTAGGTAAGTACACTCTATGTAGACCTACACAATCCCCGCTAGGTAGCTCTGGACAACTACTGTTATTATACTTCGTACATCTTTTTTACACAAGCACAAAACAGTTGGCCTTGCCAACGACAGCCAACTCCAGAAGCCCCGCCTGTGGGGTTTTTTTTTGTACTATGAAGTACCCTGGTATTTTTTTCTACTACTAGAGCAGTCTTTTTGTAGTTTTCAAAAGTAAAAACAACCCCCACCCCTATTTGATTAAAGACCCTTGTTGAAATACTCAGTATATGTCAGGGGTATATTATATATATGTGTGCAGGCACGTTTTGCGTGTAGGGGTGTGTGCGAGACTTCCCCAGATTTCAGCCGATTTTGCCAAAGAATCCTTTTCTGTTGTAAATTTACCACATATTCTATGTGATTTCATGAAGAACTCGACAGATTTCACACAGAGTGTGACTAATATGCCACTACCACCAGACCTCCCCATGCTTCCAGCATGACCCCCCCTCTCCCCCTATGTGCTTGATATGCTTGCGGAAATAACTACCCGTGTGTGTACACATCATGTGTTTACGTATTTAAAAACTCTCCGTGAAACGGTGAGAGAGTTTATTAAATACTTAACACATTGATGAGAGGTTTGATTATGAGGTTTGGATATTTGATGATTTGTTTGATGATGCTTGTTTCAAGCATAGCCTTGATGCTGGCAGGTGGCATGTTGTGGACAATACAGGCAGGCTTCCCGATGATTCAAGGCGTAGCCTTGTTCATATCGTTCACTGGATTTGTGCTATCGTTTTATACGATAATCGAAATTACTAGGCTTGACTATTAGGATTTTACAAGATACGATACTTGTGAGTATCTTGATAAAATACTTATAACCACCACTGGTTCATGCAAAGGAGTTTACCATGACCAAGATTTACAACGTAGTTGATTTGACTGATGTTTACGGTTCACCGTCTTACGGTGTTGAGCATGTTCACGAAGGCATTGTGTCTGTCTGGACAGACTGGGAATTTGCTACGGAAGTAGCAGACGATTTGGAATGGAGTGTGTAATGAATTACAAATTTGTGAAACTTGGCAAAGGTATGCGTATCGTGAAACACAATGGCAAGCCTATCGGCACACTTGAGTTTACCAAAGGTAAATGGTTGCTATTGTCTGGGGTAAACCCAGAGTATCGCCGCTACTTCACTAATGTGAAGCAAGCTAAAATATGTTGTAATGCTGACCCAAGGTTTTACCTTGGCATTGGGGCTTGACAACAAACTACTTAGGTGTTATACCAGATACTGATACTTGTGAAGTATCTGGATATAACCCTTAGAAAGGACGTTTTGACCATGAGTAATTACAAGCTGATATCTGTTGGCAATAATGCCAAGACTGTCAAAGGTGACGGTTCGGAATACCTGACTGCCATATTATATATGGCTCCTGCCGACAATCTGGAAGGTGTCAATGTGTGTGCTATGGCAGAGGTAGCAGGATGCAAGGCCGCTTGCCTGTACACTGCTGGTCGTGGCAAAATGAACTCTGTTCAAGCTGGTCGGCTCCGTAAGACTATGCTATGGCGTGACAATCGTGTTGCATTTTTGCAACAGCTTCGAGAAGATATTGCCAAGTTTACTCGCTATTGCGAGAAGCGTGGCATCCAGCCTTGTGTACGCTTGAATGGCACAAGTGATATTATGTGGGAAAAGTATCTGGATATGGAAACAGAGTTTCCGACTGTACAATTCTATGACTACAGCAAGCTGTACCTTCGGGCTTACAAAGACTTGCCTAGCAATTACCACCTTACACTGTCTTACAGTGAAGCCAATCCTGACTTTGCCGAAGCAGTGCTGAATGCACACAAGCTGACAGGTGTAAACATAGCCGTTGTGTTCCGTGACAAATCCACTATCCCTACCAGCTTTGCTGGCTCCACAGTGTTGGATGGTGACAAGGATGATTTGAGGTTTCTGGATGCACCACGGCACATTGTGGCTCTGTATGCAAAGGGTGACGCACGCAAAGACAGCACTGGATTTGTTGTCGATGCGGCATAACACTAATATGTATATGGGTTTTAATAACCTTGATACTTGTGAAAGGTTATATAAAACACAATACAGATTAGATAAGACTTGGGCTTGTCTCAAAACAGCCCGATTTGTAACGCAAACTTATGAGGTATGAAAATGCGTATCAATACACTTAACGACAACACCAATGGTTTTCGGTTCAACATTGCTGGCGTACAGGGCTTGTACCGCAAGCGTGTAGCAATTCGCCGCTTTGGTATTACCCGTGGCGACAGCATGACTGGATTCCACCTTGGCAAGCGTAGCTTGTATGTTGAAGGCGGCATGAATCGCCGTTCTTTGTGGAACCTTGCAGGTTAGTTGTTGACAATCACCTTGGCATGTGTTAAAACTGCCTACAGTTTTTGACAATGAGGTATAACATGAATGTAAAGCTACGCTTAAATGACCAATACACCTTCTCAATCTCGCAAGAGCAGATGCAAGACCGCCTTGTAGAGGTGGCATTATTCTGCGATGGACGCTTCGTACCCTGCAAGTATTGGGCTACGACTTGGGTAGGCGAGGACTATGATGATGATGTTATCCGTATGCAGGATGGCATGGAAGTGCTGGATTTGCTGTGCTATGCCAAGCACTATATTTACATAGAAGCCGAAGAATTTATTTGGGAACAGGAACATGTATAAGAACCAGAGCGAAGCATTGGAACGAAACCACCGCCACAAGGCGGGGCTGGTATCCTATGCCATGTATGCCGTGACCGACCATGACATGTTCTGCCAGCATGGTATGGATGTGTACTATGGCGATGACTACGACCAGTTAATAGATGACAAGATGGTCGAGGCCATAACGACTATGGTACAGCAAGCCTATCTTGGTGACTTTCCTGAGTGGTC
>VMHT01088181.1_pt1 | contig 16290 bp, 15 predicted proteins | sample 4693611 | NCBI WGS metagenome assembly VMHT01 (sample SAMN12280063, study PRJNA550983) | marine metagenome | isolation source: seawater sampled from same location over 5 years 0.02-0.2 micron viral filtrate | place: USA: collected off the coast of southern California halfway between the port... ... | reverse complement strand
TGAATATAATGAATTCAAAAAAAATAAAATAAAATTATAAAACTTACATCAAACCTTACATATATTGTAAGTTTTCCGTGAACAAGGGTACTCCCTTATCTTCTCTACTTTTTCTGAGCCTAATTTAAAATTTGATTTCGATATTATTTTTTTTGATTAAAATATTCATAATGGCAAGTTTTCAAACAAAGACCTTTCCAAAACACGATGATTATATGACTCCTTTTTCAGCTTGGGAAGCGATTAATCAATATATTCCCAAAGATAAAATTATATGGGAGTGTTTCTATGGTGATGGAAAATCGAAAGAACATCTTTTAAAATTAGGATGTAAAGAAGTAATCCATGAAGATATTGATTTCTTTGAACATAATGAAGGAGAAATTATCATAAGCAATCCGCCGTTCTCAAAGAGTAAAGAAGTAATGTATCGATTAAAAGAATTAGATAAACCATTTATTTTAATCTTACCAATTCCAAAATTAATCACATCATATTTTAGAGAGAATTTTAAAGACACGGAAGATCGCTTACAAATAATAATACCAAGGAAAAGAATTCACTTTATAAAACATATAGATGGAAAACCAGTGGAAGGATGGAAACCTCAAACTTGTTTTGATTGTTTTTATTATTGTTATAAAATGAATTTACCCAGGGATATTATTTGGTTAGAATAAATTTACTTTTTCTGAGACATTTGGGCGAATAGGTTTTCACCAAACTTAAGATCTGTATTAATCTGTTTATCAATTCTATAAATTATGCCTGAATTATCGCCCACCTGCCCAAGTTCCCCTTCGGGATCTAAAATCTGAGATTGAATAGAAGTGATTGTTTTTTTACGGGTCACAGTGAACGTTGGGCCTCCACCATCATATGAAATAAAATCATCATTACCTTGATACTTCCCAACAATTCCCATAGTTTGAAGAGGGTTCGAAGTTTGAAAATAATTAGCTTGATCTAAAATATCTGATTTTAATAAGAAATATCCCCTGAGTAATCTCCTTGGAAGATCATTTGCTGTGATACGAGTGCTATTCGTCAAAATCACCGAGGCTGGTGAAACCCCTGCATTACTAGGTGCTGTGGCATCTACGTTGGCTAAATTTTTTGCGGTATCGTAAAAATTTATTCTACTATCTAACATTTGAGAAAATAAATTTGCTCCATAAACATTTGTAATATATGATTGCGAATCAACTGAAGTGATATCGGCATTTGTAGTCATTCCATTGACATTTGATGAAACATCATTATATTTAATCAGGCGATTTTTTTGATTGGCACCCGAAGCGTTAAACTGACCATACTCAAATCCACATAGCCCCCAAAAACCTTGAGACCAATTATTTTCGCTATATCCCATGTCTTCGATTGTCACACCACCGTGACTATCATAAATTCTTCCAATTTCTAAATTTGTATTAACCCTTACAAAGGTTTTTTGATTTGTAATTGGAGTTGCCGCGGCGTGCCCGTTACTTTGAACATCTATAATTGAATAAGGAAACATACAAGGAGACCAAGTAGTATAATGTAATTGTTTATTTATTTTATAGCAGTCCTGACCAGCCTGTGCTGATTCAGGTGGGCCGAATACGGTTGCAGTAGGATCAGGATCTCCAGCATTATAGAAGTTTCCAACTTTTTCAGAAGTATGTAGATTTTCAAATTCAAATCTTCCTTCGACAGAATTAAATTTATATGTAGGATTGTTAGCACCGATATAAGCATTCCTTATGGTCGGAGCCCCTACAAATTCCTGTTGACCGAAATACTGAAGAGCATTAAAACCTGAACTCGGTATGATGGCTGCGTTTCCAAAAGCATTGAAATGATAATCATATCCTATTTTTGTAACCTGCTTGATTTCACCACCTTGTTCAGTATAATAATCTGAAGGAATACCACCTATTTTTTCAGTCGTAAATCCAATAAATAACTGAGGCACCACTACTGAACCTATATTAATCTTTTTAGCAAATCCAAATGCTAATGTTTCATATGAATTCCCCTCTGCTACAGATCCATTAAGATGAGATGAATTTTTATTATATGCGATGAAAACAGGCACAGATGATTTATCTGGAGCACTCGCCACAGGTGGAACAGGAACAGGAGTATTATCTGTATGTGAAACATTATACATATCATCTCCAATGGGATCGCCGGCTGAAGGGTCCCCTTGTTTTTTGAGATCTAAATGTAAAAATCTTGCTTCTTCCGCAAATGAACCACTTAATGAAGCCGAATCGGGATTAACGGTATCAGAGTAATTTGTTTGACCAGAATTATCTGTTATTGCCCCTTTTAATAATTCAGGGTATAATCCCTGAGCATCAAAAAATCTCTTTAGATTTTCTAAATTTTCATCATTCCATTCTAGATTTGTAGTTATTTCTGCCGTTGAGGCATTCGCTACAACCCCGACATCTAAAAGAGTATCGGCACCCTGCGGCAGAAAAGCCGCTCGACCTGCTTCGACTATTTCAGGTCTTTTAAATCCAACATAGGCATATGAATTTAAATATTGACATCCTCGCATAGTATCATCATTTCCTTTGAGAGTTTGGGGTGGACCAGGAGCATCAACAGAAAATTGACCAGGAATAATCGCAGAATTAAAATACGATTTATTATAACTACTACTGAATAATTGAAAATTAGTACACGGGAAGGCTCTGTTTGTTGTAGAATTTACCATGACGCTTTCCCTATTCTCTGTGCCCGCTTCATTAATAAATATAGGATCATCTGTTTTAGTTAATTGATTGGTTAAATCTGCTGCGACACTTTCAGGCGAATTGAAACCCACCGGAACAGATAAAGGAACTTTCTGTTTATATTTTATATAAGGATGAATGGCTGGATCTGATTTATATTCATCATTCGCTTGTGCAGCATTCGCCTCATTTAGTAAATATTCATCAATGATATCTTGCCCAACATAAGCGGGGTTCCAAACGATTAATTTTTGTTTAAATAATGTATATCTTGAATTGTCTTGTTTTAATTTTCTGAAATTACACGCAGCCCCAGAGGCATTTATTCCAGCAACTATATTCCAATCTTGGGATGAAATATGTGAAGCAGATTGAGGATATGTATTTGCTCCCACAGGGTATCCATCGGGAACTTCCCAAAAAGAAGCATTTGTGGTCATCCCGTGATAAATATTACCACCCGCGTCGGCAGCGGAAGCCTCTGATGAAGCATTTCCAAAATTTCTAGGTAATCCAATATTATTTTCACCATTAGCATTTTTATAATATGAAATCACTACATTTGCTTGATTATCTATTTCTTGAACCTGTTCTGTGATAGTTTCATTCCGCTCCATGGCGAAACCTTCAGGTGAAATTTGTATCCTTTCGCTACCAAAAATTAAAAATTGACCAAAACCGATATAAGATGTATTAATTTGTTCAGTATATGAAATATTTTTTTGACCAAGATTTTTACCAGCAAATTCTATGATATCACCACCCGCACCTCTTTGAGAAATATGTGCTGACTGAATAGATACTTGATCACCGATATCCAATGTGATTCCAGATGAAACCTGATTTGTAAACAAAGCATTATTTGTTTGAGCCAAGTTACTCGCTGAAAACTCGACACTCTGCCTACGATTACAATCTAATAAAATAGTCTGAGAATAAGGTAAAGGTTGACCACTCATTATTATAATGAATTGATTTAAAAAAATTTAGTTAGAAATAATATTTACGATTTAAGCGAGAGCAGTTGTGACATAACCACCCGAAAGAGTAGTTAATTTAGCGAGTTCCAGCCAAGTTCTCTGAGTATAAGTCTCGCTATCATTAAGACCCTGATATTTCCAGTAATATTCGAGACCTCTGGAATTGATACGCTCGTTGCGGTTGAGACGATACGATAGCCAGTTGAAGCGACCAAGGATACCCTTTTCATCGCCAGCATCACCCTTATTCTGAACATATCCTTCATATGTATCATCGGTTATGCCTACACCCTCGGCACAGAATTCTTCGCGTGTGACGAATGGAACCATCCCCTCGGCCTGAGCCGTGTTGTGAAACTGGCGGGCAGGATTAGTGACATCAATGGGATATAAGAAACGATCATTATATTTGATATTCACAGTTAATGAACCGTTATCATTTCCAGCTTGCGGTGATTGTCCAAATGAATAATGTCTTTCAGGTGAAATACTATGATACTGATTTAAGATACTTTCATCATCCGTGGCGTCCGATTGGATGCCTGTGATAACTTTAGTAACGATGCGACCCGCACCGCCAAGATTTCTAATCTGAGTAGTTCCGCTGGTAGAAGTAGCAGACACAGAGACCTTAGAATGCCGATAATCAAAATGATTAAATGAAATCACATTATTGGCTGCTCTGTAGGCATCCATCATTTCCTGAGGATAATAGATATAATCAGCGATTAGTTTTACTTCACTCTGTACGATAGTTAGATCCTGTTGAGCGACACCCTGAGCCCGCTGAGCCCTGAAGGTCGAGGTTGGTTCAAAGGTTAATTCTACAGATACCTGTTCTTCCATCATGTAAAGAGGTAACTGAGTTTGTTTCAGCATAGGGAACATATCACTTAAAGCAATTTGGAAAACGGGAGCATTACCAATCGAAGCCCAATCCTGAATAACTAAATCGGCAACCCCACCCGTTTCCCCATTATAATCACGACCATTCTCTAAACCGTATCTCGGTGCCCGAGTATCATTAGCAGCACCACCATCAGTATTGGTAGCATCCGAATATCTAAATTGATGGGAAATACATTTACCCGACTGAACCTGTTCACGCTCTAACTGATGCTCGTTGTTAACAAACATATCCTTGTATGCCGATAAATAATTGTACCCATCAATTTCCTGAAGGGTTTTGGTTCCAACCTTAAGGGCACAGCGAGAGATTAAACTTTGAATTCCAATATTCGTAGGGTAGAAACGTTTTCCAGTGGGATCTGCGAGGGCAGTAGCCGCCAGAGTAATTTTAGAATGACTGTGTAATATACCTTTGTTTAAGAAAACAAATCGGCAAAAACTATCTGAAGAAACGACTGGATCGAGAATTGAAGTTTCTACATCTGTGGCGGTGGTAGTATCCATAGGGGATACACGTAAGAGATCTGGGACATTCGGGGCGACTGGGTCGCGAACGACCATGGTTTCGGGGATATCAGAATCATCAGCACTTCCTTCCATATTTTTATAATATGAACTTTTAAAAAAAATAAAATCAAAAAAACTTTTTTAAACCAAAGGTAAGCTTCGCTAAAGGGAACCTAAACTATGTTAAACCAAAGCTTCTCTAAACTCTGCTTAGTATAAATACATCATCCCAGTTATTTTCTTCATAAAATGAATAACCATTATTTTCAAGATAAATTTTTATATCGTGTCTTAAGGGTTTATAATTATGTTCACAAGTAATGTAATCAAACTTAAATTTATTATGATCTAAGGATTTTAAAATTTCTAATTCTGAACCTTCAGTATCAATACTTAAAAAATCCATACGTGAAGGAGCATTATTATCTTCTAATAATTTTGTGAATGTAATACATTCTTTATTACAGGTTTTATCATTTTCTTCACATATACCTGAAATCATATCCCCTGAACCATCTGTTACAGGTTTTTCCTCAAATGCAACAGAACCATTTTTATTATAAATACATTTATTAACACAAATACTATTCGGGCGATTTTTTTCACATTTTTCAAAAGGTGTAGTTAAAGGTTCTACACATATGCCTTTCCACTGATAATCTTTTTCTAATCTGTATGTATTGGAAAGATCAATACCATCGTGAGCTCCGATATCTACAAAATATCCATTCTTTTTATGATTTAAATATGATAAACATTTCTGATCTTGATTTAATTGAGAAGGGCGACCTAATGACATTATTATATCAATTATTTAATTTTTTTGTGAAATAAACTTATTAATTCATAACCTGAATGCCCTGTGGGCCGAATACCAGAGTATTCTTGGCGTGAGCAAAGACGAAGAACGACTGCGGGAAATCGGTAGTCATATCTAAACTCATATTGATACCAAAGTTCACGTTGCTGAAGTCGACACCTTGATCCGAAATATTATCAAAAGCAACACCGACACCAAAACCACATCCACCAAATGCGAAATCCTTATCAAAGCGAATACTATCATTTAATCTAACATTCTGAGGATTTAGCTGCGTGCGAGAAATACCATTGAATTTTTCAATAGCACTCATGTAATGTTCTATGACTTCGGGAGATACAGTGGAATTACCAGCATCATCACGCTGAAGAGGATTAATATTGAAATCAATTGGGAATTTAGTACCATTTCTTGTGAAAAATAATTCAGTAATATCGGCACTCGATCCATCACTATTTGTAGGAAACAGCGTTGCTAAACCATCAAACTTAGTATTATTAATGTGTGCCGAAGGAACTATATTTGCGAAAACACCCATCACTCGACTTAAACCAAGCTGGAAATTTATAATACCATTTCCAGAATTTATAGTTTGATAGTAAGAAGAAATACTGTTGTATTCATAGGTTCCAGATGTGCGGGACTTAAGTGCCTGAGTAGAAGCGGTATCTAATTCCATTAATTCAGCCACAAGCGAAACATCACTAAATTCATAGAAACTATCTGTGTATGAAGCGCTATCAGTATCTCCCGAAGTATGGAAAACCTGACTATCAGGTGCCAGGTGAAGTTCTACTATGAGACCACCGACAGCCTCGGGCATAAGAGGAATAGGTTCACCACCATTAAATAATCCACATGGGAGGGTCATACAGAAATGATTTTGGGTCGATGAAGATGATGGAATGTTTACAACCGATTGCTGCTGGCAATCATAATTAGGCATAATTAAAGCAGATTCATATAAATGACCCATCCCATCCTCTTTGGATGTGGTGACAGGTAGATAAGATGCTAAGAAACGATTGTAATGGCGAATACTCTCAATAGTCTGCCCCGTTCTTTGAGATTTAATAGTGAGTGTATCAATCGTAGAATATACACCTAATTTTTCACTCATAGCCAAATTGGATACATCGCTGGACGAAGACGATGCAGAAGATAATAATGCTCTGAATTTACCCTGAAACCTAATAGATTGGCCTGAAAGCAGGCGATCCTGTTCACCTATGATAAATTGTATAACTGGATTACCGTCTCTAAAAGACACGGTTCCCGTAGAAGTAACGTTGCTCGGCACGATCTCGGTATTAACATTCGCGGTACTCATATTTTTATAATATGAACTTTTAAAAAAAATAATGATAATAAATTAAAATTTAATGATTTCTATCTTTGGCTTAACCTTGTATGCTTCGCTTAACGCATTACCATTAATCCACCATTCTTGATCTCAAGGCGACGCAGGTGCGAAACAAAATTATTCCAAAGTTTTGGTTTTGACTGCTCAAACGCCCCCGTGTATTCTAATTGAAGATTGAAATCTTTTCCACGGGCATCATACACCGCATTTCTGCCGAGGGTTAAAGCACGACCGATGAAGAAGTTGGAACGGAAAGGCATAAAGGATAAGGGTTCGATATCCGACATGGCGAGGGCTTTTTCTGCTTCTACACACCATTGCTGACTGATTGATTTTGCTCCCGCGATTTTAGAAGTATCAACAGGACGACTAGGATTAATCTTTCCATCATATATGAATTGATAATTTTGTAGCTGGTCGCATATACCTACGAGACCACTTCTCGCCGAAAACTGCCTGAAATCTTTACTATCATCATATTCAATATAAGTTCCTGAACAAGATAACATCGTCTGAGTGGGATAAGCCGTAGCGTCTGTAGGAACACACAGAATTGCTGTTGCTCTGCTTTCAATAAGCGGTAGACGAATATTTGCTACATTATCGGTGCGTAATTGAGAAGCCCTGTAATTAGTGAAAGATCGATAATCATAATTAATTGTACCACCCTCCTTCATCATGGACATCATCGAAGCTTCATATCCTTGGGGAACTTCAATCTGCTTTACAATCATCTCAACATTAGATACTGTGTAAGTGGGATCATATGAAGTTTGACCTGGGTTGTCTTGTAGATTAGCAGAAACGACGTGATATATGTCTGAGGCTGAGGCTGGTGGAAGCGATTGACCAGTGGTATTTGATACATTTTCTGTAAGAGTAATTTTAGTTTTACTAGTTCCTACGGTGGCCCCGCTAACCTGCTCTATCTCTGCTATCGTCCCAATTGAAGCATTAACTGAAGCACTAAGATAATCAGCTTTTCCTGGAACAAATGTAATCTTTTCACCGACAACGAAGGGGCAGGTAGCAGTAGATGTCTGATTATTATCACGAGTAATAAAGAAACTCTTACCGACACCTAGATCAGAACCATTCTTCCACGAACCATTTGTTCTGGAACCATTATCAGAACCATTAGTGCTGTGAAACACAGGGTTGAGGGATAAATGGCGATTACGATTAACACTATCTAACTGGCGGAAAACTTTACGTGAATCCTGAAGTAAAATTTCAATAAATAAACCATCCGTTAGCATAGCCGGGAACACAGCCTCGTTTCTAAAGAGACCCGTGTTTAAATGAAGAACACCCTGGCATACTTTAAAATCATATCCGTCATCTGAAGTTGCGAAATTTGTATCGAGGGCTGCATTTCCCTTAACTTCCTTGAAATATGGATTTGAAACACAATTACCTTGCTGAGTTTTTAGTGAACCGCGGGTTCCGCGACATGCTGGATCATAGGTAGTCCCACCTTCCGTGAGACCACGTTTAGCACGTAAATTTTCATTACTTTCATAATCAAATCGAAGGGCAGTTAAAATATCATAACCTTCGATTTCCTCAAGTAATGCGGTTTTGCGACCTGAGAAAATTCTAATAGATCTGATTAAAGAATGTAAGCCAGTCTGAGCATCTAATTGAATGCGAGTAGCGCCATTGCTCGCATTCACAGTAGGAATAGCAAGAGACACATTCATCTTAAGTTTTGTTTGAGATAAATCAATAAATTTACTTGTCGGGGGAATGAAAAGATCAATTTTACCGCCTGGACGATAATCAAGACCATTTTCACTCGGGACAGCAACTTCGGTTTGACCAACCTGAATCTTATCAGCAGATTTAAAAAATTGAGACATATTTATATTATGAGTAATCAAAAAAAAATAAAGCATTAAATAATAAAATTAATCAGCCTCCTACGATTTGTGCTTTTGCTGATATCGGGGCAGATGCGACGAGACCCATCGCCGAAAAAGCCGGTGTAACCTTGGTCGCTTGAAGAGCTGGGGGTTTTATTTCTTTTGTATCATTTTTCTTCTGTTCCAAATCATTCTTAATACCATCATAAGCATCAAAGATACCACCAACCGCACCTAAAGCACCCCCGATTAATTCAGCCGGTGGGAATACTGTTCCTACAACATCTGCCACAGCCCCAACCGATGTAAGAGTATCCCCTATCTCTGCTGTTTTATCATCTCCAGCGAAGAATGATTTTCCATTTTTAAGATTATCAATACCTTCACCAATATCGACTATACCCCCGAAATCACCTGCTACCTTTCCACCTATTTCAGATGCTACACTTAATCCTGCTTCAGATATGGCACCTCCTGCGACCTTCTTTAATCCTGCTTTTAAAATACTGGTACCCAGACCTGAACTTTCAATTTCTTCTGATGCCGCCTGTGCTGCTACTTTACCAGCTTCACCCTCTGCCCGAGCCGCCGCCCGAGCCGCTACAGATACGGTTCCATCTGCCGCCACTTCAGTGGGCTTAAGGGCTTTCTGAGCATTCTTTGCCGACATTTCACCTAAACGACTTGCTGTTTTACCGATAGTATTCATACGTTGTGTATAAGCATCTCCCGCATATTTCATAATACCTGTGGAAAATCTTGAACCAGCCGCACGCTCTTCTCGACCCGCCTTAGCAATTTCAGATGCCGTTGTGATTAATCCTACTGTGCTACCTATAACATTTTTACCATCCGTAATCCCATAAAAACCTGAATCTTCTTCTTCCTTTGTTTTATCACTTGCTATTGTTCCTGGTTGCTGTTTTAACTTTTCATTAAATTTATCTGTTAATTTTTGATTATGAGCCTGAATTGCTTCATTAAAATTAGCAGTTTTAGCATTGAAAGAAGTCCCCTGACTTATCGCATTTTCATATCCATATAACGACATATTTATATTAAGTATTATTATTTTAATTATTTTCTGATATTTTTATAAATATGGATTTAGTTATCGCGGGAGCCATCATAAAAGATCATACTATGATTGAAAAATCTATATCATCCTTACCAGATTATGAATTCAATAATAAATTTATCTTATTCGATGGTTGCCCAAAGGAAGGATTATTTAAAGATGAATATGATGCTTATAAAAATTTTATCGCTAAAAAATATCCTGATTTTTGTGTGATTGCATTCAGGGAAAATATTTATTTTAGAGACATGATTGAACAAATATGTAACATATCTCAAGCTGAAAGATTATTTATAATTCAAGATGATGTGATGGCTCATAAAATGGATTTGAAACAAATTGAAATTCAAATGAACCATGTTAAAGATCTTAAAATTTTATGTTTTCCACATAAATATATTGGTCCTGAAGGTACTAAATGGTTTGAACCCTTTGATGATTCATATCCATTACCATTCATCAAAAGCCACGGTTTTACTGAAAGGATATTTATTTGTGATCGAAAAAATATGTTGAATATTTGTGAAACTAAACCTAAAAAAAATAAAATGGAAAAGAGATTTATTGAATTTATTTACAATACAGTTATGAATAAATCAAGATGGAAAGAAGGATATGAAGATGAAAAAGAAAGATATTGGGAAGATTTCGGGTGCTACTTTCATCACGATATATATCATAGTCATTTGGTTGGAAAGCGTTTTATCGCATAAATTTATTTCTAAATTTTAGTAAATGATCCCTAAGATAATTCATCAAGTATTTTGGCCTTTCAAAGGTAAGGCATTAAATGAAATAGAAGCATTCAGGCAAAGCGTAGATGAAACTAAAAGATATTGTGATCAATATAATTATGAATATAAGATGTGGAATTTGAAAGATTGTGAAGAATTATTATGTGAAGATTATCCCCAATACATTTGGCTGTGGACAGAATTTAGATATGATATTCAAAGATGTGATTTTATAAGATATTTAATTTTACATAAATGTGGAGGATGGTATGTTGACTGCGATGTATATCCCATACAAAATTTAGAATCATTATCTGATAATTTACAAGTGTTCACATCTTGGACCAATGATAAAGATCAAAAACCTTATAATGCTGTGATGGGTTCTGCCCCTAATAATAATCTATTCATCAAAATATCGGAAGATATTGAGAATAGAACTGTTGAAAAACAAAATATAAAAATATATGAAACTTGGAAAGGAAGATTAGTATTTCATACAACAGGCCATCATATGCTTAAGCGACATATTCCTAAAGAAGATATTCATGATTTAATGCTCATATACAATGAAAAAAAGAAATTTTATATAACTTCACCTAATCCTTATTTTTATGATAATAATGCTTCACTTTGGGTCGATAACTAAATCATCTGGATTACCTGGAATAGTATCTGCTGGCGTATCACCGAACATTAATCGATCACCTTCTGCTATCTGTGTTTCAAAACACCTGAAGGCGCGTGCAGGATTACTCTGTAAATCAAGATATAAAAAATCATATCTTACTTCAGTTGCCTTACGATAAATTTTTCTGAAATTATCATCGCCACCGAACATCCCTGAAAACTCTTGAGATATTTTATCTAATTCACTCATATTTTGTAAATTTCCACAGATAAATGCGTTGGTATTGTTCCTAATGGTTGGTCCCACGGCTTTAAAGGACTGAACACTTATCGCCAGTAATCCTACACCGTAATGCCTTGACCTTGTAACTAAATGATTTAAATATGAATTTCTTTTTACTGAACCGAGGATATCATCAAAAACCATTCCAATGAATGGGCGATCTTCATCATCGAATTGCTTCTGCTGTTCAATTATTCCAGCAAGAACATTATCATCATAACCAGTATAACAATCACAGGCTTTTCTAAGGAAGCGTGAGGTGACATCCTGATCGATTGTGTTGCTCATTATCGTCACGTTATCCATCGCCCCTTTATAAAATTCATCCCTTAGAAGGAGATTACTCAATATCGTCGATTTTCCAGATTTCGTGGGCATAACTAACGTCATAATACAGGGTAGTTCAGGGAGATTTGGATGAACAACCTTTCGAGGTTTTTCTTTAGGAGGATCTTTGACAGGGAATATCTGTGGTACTTTTGTATCCATTTATTTAATATTAGATTTAATTTTTAATAACATTATGAATTTATAACATAATGCTAATTTAAGATTTTTGAATGCCTTTCCCTTTCTGTGAGGCATTTTTACTGAAAAACTATTATAGTGTCTGCGTTGACAAATGTGTACATGACCTGTATTGGCCACAGGTCTTAGACTGTAAGGTCGTTTGATATTTAATCTTTCAAGTTGTTTAGTCATCTGTTATTAATTGAAAATATTTTTTTAATTAATTTTAAGCGAACAGATTGCGCCAAGGATCAGGGGCAGTTCTTGCCTGAGGTTGAATAGCCCTTGCTAAGGTTGCTCTCATTTTTTCTTCTTCTTTTTTCTTTAATTCAGATTCACGTTTTTCTTTTTTCTGCTGTTTTCTTAATCTATCATATTGGGATATTGCCGATAAAACAGCACTATCTAAATCTTCTTTTGTAAATCCATTATTCACTTTAGGTACTATTGGTTCCGGTTTGGGTTTTGATGCTTCTTCTTCTTTTTGTTTTTTCTGTAATATTTTTTGTTCTGCTTTTTCAACCAGTTTATCTTCCTTTTCCTTGGCCTTCCTTTCCCTTTCTAATTTACGCCTATCCTGAGCAATTTGCCTGATCTTTGCGAGATGTTCTTTCTGTTTATCAGACATAGGTGCTTTCCTTACATATTTACGCTTACCCTTCTTAGGCGTGAATTCGGTAGGAGGTTCTTCTTCTTCTAAAACTGGAGCAACCTTGGGAGCCGGGCGTTCACTAAATACTTCATCTTCTTCAGGTATATCACGCTCTTCAATAGTAATGATATCATCATGTTCTTTATCTTCACATTGAGCTGCGACAGCCTCCATCAAATCCATTCCCGAAGCATTTTCAGGCAGTTTATTATCAGGGATTAAAGTTTCAGGCTCAGGATCAGGTTCTTTTTTGGGCATTTCGATGATTGGTAAAACACTACTCATTATATTATGAATAAACAATAAAAAAATAAAAGATAATTAAAAGATAGAAATTTCTAATTCTATAATTTTTGTTTCTTTCTTACATGAAATACCACCTCTGTGCTACCAGTTAAATCCTTAGCAAATCTTTCATCCTTCCTTACCATATGAACATCAAGATCAGTAACCCTTAATTCTGTAGTATTATTTAAATCAACAAATGTTTTATCTGGATTTTGAAAATATAAAGCTCCTGTTTCTGTGCCGGCATTATCGAAACGGGGAACCTGATATAATATCTTTGATGGATTACCTGTTCCAAAATTATATGTTTCATGAGTGAGTGTTGGAACCCTTACAAATGTAGAATGTTGGGACATCATCGATGGTCTTGTAGGAGATCGGAATGAAGCTCCAAATGCTGTCTCTTGAGTATCCAGTGGATTTATAGCGAATGGGCTGAAACCTAATGCCTCCATCGCATTCGGCTGCCACTCTTGGATTCTCCTTGGCATATATCTTTCCGAAGGGCCTGCGATAATAATAGTTTCATAATCACCGACCTGCGATCCACTAATTACTTTACGAGTTCTTACAAATGTAGCAGATGTACTTAACAAGGCAGCATCATCTAATATCTGATAAGCAGGTCGAAAATCAACTGAATTCGGCCAGCTTATGGCATTATTCCAGGGCGGGGTCGGTATTACTCCAGCATCCAACTGATCATATTGATCTAATCCAGAACCATTACCTAAAATTGTAGGTATTGTGCATCTTGTCACCCAAGAATTTTCTGGTTGATTATTATAAATAGTTGTTCCTGTTCTACATTCATATACAGGGATATCTACAAGATCCTCATCTTCCCAAAGACATACAGTGGGATACATTTTCCAAGCAGTTTGCCCTATAGGTTTCGGTATCTGAGATTTAGTAGAAGCATTCACTGTGATTGCCTTGGTCGCGGTTGAACCACCGAATAATATCTCCATGCTTTCACCGTTGGCTCTGAATGTAATCTCGGGAACCTTTGAAGAAAGTTGAGGTGTTCCCGTAGCAAAAGAACTATTATCAGTATTCTTTTTTGAAAAAGGTCCATCTGTATTTTCATAATATTTAATCTCTTCCATCTTGGTCCTTGGACCGCTCCCAGCAAAACCTTCTGAATCACATACAGAATGATATAATCTTACAAAACCATCTCCATCATCCTGAGCACAATAATCCATATATCCCTGAAAATATGGGCCGACCCCATGGACAGATAGAGCATCATCACCGAATAAAGGTCCTGGATCTTGACTTTCCAATAAACCCGCATTATTTACTACGCCAATACATCTTGAAACACCTACGGTAAACGGGCCACCAACGACACGATTATTATAAGTTAATGATCCGTTGTTTAATGATAAGGGGCCACCCTGATCATTAATCGGTTGTAGTTGTCCAAAGGCATTATCACCATCGGCTTCAAATGTACCTGCTCCGGCCCCGAAGCTGTAATCCAGCACTCCATCACTCACTTCTGTATCTTCCTGTGTCCGAGTTCCAGTCGGGGGGATAGTTGATGCTGCTGCAACACCACCTAATACAGGTATCTGAAACTGATACCCCGATAATCCACCAATAGTATCAAGGATTAGATTTACAGCAATCTTTTGTGAATCAATTTCAGGGTGACAGGAATAATTTTCTTGTAATATTTTCTTAAATTTTTCAGTAAAATCTAACGGAGACACTCCCTGATCAATGGTATTTTTACAAGGAATAAAATAAGATAATGAACTCTCTAAACCATCTTCCTCCAGCCTTTCACCAAACCAAAGATTGGCGACCATACTACCTTCAAAATCTACTTGAGGCATTCGATTAAGCTTAACGCTCTCAACAGCAATTTCAGAAAGAGGTTCAATAATCAAAGGATTTTTTAAATTATTTCTGAACTGGTATGGAACAGATATTCCAATCTGATTGGTTTGACCTGCCCCTTCGCTAGATGAAGTAATTAATAAAGACATATTTATATTATGAGTAATCAAAAAAATTAAATCTAATAAATAATAAAATGCCCAAGAAAAGCAAACTCAAGAAGATTAAAGATCCCACACCTAATACAGCATTCGCTAAAAAGTCGTGTGCGATGCCTATGACAAAAAATTATATTGATGTAGAGGCTGGCATCAAAAAAGATAAAGAAGTGAAAGAAAAAGATGTATTTGATTTTTCAGCTAAAAAACCCGTTCAAAGATAAATTATATTATATACTCATTATTTAGTATGTATGAAAATATCGCTTATCCATTGTCATCTTTTCCAAGTCAGGGTAAGTGGGAACATTTACCAGAATCTTATATTGATTATCAAAAATCATTAGATGAAAGGATTAAAAAGCAAAAGCGAGAATTTGAAGAAAAGATGAGGCAAAATCAAGAACGAGAATTTAGAAATTTCTGGAGGAGGTTTGATCCTTTTTTTGATGATCGCCCACCTTTAGATTTTGATTCTGAATATGAAGAATATGATGATGAATATCCCCATTCTGTATTCGGTTTGAAAAAATCAGCTTCTCAAGAAGATATGAAAAAAGCATATCGCAAAGCGGTAAGGGAAACTCATCCTGATAAAACTGGTGAGGATAGTGAGGATGAATTTCGAGAAGTTCAAGAAGCCTGGGAGTACTATAAAACAATAACATAAGGGTGTACCCTTGGAGAGCGAAAACTTACATTATATGTAAGATTTGATGTAAGTTTTGAAAAAAAAGCAAAATAATAATTATGAATACTTTATAGAAAAGATTGATTCTATAAAACTTACATCAAACCTTACAATATATGTAAGATTTGATGTAAGTTTATTTAAAGTTATTAAAATATATTCAATAAATATGACAGACAACAAAATCAAATATAATTTGAATATTTTTCAAAAAGAAGCTGTTAAAGATTATATGAAAATTA
>VMHT01050639.1_pt1 | contig 16290 bp, 10 predicted proteins | sample 4693611 | NCBI WGS metagenome assembly VMHT01 (sample SAMN12280063, study PRJNA550983) | marine metagenome | isolation source: seawater sampled from same location over 5 years 0.02-0.2 micron viral filtrate | place: USA: collected off the coast of southern California halfway between the port... ... | reverse complement strand
CATTAAATCCAAGTACTCATACTCACAAGATCTTTGGAAATTCAGCAAATGGTACAGATGATAATATTCCTGGAGTTAGTAGTTTAACACCTTTTAATAATTCTGGATCATTTGGGAGTTATGCAATAAAAACTACTTTGACTCAGGAAACACCAATTACTGGTCAAACAAGTGGACCTATTAGTAATAACCAACCTGTAACACAAACCGTTGATACTGTAGTAGCTATAAATGATACAGGTGGAGGAGACTCTCATCAAAACTATCAGCCTGGAAGAGCAGGATATTATATAATTTACTTACCTTAAAATAAAAACAAAATGGCATACTTACCTGTAAACCCTTGCTGCACTGGTGTAGTTTTAAATAGTCCTTGCGGATGTACATCAACTTGTAACTCTTCTACAAATTCATGTGGAACAAATGGACCTTTGTCAAGCACAGTTGTGTATGATGGGCCAACAACCCCTTGTTCAAATGTAGAAGCTTGTGATACATTGAATGTTGCACTATCAAAAATAGATGCTCTTCTTTGTGATTTACAAACTCAACAAGCTCAAAACACTCAAGATATTGCTGCAATGAAAGAACAAATAATTGATATAAATAATCAAATAACTAATATTAACAATAATTGCTGTCCATAATTATGACTGTATTATTAACACTAACTACTGCAGGTACTGATACCAGTAACTTTGAACTATATTCAGATGTTGATGGTTTTCAAACTGCTTTTGAAATAAACGTAAGTAAAGTTTCATTATTGAATGGTTATACTACTTCTTTAGTTCCAGATTATACTAATGTAGTAAGAGTTCAATCTACTAATAAATGTGTTAATTTTATAGATATTTCATTAAAGTCTCTACCAGAACCAACAACCACTACCACAATACCTTAAGATATGTTAATACAAATAACCATAACAATTCCTCCCTCTGGCTTAGCTGGACCATTTGATTTATTTTCAGATGCAGATGGATATGCTTCTCCTTTTAGAACACAAGTTCCTACTGATGATATGTTACTTGGTTATATTGTAGAGCTTCCTTTAGGTGCAACTATTATTAGAGTTTGTTCTGTAGGTGATTGTACTAATTGTATAGACTTACCAACTAATTGCCCAACTACAACTACTACCAGTACTTCACCAACAACCACTACAACAAGTAGTACTACATTACCTATAGAAACTACTACTACTAGTACTACTCTCCCTCCATTTGATCTTAATTGGAGTTTAGTTACAAACACTCCTACTGAAATAGATAGAGTAAATTTAATAATAACAGCGGATGCTTCAACTGTTGTAGATGTATCAATTAGTCCAGGTAACACTTCTCAATCAGGTGTTTTAACATTAACTGACGGTCAGGTTATAAATGCAACAATAACTAATGTTAGAAGTGGTATTTTTAAATATGTAAATGGAATACTTAAAAACGGATTACTATATCAACCAGATGATGTAGAGCCATTAGGTGTTAATCAATTAATAACTCAAATGGCTCCAGCTTATACAATGAATACAGGAGATGGTGATGTAGGATTTACTTTTTCAGGAGATGTTGAACCAACAACAACAACAACTACTACAAGTCCTGAATTTACTTGTATAGATGCAGGTCTTTCAATAAACAATGGGCTTGAAGGTCAACCTGTAGTAGGTTCAGTAATTTTAGGAAATATACAGGAATTTGATCCTCCAAATTATTTAGTTGGAACAAATAGTTATGTAGCAACTATATTAATTCCACTTGGATATAGCAATTCTGGACAACTTTTAGATTGCTCTGATCTTGCAACTGGTACTATAGCACCAACTACAACCACCACTACAACTCTACCTGACTTTACATGTACAATTGCAAATCTTGTAGTTGATAATGGTATAGTTGGAGATGTAGTAACAGGTAGTGTAGCTCTAGGTTCTATAATAGGTTTTAGCCCTCTAGTTTATTCAGCAGGTGTTAACATTTATGAAGCAACTATTATAATACCTTCAGGATATAATAATGCAGGTACTAATATAACTTGTTTTGGTTCTGCTGAAGGTTTAACAACAACAACAACTACAACCGCTGCACCAACTACAACAACAACAACAACAGTTGCTCCAACAACTACTACTACAACAGCAGTTCCAACGACAACCACTACAACAACAGCAGGGCCTACAACAACAACTACAACAGCAGCACCAACCACTACAACTACTACTGTAGCACCAACTACAACTACCACAACCACTGCAGTTCCCACAACTACTACAACAACAGTAGCTCCTACAACAACTACAACTACAACAGCAATACCAACTACAACTACTACTACTACACTTCCTTTATTTACTTGTGCAGATACAGTTATTACAATTAGTAATGGTATAACTGGTCAGCCAGTAATAAATAATATTACACTAACTGTAGGAGCACTTAATGGAGTTAGTCCTTCATTATTTCTATCTGGTACTAATATTTATAATGTAGATTTAAAAGTTACGGTTCCAGGATATTCTAATTCTGGTAATGTGATTACATGTCAAGTTAGTGGAACAGCTGTTGATCCAACAACTACCACTACCACCACACTACCTTTATTTACTTGTGCAATTGCAAATCCAGTAATTCCTACTGGTATAACAGGTGACCCTATAGTTGTTAATTTAGATGAAGGAACAGAAGCTAATGTTTTCCCTTCTGTTTATCAATCTGGTGTTCAAAATTACACTGTAATTATAAATGTACCATCAGGATACTCAAACTCTGGTCAACAAATTTCATGTACTGTTACTGGAAGAGGTATTGATCCAACAACCACTAGTACAACTACTGCACCTACAATAAGTGGTCAGCTTTCTAGTCAGAGCTCTGGTGGAGGATTAGCATCTTGTGGCTTAACTTTAGATACTAATATACTTATTCAAAATGCTTCTATTGGACTACTTGCTGTTGGAGACATAATACTTAATACAAATGGAACTCCGTATACTGGAACAGGTAGTGCTTATCAGCGTGTTTCTTCTCCTAATCTTCTTTACACTTATGGTGCTGTGATAAAATCTGATGGCACTGGAATAATAACCGCAATATATCAATGCTCATAAAATATGACAGGATTAATACAAATAGCACAACTAGGAACAGACACTGGAAATTTTGATTTATATTCTGATATAAATGATTTTACAGAAGCTTTTGCGAAAAGAGTGACTAGAGCACAACTATCTGCAGGCTTTGCCTCTGATAAGATACCTGATGGTACAAAGTTTGTTAAAGTTAAGTCAAGAGGGTCATGTAGAACCACATTAGATATAGGAATAGAAATATAATAGTATAAAAGTCTTGTTTTGTTGGTTTTACAAGACTTCTCCTGGGGTGTAAAAGCCCTAGGAGTTTTTTATTTATAATTAAATTAATTATAAAGAATAACCACACTTAGTAAATTTATTTGTAATATCCAAAATAAATTTCATATCTTTACAACATTTAACTAAATACACAGAAAATGTCTCACGATCCACAATTGCTCAACCAACTGCAAGAAATGCTATGTTGGAAAAAAAGTAAAAAGTTTTATGCAGAAAAGTTACAGATACCTGAAGATGAAGTAGATGAATTAATTAAAGAAATTAGAAGAAGAGGTAAAGAAGAAGGTGGCCAGTTTTTAAGTAAAGCTAAACTCCCTTCTGAAGATTTTCAAATTATTAAAAAAGTAAGTACTGAAAAAGGTACAATAGAGAGTACACTCACTTTAGATTTTGAACCTAAAGATGATATAGAGCTAGCAAAGCTACACAAGATAGATTTAGATAAATATGTTATAACTAACTATTGGTCTAAAGTTTTACCAAGTGGTAAATTTACGTCTTCAATATTCTCAAGAAAGAAAGAAGCAAAAGATTACACTATTGAAGATTTTAGTAAGTTCTTACAAACTTATAAGTCTAACTACATTCCAATTCCTTCACCAGAAAGAAATGAAAGTAAAGATATTGTAGATATTGAACTTTCTCTTTCTGATTATCATTTAGCTAAGCGTTATGTTGATGGTGATAATGATCCTTCTACAAGAGCAAGGAGATTTTTTAACGTTGCTAAATCTTTAATAGATAAAGTTAGATCAGTATATGATATAAATAAAGTGGTATTTCCAATATCAAATGATTTTTTTCATACAGACAATTATCAAAACTCAACAACAAACGGTACACCTCAAGATACTATACTAGATTATGCTTCTGAATATGAACTAGGATTTGCTATATTAGCAGATACTATTAAAATGTTAAAGGTTAATTCAATAACTGTAGAAGTTATATTAGTGCAAGGTAACCATGATAGAACTAAATCTTTTTATTTAGCACATGCGTTAGATATATTCTTCTCTAATGATAATGATATACAATTTATCAGAGAAGAAGGATTAATAAAAGGAACATTACTTGGTTCAACATTTATTGGATTCCATCATGGGAATTGTAAAATAGATCAATTGCCATTATTATTTGCTACACATCCAAAATATTCAGAGATGTTTGGTAAAGCTAAATATAGAGAAGTCCATACAGGAGATAAGCATCACTATATGGCTAAAGAAATAAAAGGAGTTAGAATACAACAAATGCCTAGCTTATCTGGTACAGATAGATGGCATAAAGATAATAACTTTGTACATAGTGTACGAGCTGCCTTAGCTCTAGTTTATGATAATCAATGGGGAAAGGTAGCTGAATTTGAACAAAGAATATAATTATGGCAACATTAAGAAAATTAGTTTCAGATATAAGATCAACACACAAGATCTTATCAACTGATGCACTTATAACTGACAGAGCAATAGCTTCTGAAGTTAGAAATAATGCATTAACTTTAATAAAAAGAGAAACTAATATAAGGAAACTATGGGCTAGTGATACCCTATTCACTACTATTCCTTGTTTGGAAATGGTAGAGGTTCCTATTTCTGAGTGTTGTGAATTTGCAGATGATTGTACTGTTGCAAGAACAAAATATAAACTTCCAAGAATGTCTGAAGGTAACTACCAATATGTAATTCAAGGAGTTTATTCTATAAACGCAATGGGAGGAACAGGTACTAAGTTAAAGGAGATAACAATAAATAGATACTTAAATCTATTAAAACTTCCTGTAATTAAAAAAGAAAGCTACTTTTGGATATCTAAAGGATACATGTATGTAAGCAATCCATTATTAAAAATGTTACGTATAGCAGCATTGTTTGAAGAAGATGTACCTAATGAAATAATGTATCCAGATTGTGATTGTGGAAGCCCTGATTATACAGATGAAGAATACTGTAAGAATCCACTAGATAAAGAATATGCATTACCAGGTTATTTAGAACAGCAAGTTCTAGCTATGACTTCTACTAAATTATTATCTACTTACTTTCAGATAAAAACTGATATGAGTAATGAGGGTATAGATGGTCAAGCACCTAATGCACAGCCTACAAACTAAAAACTATATAGATGTCTAGAGTCTCTGTTGATTGGAGAAGCGCAAGTAAAGATAACTACAATAACTTTTGTAAGAATCACCCTCTTGTAAATTTAACATTTGATGAATGGAGAAATATAATATATACATTCAACGAGGCATTTAAACACCACATCTTAGAAACAGGAGATAAAGAAAAACTTCCCTGTGGATTTGGAGAATTTTCTATAAATAAAAAGAAAAGAAAAAAGATTAAAAGTGTAAACGGTAAGGAGTTTGTAAATCTACCTATTGATTGGCAAAAAACTAGAGAGAAAGGAAAAGCTATATATAACTTTAACTATCATACAGAAGGTTACTTTTTTGGATGGTTATGGTTTAAAGAGTCTGCTAGATTTAGAAACTCTGCTTTATGGTATTTTAAGCCTTCTAGAAATACATCAAGATTACTATCTCATTACATAAAGACTGATAAAAAGTACCAACACATGTACAACGAATGGAAAAAATAAGTTATGTCATACTATTATAAATACAATTTTATTTCACCAGAGCCTGTTTACGCAACTGTAAAAGAAGAACTTAAAAGTTACTTTGATACTGGTGCAGTGGATGATTTATTATTCCCTACATATTTAGATAAGTGTTTAAAGAAGTTGGGAAGAACCACTTACGTAATTAGTGAGCAAGTTTTATTTATAGAAGACTTTGAGGCAAGATTGCCAGATAACTTTCATGCAGTGAGAGAGGCTTGGATGTGTGCTGCAATACCAGGTAATCCTTATCCTGCTGCATCATCTTTTTATTCTCAAGCAGCAAATGCAACAACTATTCAAGTATCACCCCTAACAATAGGAGGAACACCTTGTAATAATCCTGAGTGTCAGCATCCAAGTTGTGATGGTACATGTATGCCTGAATTAGTTCAATCTGTATATAAAACTAATAATGAAATAGCTAGATCATATAGACATAGTTATCTATTAAAACCAGGTAATATATCTACAAGAAAACAATGTGATGTAAATTACAGAAGTGATTGGAATAACTTTGCTCCTCCTGTACGTGAATTTACTCCTGGATCTGCTAGCTATGATTCATTTGATGTTAGAGATAATAAATTTGTAACTAACTTTAGAAATGGTGTAGTTCATTTATTATTTTATGCTACAGAATATGATGATGTAGGAAACCAATTACTTCCTGACAACTATCGCATTACTGAATATGTAGAAGCTTTTATTAAATTTAAAGTGTTTGAGATATTAACTAATCAAACAAATGACGAAACTTTTAATCAACTTCAACAGAAGTTAGCATATTATAAATCAATAGCTGATGAAAAATATATTGAAGCAGAGATTGAAGTTAAAAAACAAACTCCTTGGGAAAAACAAAGGAGAATAAAAAAAGATCTAAATAGATTTAATATGTATGAACTTCCAACTCGTACAACTTCATACGGAAGTAGAAGAAGACGCAATAATTAAAAACTATGGCTAAACAGCAATCAAATAAAGATTCTGACAAAAAAAAGAAGCAGGGTAATATTAGATTAAATGCAGGAGTTGCTAGAACAGGATTAAACCTAGACAGCTCTATTGATCAAGTTGGCCCTGGAAGACTTACGTATGCTTTAAACGCTGCTGTAGAAAACTTTGACTCTAGTTCTGTAAACTATCAGAATGAGCCTGGGAATGAGTTTTGTCTTGTATTCACTCCTGGATACAGATTAATAGGAGAACATTTTATTCCAGAAAAAAGTAAGAATATTTTCTTTTTAGCAAATCCTGACACAGGAGGAAGTGAAATAGGATTCATGGATAATAATGATTGTACCTATCGTGTATTAATAAATGCTGACTGTTTAAACTTTAATATATCAAATCCAATACCTAAGATTGTACATAGAATAACAAACTGTACAACAGAGATTTATTGGACAGATGGAGTTAATTCTAGAAGATATCTAGATATAGAAAACATTCCTTATAAACTTATAGCAGGAACACCTAGTTGTGATCCTGTATATGGTAATGAATTAGACTGCAATCAAATTAAAATACAACCTAATTTTGATATTCCTAATTTAGATGTAATTAAAATAGAAAATATAGGAGATTTAGTTGCAGGTACTTATCAATTTGCAATACAGTACGCAGATGCAAATGGTGATGAACTCACGTCATATTATTCTGTAACCAATCCAACTCCTATTGCAGATAAATTTAAAACATCAGTAAATTTTAATTACACTGTTGGTAAATCAATTGTTGTAAGAATATCTAATCTTGATCTAACAGGTCAATTTCAATATTTTAATTTAGCTGTAATAAAAACTATTAATAATATATCTTCAGTTGAATTAGTAGGTACATATAATATTGAAGAAAATGTTAAAGAAGTAACTTATACAGGTCAAGATCAAAGTCCTATAAAGTTAGCTATCACTGACATCTTTGAAAAGTTTCCATATTATGATGTAGCTCAAGATGTTACAGCAGTTCAAGACATTCTTGTATGGGATAATTTAACTTCTGCAGAAAGAATTAATTATCAGTCCATAGCAAATCAAATAACACTTCAGTGGGAAACACATAGAATACCAGCAACTGAAAATTACTCTGATGAGTTAAATGCTGCAAATTTACGTGGATATATGCGTGATGAAGTGTATGCATTTGAAATAGTATTTCTTTTAAAAGATGGTAAGCAAACAGATGGTTTTCATATTCCTGGTAGAGAAAAAAGTTTTAATGAACAACTTCCACCTATTCCTGAAACACAAAGTGATTTTATAGGTGAGCCAGATTATTACATAGCTGGTATAGGGTATTTACCTTATTGGAAAGTTTATAATACAGGATCAGTAAGCTCATTTTCTTCAGGTTATGACTCAAACAATTTAGATTATAAAGGACCTTATCAATTTGGTGACTTTGCATATTGGGAATCAACAGAAGAATATCCATGTAATGATGTATGGGGAGATTTAGGAGGAACTCCTATTAGACATCATAAGTTTCCAGATGTACTAGTAAGTCCTATTATAGAAAATGGACCAATAGTTTACAATCCAAACGGTCAGGCTGTTCCTGCAATGCAAGATGATGCAGTTTTTCCAATAGGCGTAAAACTTGATGATAATACAGTATCTTTATTAATACTAACATCAAATTTAACAGAAGAACAAAAAGATGAAATAGTTGGATACAAAATTGTAAGAGGAGATAGAGGAACTAATAAGTCTGTAATAGCAAAAGGTATACTTAGAAATGTAGGTAAATATAATCGAGAGGGAGAAGATTATATATATCCAAACTATCCATATAATGATCTAAATGCAGATCCTTTTTTATTACAAGATAGTAACTCATATTCAGAAGAATCAAAGTCTTGGTTAATATATTGCCCTAATGACTATAATGCATACCCTGAGAATCAACCTACTGAACCACCACCTCCAGAAGAAGGTGAAGATCCTGTAGGATTTTCTGGTTGGGACTATCAATATATTAGTGTTATAAACAGTAAACCTACTACAGGTAAAATACAACCAGGTGAGACAGTAGAGATATGTTCGTTAGGTAGACCAAAATATCTTTCAGGTAAAATGATAATAGGTCCAGCTGAGTATGATGTAATGCAAGCTTGGACAAGACATGGACTTGTAACATGTGGTCATAGAATTGAATGGTTTGATCCATTTAATGATCAGAACATTGATGGAAATGTTAGAAGAGATATATGGTTAGATGATAATGGAGCTGGTAATACTTCAGATAAATATACAGTAATAGTAGAAAAAGATAGTTATTTAGATGGTGATCCTATAAGAACAAGTGACTGTGGTACATTTTGGCCATTTGGTGATTGCTGTAAACCAAGACGTGGTTGGATTGAACAACCGTGTCAACCTCCTGTTAATTGTAGACCTATACCGTTACCTACAGAAACATATCCTTTAAATGAAGTTGAATCTATTCAAAATTTTCCAGATGGTATTGCAATAGGAGCTCATGGTGGAAATGGTATTAATATTTCACCAGATAAGTTTACTTCCTTGTGGGCGAATAGTAGAACAAAAAGTAGAAGATCTACATTAAACTGTGGTGAAGAAATTCCATTAGAGCCACTTACAGATGTAGAAGGAATAAATTATGTACAAATATTTAACTCACCAGATACATCTTTTGGACAACCGTTTTTAGGAAGTGTCTTAAAGCTTGAGAGTGTAATGTTTGGAGCAGGTAAAGGTCATTTTGTAGAAGTTAAAGATAATGCTAAATACAAACTACTTTCTCTGCAAGCTCAAAAAGACGCATTAAGAAGTGCTATAGATATTGCTGGTATAACAAATGATTTTGATCCAGCTGTAGTTTTTACAGTGTATCAGACATATCTAACAATATATATAAACGGTATTACTAGAAAGAACTATGCAATGTCATATAATTCTAGAGCTAATTATGATTATTCATTTGATATTAATAATAATGCAAAAGTAGGTATTCCTGGAGATGGTGACTATGTAAATGGGATTAAACAAAGAGATATTGAAACTGCTAGATATTTGATACCTGGAGTTCAATCAGTTGATAAAATAGAACACGAAATAAATAACTGGAATAGAGAAAGCTCAGTAATTATAAAAACAGTAGATACTAGAAAGAATGATAAGAAAGATATTCCTACTATTCCACCTTTACCTTTTCCAAGTGATACTCCCACCTTATTAGAATCTGGTGCAAACATTCAACAGGTTGTAACATTAATTATAAGAACTCCACCAGATGCTGGTGTAATTGGTGAGAATAATTTAGAAGATTGTAAAATAACTTTAAATGGTGAAACTTTTAGAATATCTGTTCCTGTAATACCACCAAATAATACTATAGATGAATGTGCTTTTACAATTACTAATTATTTTCAAAATCTTGATAACGGATATGGTGCTGTTCAACAAGGTAATATAGTAATTATTACAGCATTAAACACTGGACCTCAACTTGATCCTATATTTGATCCTTTTGAAGCAATTGGTATGTCTGCTGTTTTTCAGGTAACTACTGAAGGAGATTCAATTGGTATACCTGGTGATCCAATAATAACAGATAAATCAAGATTTACTATTTCTGGTTCAGATAATTGTCCAGATCCTCAATCAGAAGTTGACCTATCTGTTGTTTCTTATTATGGATCTATAAAAAATATTGTAAAAAATCAATACGGTCAAATATATTCCTACCAAACAATTGACACAGGATATCAATCTTTTTTTCAAGGAAGCTCTACAATATTTGGAGGAGATACATTTATATCTAGATTTTCATTTAAAACAAAAGTTCCATTCTTTATAGATAATAGAGTTGGAGCACCTGATGATAGTGATGTTTTTTATGATGAGATTGGAAATGTAGCCTATCCTAAATATTGGCATTCATCAAGATCAATATTACAAGATGCTTCTATTGAGGGTGCAACTGCTTTAAATTTCTTTTCAACTAAAGCTCATAATTTTGATTGTCCAAATGATCCAGATGATCGTGAAGGAGAAGATCCACCTGTAGACATTAATGATCAGCCAGTTGGAGGTACTTATAGAACTTTTTATGATGGATACTTTTATTTATTTGCGTACGGTATTCCTAATTTTTATTGTGAGACAGTATACAATACAGATTTACGTCAAGCATTTAATAATAAAGAAGGAGACTTCTGGCCTCATGTAAGTAGTGGTATTCCTGATGATTGGTTACAAGAAACAAATGTACCTATTGTTCAAGATAACACATATTATTATAATGTAACATTCTCTAAACAAAATAAAGAGAATGTGTTTACACACCTTCCTTCTGATTGGAAAGATGATTTGTGTTTTACAGTGTATCCTTTTAGAGCTGTTTATTCTGATCCAGCTACAGCAAGTGCTGACATTAGAGTAAATAACTGGTTAGTTTATAGAGCACTTTCTTTCCATGACTTTCCTCAAAATTATGGAAACCTTACATCATTAGATGGTATTCAAAACAAAGCAATACTTGCACGATTTGAAAACAAATCACTGCTGTATAACAACTTGCTAACTATTGATACAAGTAACCCTCAAGCTGCTTATATAGGTAATCCTAATTTATTTGATGGATCACCACCAATTGATTTTGCTGAAACAGATCTTGGTTATGTAGGAGCACAAAATAAATTCTTACTAAAAATACCACAAGGTCAAATAACTGTAGATGCAAAAAGAGGTCAAGTATTTTTAGTACAAGGTGCTAAGGTGTTAGATCTTACTGGGTATGGTTCTGGTGTAAATAGATTTATGACAGATCATTTACCTTTTGAAATACTAGAATATTTTCCTGAAATATCAACTGATAATCATTTTAATGGTATTGGATTACATGGTGTATATGATAGTAAGTTTGAGAGAGTAATTATAACAAAATTAGATTATATTCCAATTGATGGTGGTGTTAAATATGATGCTGTAAAAGATGAGTTTTATAAAAATCTTTCAGCTCCAAATGTACCAGATGCTCCAGATCCTCCTGTAGAAAGTGATGTTCCTGTAACAGCAAGAAGAGTTGTATATCTTGATGATCCTGAATACTTTTGTAATAAGTCTTGGACAATGTCTTTTGATTTTAATAGTAAAAGTTGGATATCTTTTCATTCTTATCTTCCGAACTTTTATATTGGAGAGAACAACTTTTTCTATTCAGGTACAAATGAATGTTGTGTAACAACTGATAAAGATAAGAGTGGAGGTTTTAATATAATTGCAGGTCCATTAGTGCCTCCTACTTTAAATCCAATAACAACTACAACTACTACAGCAGGAATAACGACAACTACTACTACTGGTAGAGCTTTAGATTGTATTATGGATTTAGGGACATTTACTGAAACAGATTGTATACTTGAAGGTACTGGACTAATTACAGTCCCTTCTCCAACAACAACAACTACCTGTTCTCCACCAAGTGGTCCAGTAATATATGCAAATTTTAATGAGGGTTATCAAATACCAGGAGAGTCTCCTGTTATAACTACAAGTTCTTATTTAGATGTTTGTAACGCTCAAGTTTTAAGAGAAGCGTTGCTACCTACAGGTAATCCACCATTACCTATTTCTATACCTGTAATATATCAACAATCTTTTAATAATAGTCAACTTTTAATTGGAACAAGAGTTTATTATCAAGATGATTTTTGTAACTCTCTTCCAGAGGGTTGGTACTATTCAGACGTTTCTACAGGTGAAAGATTTTCTGCAATACATATAAATACACAAAATGTTATTGATGAAATAGTAAGTTGTGATTATTGTATAAATACTACAACAACTACAACAATGGCTCCAGGAATAATTGAATGTTGTTCTGCTATAAATACTACATCTACTGATATGTATGTTATAAATCTTGGAACAACTTCTAATCTTAGTTTAGAAAAAGATGGATATGTAACTGTTCCAGGTTATGTAAGTTCTGCTACAGCAGGAGTTGCTTGGACTTCAACTAAACTATGGACTATAGATGCAGATATAAAAGAATGGGATATTACACTATCTCCATTTAGCGCTACATTTAACAGAGACATTACTTATGGGGCAACTCCAAACATAGCAGGTAATATTGCAATTAGCAATACATTGTTATTAGGAGTTGATGTAAGTACATCTCCTCAAGAAATTGTAGAAATAGATGTTACAACAACAACAGCTGCACAATCATCAAAATTTGCAATACAAGCTAATAGAATAGTTATTAGTAACTTGTTATATAGTTCAACAGGTAAACTTGTATTAGTTTCTCAAGATACTGTTTCTTCTGACTATTACTTAACACAATATAATTATTCTGACGGAAATGTAGATTTAGATACTAATATAGGTACTGTAAGAGCTACTGTTATTTACGAGTGTGAATGTTTAATTAGATTAATTGATTCTAGTGATTATAATAATGTATTGACGTATATTGTAAAATCTGATGGAACAATTACTAGTTCAGGAAACTATACAGACTTTCCTTATGATGTAATAAGTGGAGCAGTGTCTTCAACATTTTTAAATTGTGCTATTAATAACACAACTACTACTACTACAACCACTGCACCAACTACTACTACAACTACTACATTATCATCAACTTGTAATGGATACGAAGTAACTGGACCAACAGCATTGTATTACACAGATTGCTACGGTCAACAAGTTTTACTAAGTGTACCTTCTGGTCAAACATCTAATGTGTGTGCAAGTGTAGCAATACCAGGAGCAACATTAATAGGATCGTGTTTATAAGAAAATAAAATATGGCAAACAATATAATAAATATAAAATTATTATCAGCTCCACCTGGTTCAGGACCTTTTACTATATTGGATACAGATAGAAATCCATTAATAGAAAATGTTAGTTCAGAGGATATGGAAAATGGATTTGCAATGTCAGTGGGTGATGATGATACAACTGTTATTGTAGTTTCTTCAGGTAATTGTAAAATTGAACAATATGTTCCGTTTGAAGATATAACCACTGATGAGTGGGCAGATTCAGACTTTTCACAATCTAAGACAGGATGTGTTTGGACACATTTAAAAAATACATCTGTTTATAATTATTATTATAATAATATAGAACCATATATTATAGAGTATCCTTTTTCATATAAATACCATGATGAGATATTACAGAATGTAAAAGATTATAGTAAAGTTTATAATTATCTACCAGCACCTACAGGATCTTTTGATACAAACAGAAAAGTGCAAGTTGATAATCAATGGTTTAATAAAGCTATTTTATATAATGGTCAACAATCAACAGGTGTTTTAAATCTAGTACCAAAGCCTGAAAATAATCTATCAGAGTATTTACAATATCCTATATTAAATACAGATAGTAAAACTATTACATATTCAAAGACAGATAGTTTTTATCAGTATAATACATTCTGGGCTCTTCAGAAAAATGATGAGTTACCTTTATTTTTAACATCTTGTAAATCATTATCATTTGATAAAGAAGTCAATCAAGATAATATGGACTATGGACCTAGATCATTTAAAAAGTCAACACTTAGAGCTAAGAACCTAAAGGTGAGACACATACTTGATAATAAATCAACCACGCATATAATAAGTCAGTTTATTGTAACACCTTCACAAATATCATATAAATAATATGGCAAAAGGTTTATCAGCAGCTAAAGCTAAAAAGATACTTAAAGATGGTTACGTAAAAGGTAAGCCTCTTACAGCAAAGCAAAAGAAATACTTTGGAGCTATTGCTAATGGTGCTACGCCTTTAAAAGCAATTGATGGAGCTGGGATAGAGAAAGCTCAAGCTGGTAAGATACTCAAGTTGATAAAGAATATGTATCAAGGTGCTAAGAAAGTTGAGTCATATATAGATTGGGCTAAATGGAATAAAGAAATTCCTAAGAATAAAGCATTAATGAAAGAGTATAATGCTATTGAAAAATCTAGTAAAGCTGATGGTTCATGGATGAAGAATTCTGATGGAAGTGAATTTACTGGACCTGAAGAGTTTTTTATACAAAGCAGAAGTAAGAATTTTAAAAAGTGGTATACTAAAGGTCTAAATTCAAAAGAAGCAGATGAAGCTTATAAAAAGTTTCTAAATTCTCCAGAAATATTATATCATTCAACTAAAACAAATCGCACCTACTCTGATTGGTTAAAGAATAACAATAGTCCATTTAGTACATTTGATGCTACAAAAGGTAGCAGACAAATAAGTGGAGTAAATCATCCTAATTTAATATTTACGTCTCCTAATAAAGATCAATCAAGAAGTTATGGTTTTGAACATATGTTTAACTTAATAGGTAGAGGCAATAACACTAAAGTATTAGATTATAACGGTAGACCTTGGAGTGGGGACAAAAAACTAAGTTCTGGTGTATATAAAAGTACTGTAACAAAAACAATGCCTCCAAGAAATCTTTCAATAAATAATCAAGCTCAAAGAGCATTGTCACAAGGTTATGATAATTTTGAAGCTTTAAACATTTTAGATTATGGTCCTAACATTGGACCTAAAGCAGCTTCTATTCCTGGTAACACTAAAGTATTTTTTAATAGTAATGATCTAAAGTCAATTTACAGGAATGACGGAATGTTTAGCGAATCTGGTAACATATACAAAGCTATAGTTCCTGGAGCTATTGGTACAGCAGCAGCATCTCAAATGATAGGTCCTGTTAGAGAGGATGGACAGTTTAAAAATGGTGGTTGGTTAGATAAGTTTGCTATGGGAGGAAGTCTTCCAGGTGCATCAGGTATGATGTATTCACGTAACTCTACAACAACTCCTGAAGAACCTAAGAAAGCTCAAAATGGTAAAGCAATTGATTGGAGTAAGCAAAGAAAAAAATATCCTGGGTTTATGGACAATCTCAAAGATGAGATTGAATATGATCCTGAATTTGTAGATTTTGATAGTGTTCGAAGAGCTGTTAGAAATGTAGAAAGTTTAGATGGGAAACTTATGTGGAATCCAGAATCTACAGCTACAGGATTGTATGGTCAGAGATTTAGTGAAATTAAAAATGATTATCCTGGAACTCGTAAGGACTTTGTAAAAGATACAGTAGCTCAAAATAAATTTTTTGAAAGAAGATTTTATGATGGACTTGAAGCTTCAGAAACTACACCACTATTGCAAGATGCTAATGATTTATATAATGACTACTCACCTCAAATAAAAAACTTTCCATATAGTAAAGAGGATATAGCAGTGTTATCTAATTTTATAGGTAGAGGTGGAACACGTAAATATTTAGGATATGCT
>VMHT01071567.1_pt1 | contig 16291 bp, 23 predicted proteins | sample 4693611 | NCBI WGS metagenome assembly VMHT01 (sample SAMN12280063, study PRJNA550983) | marine metagenome | isolation source: seawater sampled from same location over 5 years 0.02-0.2 micron viral filtrate | place: USA: collected off the coast of southern California halfway between the port... ... | reverse complement strand
TCCATACTATAATAGATGTAAAGATTACACCTTTCATAAAACAAAACCATGATAAGGTATATTCATCCATACCAGTAATGTCCATCAAATCGATTAACATTCTTCTATGTGAGTCTATTATATTCTTAATCATATTATTTCCTCTTATTGTTATTTATAGGAGTCCCAGAAGAATATCTAGGAGTCCCATCATTATAAAATAGCTTTTCCTAGGAAAAACTGCCCAAGACTTTATAGGGGGTAGCAATGCCCGCCCAAAACAAGTCTAGGAGTCCCAAAACACTGTCCTTTAGTATTGTGGAGAGCCTTTGTGGTCAACAAAGGTATCTGGACTCACTTGCCATCCATCTGTTGTACATGTGAGTTGTGTTTCCAAGCCATCCTCAGTTCCTATCCAAGTAATACCTTCTACTAACATCTTACCATTCTGTGTAAGTTCGTCTCTGACATCTGCTGTACTGGTAGGTTGTTTTAAATCTATATTAATAGTCATACCACATGAGATGTTAGTTCTCCCAGATATCTGGATATTCATTCTATTGGACTCTAATAACTTCTCTGCCCTCTCTCTATTGAACTTATTCTTCTCTGTTGCATAGGATACACTGTGACCACTCTCATGTATCCCTTGACTAAAGGAGAAGGGGTTGTTATAATTGAACGATATAGCGGCTCCTGTGGCTTCTGTGATAGGGTCTCCCTCTATATCTGCATCTAAGGGCGGCATTTCCTGTCCTGCTAAGCCCCCATCTGGTGGAATCTTAATATTTTCTGCATTAAATCTAAAAGAAGGGGATACTGAGAAGTGTTTCTTATCATTTTTATAGAAAGTAGAGCCCTTTTTTATCTCTATAGGGAATTGTTGGTCAAATTGACTCGGAATATCCATCAAAAGTTTATTCTTAGGGTCAAATACCTGTATATTACCACTATACATACCACTTAAATGACTGTGGAGTACATTATAAGTGTCACTCTTGTTGTAGGAGAGCATGTCATTACCTCTACCCTCTTTGAAATCGTAATTAAAGTCGTCATCTCCATCACCCATACGAGGAGAGAAGGTAACTTTGCCACTCATATACTCTATACTTCTCATAGAATCTACATTGTGGAACTTGAATCCATCCATAGCAGTCTGATAGAAGTAGTAAGAGTCTCCCCACTCCTCTGTATCGTCTGAGGTATTGTCTCTCAACCATCTCAGAGTCTTAAACACTGACCAGTTTGGGATAATCATTCCATTCACCTCTCCCACACCAGACTCGAATAGAGAGAAGAAGTTACCGAGTGCCTGCCCCCCCTTCACACGCGGTTTCGAACTATTTCCTTGACCTGTTTTCTTTTTCGGTTTTTCTTGGAATTTTAATTTATCGAAACATATTTTATTTAATATATCCCCAGTCTTTCCTCTATATGCCTGAGATATTCTCTGAGTTCGTGCAAGATATAATAAAGGACTACAAAATTCCACTCTATATATCTGGAGTGCTGGATTTTCTATACTTCTGATATGATTAGAGACATTAAATATACGAAATACTTGGTCTATTCTCTGGTCATGTGGTACAATAGTCTCAAACCCTCTTATACCACCGATATGTATTCGAATATATTCCTGTCCTGTGAATCCAATCTTATTAAATATATTCATTGAATCTGCAAAGGTCATACTACCTGTAAGAAACATCTGATATATACTCTCAGTAATCTGAAAGGATTGCATTAAATTACTCACTTCATATGAGTTACCTTCATTGTTTGTTATGGTGATACTCTCAATCCTATAAGAATTAGGAGTATTTTTACCTATCATTATGGGCATATGTCTACTCTCTTATCATACTCTTGAATTGTCTGAGTAATTCTGGTATAAATTCTAGTTTAATGTACTTGATGCTTCTCTTATCGTCATTAAACTTTTGTTCGTAGTCGAAGTTAGATACTGGTGTATTACCTGTACTTATGGTAGTTTTCGTACCCTCTGAATCCTCGTAGTGATGAGGTGAGTCTGAAAAATTTCTGACCGATATAATAGTGAAACTCTTCGAGCTGTTCGACCCTGTGACTACTTCGTTATTGATGAATGTTCCTTCGATATCGTTTAGAATAATCTGTTTATTGGTTGGGTCTATCTTAGTGACGAATCCGAAGGCCGAACTGGTAGAACCTACTACCTTTTCCCCTTGGAAAAATTTCGAGTCCGAACTGCCTACTATATCCGACTGCTGGTTGCTCACTAATGCTTTACCAGAATACTTTCTTTTTATGAATCTTTCTAGTACTCTCTGAGACTTGGGCCAATCAGTATAGGTTGCAAGATGAGGGTTAACCATCCAGAATAACCAATATAAAGTACTATCTGCATACAGTTTATCTGCAAGAACATCTGGTCTATCTTGGTCATCGACATAATAATATTCATACCCAGTGATACCTTCTTCTACATCCTCTGATACTCTAATATTACGAAATATATCCTTTGCTTCGATTAAATTACCATCATTCTTGAGGTCAAAATCAATCGTTGGATAATGTTTAAAATATTGTTCTGCCATGTTTTCTCCTATCCTGTTTCGTTACCTTGTGGATTTTTTCTTCTTATACCATATTTTTGTTGTGAATTACCTGTACCTCGTGCCATGGAAGATGTTGCTAGAGCAGCAGCACCAACAACGCCAGGAATAAAACTTGCTACTCTCATACCAGTACTATCTAATTTATCCCCTAGTTCTGTTCCACTTATTAAATATACTTCAACTTCACTACCTAAACCATGTTTAGCTATATACTCTTTAGCTGCTTCTTGTGAACCAAAGCTTTGGTCTTGTATTGCTTCATCAGTGACCTCTGCATTAACTTGTTTTTCAAATTGGTCAAGTTCTTGTTGTACATCTTGTTTAGCTCCCATTGCACTTGCAGCTACTCTCTGTACATATCTGAGTCTATCGATGTTGAGTATTTCTTGGAATACTAAGTTTAAATTAATACCATTAGGATAATGTTGTACAGCAGACTTAACTGGTAGTTTATCTTCTGGTCTGCAAACACCATCTTCTGATGCTGGTGTTCCCTCTTGTGATTGTGTAAATCCTTCGATAAATGACATATCTTTACCACCAGAATAGTCTACATCACATGATTTTAAGAAACAATTTTGTGGATGTTCTATATGACCTAAGATAGGGCCTTGGAAATCAATACTCCATTCTGCTGGCATTATTTGTATTCTTCTATTCTTACTTGATGACATAGGTAACATCATCATCTTAAATGCATGAACAATTTGAGTAATTTCTTCTGCATCTGTTTCATTATATGGATATAATGTGAATGAGTAACTATGGTCTCTGAATCCTACTCCTTGAAAGGTATTAAATTTAGGATTATCTACTACTAAACCAGATTCAAATGAAGAGAAAGCTATTGCAGCTTGTTTTGCTTTCTGGAATGTTTCACCAAATGCACCACCAGCTGCATCTAATAATGTACCAAATTCTCCTTGCATTAATGAATCTAATGCAATATCACTAAGTCCTACTTCTTTTGCCTCATATTCTACTGATATATTATCTCTTACTCCAGTTGGAAAATACATTGCAATAGTATATTCTTTAGACATACCTTTATGTGGTGATGGAGGGCCTGAAACACCCTCTCCTAATTTAGTTGAAATGACACCATAATCTGAATTATTAAATGCACCACTTGATGGTGTTGCACCTAAATCTGAAATGGGTCTTTTAATAGTTCTAAAAATAATCCAATTATCTACAAATCTAGTATCTGACTTAGGAAATTTGAGTATTTCATGTTGTTTTGGAGTAACTCTACCCATAGCAGCTGCCCTGTTTTCAATATCAGCTTCTGCTGATTTTCTATCTTCTGCACTTAGTAATGCTTCTTCTGATATACTTTGTGGGACATTTGATATATTAATACCAGTCTTCATTGCAATTAGGTCATCTAATGCACCAGATATTTTTGAATTAAAAGATACTCTTCGACTGCCTAAAGCTGAGTTGAGGTCTTCTTTGATTGAACCCAACAATTTTGCTTTTAATGATTTGAAAAAATTCATATAAATACTCTCTATAGATTTAGTTATGTATAAGGTATTTATATGAGTTACAAGGGAAGATTCAAACCAAAACAATATAAAAAGTATAAAGGTGACCCCACAAAAGTCATATATCGTTCTATGTGGGAATTGAGGTTTATGAAGTATTGTGATAAGAATGATTCTATTCTAGAATGGAGTAGTGAAGAGATTGTGATACCTTATCGTTCTATTGACAATAAAGTCCATCGATATTACCCAGACTTCTGGATTAAATACAAACAATATGATGGTAAGATGATTCAAGAGATAATAGAGGTCAAACCTAAGTCACAATGTAAACGACCTAGTAAGAAAGGTAAACACTATGGTAAGTATCTTCGTGAGGCAAGAACTTATGCAATCAATGAATGTAAATGGGATGCAGCTAGAGAGTATTGTCTGGATAGAGGATATAAATTTAGAATATTAACAGAAGACCACTTAGTACCGAAATGATTATATTAAAACTATTATTGGGATTGGGTACTAAGGAAGACTTTGACCCTACACCTATGAATATCTTTATTACTGGATTGATTCTTGGTGCAAGTTTTCTTGGAACTGTATCCTTATTGATATATGTAGTATTGTCTATTATATAATAAAAAACCCAGAGGGTTCTTATGTTTCATTCTGGGTTTTTAAAACCCACCTCTGGGGAAGGTTGCGAACCTTCAATATCTACCCAAGGTGGGGTCGTGTCTCTTTCGACATCTAGAGACTAACTCGCCGTTACTTTATTCTATGTCATTTTTCCTCATACCTCACTTATTAAAATATTATCCCCAAATTCTTTCTACTAAATCGAAGTCAAAATCTTGTATTAAACTGTAGTCACTTCTTTCACCACATGCAAGTTGAATTAACTCATCAACAGCTCTTTTTGCATCTTTCATATCATCACCCCACAATTTAGGGCCTTTGATTTGAGATTGTGCAAACATTGGATTGAACTCATTGTGTATATCGTAGTAAGTATAACCCCAACCAGCGTCTCTCTTTCTATGTAAGATAAACCCTTTGTAGATGAACTCTACAGTGCTATCAGTCTTAACAACCTTGTTAAAATTCTTTTCGATTTCTTGGTAGTTTTCGTGGTATCTCATTTTCTCCTTTGTTAACTCACTCTATACATATATTATACAAAAAAATGTACCTACTTGTCAATGTGGTATAAATACATATATGGCAGGTAAACTATTTGATAAATTAGAACGAGAAGCTTTTCGTGGTGGTATCCAAGCAAGGACTAAAGAGTCCATGAGATGGTTCAAACAACGAGTATCCACAATTAAAGGTGTAAGTAGACAAGAACTACTGAGGGATGCAACTCAACGAAAAAGACAAATCTTTGGTGATATGTACATGTATATGTACGACCCAAAACACAAAAAAACCTTACCTTATTATGATAGGTTTCCCTTGTGTATACCAGTAGAACCTGCTAAAGGTGGATTTTATGGATTGAATCTGCATTATTTACCTCACTCATTACGAGCTCAGTTTTTAGATGCATTATATGATACAACAAATAATGATAAATATGATGAGACAACAAGATTTAGATTGACATATGATTTACTTAAACAAATAAGAGGTAAACCATTTTATAAAGCATGTTACAAACATTATCTATCTTCACATGTAAGAAGTACATTTGCAAAGATAGATAGTGCAGATTGGGAAATTGCAATATTTTTACCAACAGAGTCATTCAAGAAATCAAGTATGGATGCAGTTTGGAAAGAAAGTAGGAAAAAAATGGCATGAAATTAGAAAGATTTAAGGCACAAATAGATAATTTACAACGAGGTAATAGATACAATGTTGCAATGTTTGGTACTGGTGCAAAGAATGGTGGTCTTAGTATCAGAGGTATTAAATGTGAATCTGCAACATTGCCTGGCAAAGGTTTCTTTACAGTAGAAGAATCAGAATATGGCCCTAAGAGAGCAATACCACATAAACCACAATATGATGCATTTGATTGTTCATTCTTACTAGATAATAGTTTTGAAGATAGAGAATTAATTGAATTGTGGATGTCTACTATAAATGGAAATGCAGAAGGTAATTTCCATAGTAGATTTCATGATGATTACACTGGTATTATCATGGTTGAGGCATTAGACAAACAAGATAATGTTAACTATAGGTGTGTCATGACCGATGCATTTCCTGTACAACTAGGTGTAGTTAATCTTGGAAATGAAAATGGAGATATAACAAAATTTAATGCACAGTTTCGATATAGATACTGGCATGGAGAGTTTACTAATTCTAAACCATCTAACCTGTTTATGGGTTTCATGGATAAACATTTAAGTAAATTCTCAAATAAAATTAAAGGTAAAATTGAAGACAAAATCTTCGGATAATCAATAGGAGTATATTATGGCATTACCTAAATTAAATACTGTAGAGTATTTTTGTAAACTACCTGTATCTGGTATTGAAGCAAAGTACCGACCTTTCACTGTAGGTGAACAGAAGGTACTACTTCAAGCACTAGAGGATGGTGAAAATAAAACGATAGCACATACAGTTATCAACTTAGTTGAAAGTTGTAGTGGTTTAAGTGAATCTGGAGATTCAGTTAGACATCTATCAAACACAGATTTAGAATATTTGTTTATGCAAATTAGGATTAAATCTGTTGGTGAAGAAACTACTATTCAGTTGGGATGTAAAGACCAACCAGAATGTGATGGAATAACACCTGTAAAAGTAGACTTGAATTCTATTCAAGTAGAAGGTGAAGTTAAGGATAACAAAGTAATGTTAACTGACACTATAGGTATCACTTTGAAAGTTCCAAACTTCAATGAGGTGCAAGGTATTGTAGAGGATGTAGCAACAATCAGTACAAATGATTTATTTACTATTCTTGCAATGTCCATCGACTCTGTATTTACAGAAGATGAAGTTCAAAATAGAAGTGACTTTACTGAAAAAGAATTAGATGATTTTATGAACGAATTGTCAACTGAACAATTCAATAATGTGATGGAATGGTTTAATGAACTACCAAAACTGGTAAAGAATGTGGAGTTTGAATGTAGTAAATGTAGTACTCATAATGAGGTAAAACTAGAAGGAATTCAGAATTTTTTCGTCTAGCCCTTTCTCATGAAACACTTGCAAATTACATTCAGACAAACTTTGGTTTAATTCAACACCACAATTGGTCATTGACCGAACTGGATGATATGCATCCTTGGGAAAGGGAGATATATGTCTCTCTACTAGTGTCTCATCTTGAAGATGAAGAATTGAAGATGAAACAACAACAGAACAGATAACAGATAGAATAGGAGAGTATAATGTCTGAGAATAGAGAAAGATTCAGTGGTGACATGAGTCGTAATGAAGTTGAAATAGACTTAAGTAAGTTTATGGAAATGGTTACCGAAAACAATGACCTCAAACAACAAATATTTGAGTTAACACATGATGATAAGACTAATCCATGGCAAAAATGGATATTCGCTGCAAGAGCAGTAGATAGTTGGAGAATATGGCCTCGTGCATTCTTAAGTGTATACATATTCTTAATATACTATGTAGTAATGTGGTTCATAGGATTAGAAGCACCAACAATGGAACAATCTGGTCTTATCAGTATTCTAGTTGGAGCAGGAGCTGCTTGGTTTGGACTATATGTCAACTCAGCTGCAAAAGAACACTCCACTAACAACGACAAATAGATAAATAGTATTATGGCAGACGAAGATAAAGGATTAAGTGCAAAAGAGCAAAACTCTATAGCACAAAAAGTCATTACTGAACTTAGAAAGTCTCGTGCAGAGTCTACTAAGGGTTCAGAAAAGGCAAGAGAAGCGTTCGAAAAGAACATCGATAATCAAGAAGGTTTATCTGATGCTGTCAAAACTATGGCAAAAAATCAAGGTATGTTAGAACAGAACTTTGGTTTTAGTAAACAAACAGCTAAACAAATTGCAATGACAACCGATGCACTTGCAGCTACTAATGCAAAAATAGAAGCAATGGAGTCTACTGCAAAAGAAACTAATCAAGACCTCACTCGTAATACCGAATATGAAAGATTAATTATTGAAAAGAAACAACTCGAAGAACAACAAAAGTTTGGTAGAAACCTAACTGGTTTCGAAAGAGCTACAGTAAAAATCTTTGGTGGTAAATTTGATGACTTGAAAAAATCTGTTGAAGAAGGTGGTAAATTAACTCAAGGTGAAATATTCAAATCAGTAGGTCAAGATTTATCTGGTGACCTTGATAAAGTATTGACATTCCTTGGGCCTGTTGGTGGTTTCTTGCAACAAATACCATTATTAGGAACACTCTTAAACTTCATTGGTAGGCAAGCATCTGCAATAGCAATTAGAATTGCAATGTCTATAAAAAGAAATATCTTTGATAGAAAAAAACAAGATAAGATTGACAAAACGAACTTGCAACTTGCAATAAGAAATGATAAGAGACAAGAAAAAATTGCTAGAAACCAAGTCAAACAGACTATGGTTCAAAGTGGTACAACAGCTGCGTCTGCACCAGACGATGCTCCAGAAGGTGAAGATTCTCAAGGTGGTGGTTCATTCAGAGCTGCATCAATTTTCTTAGGAGTTGCAGCTGCAACTGGTGTGGCTGCTGGTGCTGGATTATCTGCAGCTGCTGTTGGTATGAGTGCATTTGCAACTGCAGCGTTTAAATTTTCTGGTGCATTAGCAGTTGGTGGTCTTGCACTAGGTGTTGGTCTTACTGGTATTTTTGGTTCATTTGCATTAGGTCAAAAGATGGGTGCATTCGAAGGAATGAAAGAGTTTGGTAAAGTTAACATGCTCAAAGTTCTTGGTAGTATGTTAGGTCTTGCAACTCTAATGGGAGTTCTTGGTGCAATTGTGACTACTGGTGTTGGTGCATTGATTATGGGTGTTGGTGCAATAGCTGTTATGGCATTGATTGGTACTTTAGTTGTAATTGGTAAAGGACTAGGTGAATTTGCAACTTCTATTCTACCATTTGAAACCATGAATGTCCCTAGAATCAAACAAAACATTCAACAACTTGCAAGTATAAGTGGAGATATAGATGAATTAATGGATATAAGTGGTGGTCGTGGTATTATAGCACAAGCACTTTCTGACCATCCACTAACAGAATTATCAGAAGCACTAGGTTCATATGCTGGTGACATGTCTGAAAAAATCAATAATATTACTAATCTAAAAACTGCATTAAAAGGATTTGAATTCCCAAAACTACCAGATGGTGAGAAAGGTGGTCTCTTTAGTGGTGATTTAATTCGTGGATGGACTGGTGAAGACTTCTCTGGTGAACTCAAAAAACTGTCTCAATTACAGTTAGCTGCTGACCTTGGTACAAAGTTAGGTATGGTAGGTGATGGTATTCTACAAATAGGTAAAGGACTAGGTAGTATAACAGACAAAAAAGTTGAACATCTTGAGAAAATTACAGAAGCACTTAAGGACATGAAAAATGTGGATTTAAACTTCAATGCAAATGTAACTGCAACCGATGTATCACCAACTAGTACTACCCAACCTCAAGCACAAAATAACAATGTTGTTGTTGCACCTCAAGTAAGTAATAGAGTTAGTAATAATATAAAAAGATTCAATGCAACTGGTTCACAAATGATGAGGCATTCTGCACTTCATTACCCTAGTCTAGGGTAGAATACTTTTCTTTTCTTGGAATAGTTTTAGTTTTATCTTTGTGGACTTGAGTCAGTCCATGTTTAGGTGTTTTCTTATGTGACTTTACCTTTGGTTCTTTCTTACCAAATATCTTTTCCCAATTGTCTTGATAGACTGTACCTTCTGATGGGCGTTGTTTTGAACCCTTCCCACCATGCCATTGCTTTGTCATAAGAATTTTCCATAATATAAAGTTGTTAGATTAGCCCCTCTTTGTAGACCCGCTACCTAACCGATATCACACTGCCGCATTTGATATCTTACCACGATGTATGTACCCAAACCTCAACCAGCCTACTTGGTACATTCTCTGAGTCAAGTGGTTACTCAGCCCCCTAAGTCAATTCTATTACTGCATAGTATATTTATAATTCAAATAGATTAGAATTGACAATCCTTACACATCATTTGCAAGTTTTTGGAAATATGAGAGTGTCTCATCTTCCTCTACATCTGTTGATACAGTAGTAGGTTCTGCAACTGTTGGTTCTGGACTTGGATATGCAACATCGTCCATATCAGATGCAACCGAAGCTGCAGTTGATGTAGATGCTGTCATTCCTAAAACTCTGTCGAGTTTTTGTTTCAGTTCATCGTAAGATTTAAACTGGTCTGCACCAATAACATCTTTTAATGAATGTTGACTATTCCAGACTGCTTCCATTCGTGCCTCATCATCTGATAATGGTTTTGGAGTTGCAAACTCTGATTTATCATAGTTCCAGTATCCATCTACTTTACGAACTTTGATTTTAAAGTCTGCACCTTCCCATAAATCAAAAGGATTTACTGGTGTTTCATCTTGAAACTGTGGTTGCATTTTGTCTTTCAACATTTCGAAGATTTTCTTCCCATATCTAAATAGGAATACTTTACCTTCATTCTCTGGATGTGTAGGGTCAGAAACTACAAGAATGTTTGACACATAGTGCAACCTTCTTTTCTGTTTCCTTGCTATATCCTTGTTTGACTCAAGACCAGAGTTCCACAATTCAGTATTGTGTTCTGATACTGGGTCTTTCTCATTAAGAGTCGTTAAAGACTTCTCAATGTACCATCCACCTGGCCCTTGGAAACCATGGTCAAAGTATTGAACCCAAGGCATATCCTCGTTCTGTGATGCTGGTAAGAATCTTACAACTGCATAACCATTACCAGTCTTATCTAAGTCGATTTTCCAGTATCGGTCATCATTGTATGATTTAGTTTCAGTTCCACTAGATGATTGTTCTAGTGATTTCTGTAAGGTGTCGAATCCACCTCTAGATTTTTTTAAGTCTTGAAATGACATAATTTTATCCTCGTATTAGCATTGTATTGCATTTTATTATTGTATTCAAACTAAGTATCCTTCCAATGGAGATATACTTAATTCGTCCTTCATTATATAATAGTCTATGTTTTGGAATCTGTCAACTAAAATCTTTAGTTGTTCTGTCTGGGATATCCAACCTTGGTCACCAGTCTCAACAAGTCTGTTGTTCTCTGGGTCGTCTTCTGTCCCATAACATCGAGTTCCAGCATAGATGTTATTATATTTAGTCGAATCGTAATTCCAAATAGAATCAAATCCGACAAAGACTACATTATCGTAGTCATGGTTCATAGATGCCATTGCAGCTGCAGTAGTACCTGCGAACCAATTCTCAAATAGATGGTAATCCTCTGGAGGGCCACCTATCTTTGAAATCTTATAGTCATCCTCTATTCCTATTGCTTGCATTTCTAGGATACCTACATTCCCATTACCCTTTCCATGCATAGTCACTTTAGTATGACTTGGGTTTATCCATTCTTTTACTGGTACACCCATTGTTCCTTTAATCACATTGTATTCTTCAAATCCTAATGGGTCATCCCATTCTCCAGAGAAGTAACATTTGTTGTATTTTGGATATTGTGATTCACAACACTCACCCATGATACTGACATCTATAATGGTTAGATAGTCTGGTTCATAGTCACGATACAGTGCATTACACCCCCATATATCCCCATTAAGAGTCGTTAGGTCTAATCCTATCCTAGACTGACCATTACCTATAATGTATGCAGTACGACCCTCTGAGAGGTTTAAATACGACATTGCATTATCAATATCCATCATTTCATTTACTGTAGGTTCATATGTATCAAAAGTCATATATTTCTAATACCTTTTTCTTTAATGTATCGTTATTATATCCGATAAACCCTTGAGTCTTTTGTAATCTTTGTTTAACTTCTGGCCAGACATATTGTTCTGATATGTTTAAGCGGGAACTCCATCCAATAAGGGAGTCAAGTAATACTCCTGTTCCAAATGATATGGACTTGGATAAAAGACACTGGACAATGATAGGATGACTAGAAGTATTAGTATTAAATAAATTGTCCAGTTTTCCTTCAAGTGTGTTAAGATGTCTGATATCTTTCTCGAAAGAGTAGAGAAGAGATTGGTTGTATTTTTTCCACTCTGTATAGTTTTGTTTTGCTTCTTCACCAAATAAATCTCCTACCCAAAAGTCCTTGTACATAAAGTTTGATATGTAAAAATCCTTAAGTTGTCCATTGTGTTGTTTTCTAAGTTTTGCAAATTGAAACTTATCGTTCCTTTTGAGATAACTTTCAAATGATGCACTAACTTTTCCATTGTATCTATTAAAATCATAATCAGAATTGTAATGTAATTTAATTCCTAAGTATAATTTATATGATTCATATCCAAATCTTGCATCCACCTATCAATACCTATTGGTTCTTTTGTAAGCTTCCAATGCTTGTTCTTCACGAATCTTATCAATCTTAATTTTTCGTTTCCAACCATTCATTTTCTTTTGTCTCTTTGCACATGGTTTTTCGTAGTATCGTCTTTCACGAACTTCTGCAATAATACCATCTCTTTCAACCTTCTTCTTGAATCGTCTCATTAAGACATCAAATGGTGGTGGCCCAGATGGTTTCTTTGGTTTTCTATCCCATTCCTTTTGTCTTTGTGGTGTACGATTAAATTTCTTCATATTGGTAATTTGCCTTTTCCTTTCTTTGCGTTTGGTTTTAATAAGTTGTAAGATAATGCATCACTCTCTATCTTTTGTTTAAGAGGTGGAGTAATTAAGTTCTTTACTGATTCTGGGTCAAGATGTTGGGTCTCACAATAATGCACGATTGCATCAATGTAGTTTAATCCTTTCTCTAAGACTAGAGTTTCGATTGCTTCTGTAAACCTTTTTTTGGTTAAAATCATATAATCACTTTTATTTTCATTACTATACTAGTATACTATCGAACTGGTATTTGTCAAGTCTTTTTCCACTCACATTCTATATTTTTATCATATATTTTTAGATATACATGAAATGGTTTATCTGGTTCATAGTAATCTCTGTCATATTTTAACCCATAGTATTCGAAGTTTGTAGCTTTGTAGATTGTCCCACCTTTATCTTCTTCTGCAACTGTAACTATGACTTTTGGATTCAATAATTTGATTGCACGAGATACAAACCATGATGTTATATTGTGTTCATCCTGTGGTTCTACTGCAAGTCTAGCTAACTCATAGAATCCTTCACATGTATCTGTATAACATCCATAGTGTTCTTTATGAAATACCCTTTGATGTTTATATTTTTGATGATGGACAAATTGAACTGCACCGACTATTTTAGTTTTATTGAATAACCCATAACAATGATGAGACACTTCATCTGCATAATCTATTCCAAATATGTCTTCTTTATCGTTATTGTTTTGAATGACTGGTCGAGCATCCTCAAGACTAATCTCACTTACTTCATAATCTAATTTCATTTAGTCTGGTGGATTGTTGTGTTTTCTTTTTTCGAGTTTTTGTTCCCAGTCTTCTATTGCTTTTTTGATACTTTCTTCTGCAAGGACTGAACAGTGGAGTTTGATTGGTGGTAATTCAAGAGCATCTGCAATCTCTTTATCTTTAATGAGTTTTGCCTGTTCAATTGTTCTACCTCTGAGCATCTCAACAAAAAGTGTCGATGATGCAATAGCAGAACCGCATCCATAAGTTTTGAATTTGACATCTTCAATGATATCCCCTTTCATTTTTATATCAAGTTTCATGACATCACCACAAGCAGGAGCTCCTACCATACCAGTTGCAACATTAGGGTCTTTAGGGTCGAACCTTCCAACTGCATGTGCTTCTGGATTATTTAGAACCGATTCGAATCTGTCGACTACTTTTTTTGAATATGCCATATTTATTTTTAAATTTGTTTAAAAGGTAACTTATAACTATTATAAATATAAGTGATAAAAATCTATAACTAGATAGTATATCGTTTTATTAACCCATAACTGTATTTATAAGGAGAACGAACCTAAAATGAGTCGTGCTATTAACTATATCTATGAACACCGATGCGAGATATGTGAGAACATAAGAGAAATCACTTCTTTTACTTTCTTCATGTTAGCACCCATTGCTTTACCATTTTTAATAATGTGGTTTGCAATGAATTCCTACTAAAGACCATACTCAGTTCTATACTGACTACGAAGTTCTTGTAGCTGGTCTACATAATCAGAATTTGGTTGTTCTATGAACAACTGACTAGAACCATCACTTACTGCAATCATAGTAATAAGTGAATGTACTTTCTTGCCTGTCAATTCTTCAAACATCTTTGCATATGCAGTTTCCTGTATAAAGTAATTCTGTATCCATTTTCTTTCTTTGGGTTTCCTACTTGTTTTGAAATCTATGATTGAAATCTCATTACCGAAATACTCTGCAATACAATCTACCCTACCTGCTAGTTGTAGTTCATGAGAGTATAGTGGAGCTTCAAGTGCATGAACAGTTCCTATCTGGTTTAGTTCTTTTTCTAGTGAGATGAATGCTTGTTGTGTTGTGGGCATTGCACCTTTAAACTTCTCTTCAAAGTTATCATTCTTAATGTAGTCTTCAAATAGTTGATGTGCAGATGTTCCATGTCTTGCAGCTTGAGTTGAAATCTTGTTTGCTGTTTCAGCACCAACTCTCTTTCTCCATTTTTTAATACCATCTCTACTTAAAAGTCCAGTAACCGATGTAACCGATGGATACTTTTCACCTGTTGGTGTTATGTAATACCTCTTACCATCTACATTCTCTGTAGGTAAAGATTCAAATCCATAATCTAATAGTTCAAATGTCTTCATGGGAATATTCTTTGTGGTTTTACATCCTTTGTTATATTGTCTAACAATTCTAAATCTACTTTTGCAAGTAATGTAACTCTAAATTGATTTCCAGATATCATTTCTACAATATGAGGTACTTCTTGACCCTTAGAAACTGCAATGTCTACTCTTTGAGTAAACTCTCTGTAATCATCTTTGTTTAATATTGCTTCCATTATTCTGAATAACTCCCATACTCTTTATCACCAATAGGTAATTGATATGCAATATCAAATGAAATTGAATGTGATGGTTTATCACCATTCCATAAGACTTGATGTGCCATCCATGATGGATGTATTAATAAAGCTCCTTTGGTAAAACCTGTTACTGGTAAGCGTTCTTGATTAAAAGCAGTACCTTCTAATACCTGTGGATAATGTGCCTGCATCACATTTGCATGTGGATTATATAATATTGTAGTATGATTTGCATCCTCTGGGTAATAAGTTCCAGTCCATGCACAATTTTGATGATAATGATATTCCAAAAATGGTCTTTTCTCATCATAACGATTAAACCACATATCATTTAGTTTTAATGGTTGGTCTACATATCCCATACCTTGTAACATTGCACTTGTAGTCTCAAGTATTTTTTCTTTAAGTTCTGGATATTCTGCTCGTACCACATTGTTTTCAGATTCTTCAAAACTAGGTATTTCAATATCTGGTACTTCGATATCACCCATGAACATTGGTATGGGAAATAATCCTTGTAATCCTTCCATAATTTACTCCTGTAGTAGTGTATAATACACTGTTAATTCTTCACCCTCAAGTATGGGTCTAATTGTATATAGTTCTCTTTGGTCTCCATTGTGATAATGGATGTTTGTACTAATATAACAATTTGGGTCTTCTGAATGGTTTATAAATCCACCTAATGGTGTTCTAATCCAATCTCTTCTTCGTTCTTCCCATATATGGGTTTCACCTAAAAAGATTCCTGCTTTGAAATCCTCTGTTGCAAATAGACCTATTCCATCTATTGGACTTTCCTTGAGAGTTAGTCCAGTACATAATGGTCTATAATCAAACTTCATCTTTCTTATCTTCTGGGACATGATGGTTTGTCCAACACTGTCCTACAATCTTATCAGTACCATAAATTCTTTGAATACACTCTTGTTGCATTTGACCATTATGTATTGTTACATCTGTTACTATGTTTTCAAGTACCTCACCTATCTTTATTGGTTTATCATATGTAACTCTATAATCTATGATTGGACAAAACTTATGTAAATAAAATAGTGCATTGATACCTAAAGTATAATCACCTACTGCAGCTCTGAAAGCACCACCGT
>VMHT01060014.1_pt1 | contig 16296 bp, 35 predicted proteins | sample 4693611 | NCBI WGS metagenome assembly VMHT01 (sample SAMN12280063, study PRJNA550983) | marine metagenome | isolation source: seawater sampled from same location over 5 years 0.02-0.2 micron viral filtrate | place: USA: collected off the coast of southern California halfway between the port... ... | reverse complement strand
CATGTCATAGCTCTACTAGTTCTGCCTCTGTGTATGGGATATGAAAGAATGTTTCACCCTTCCATATATTTTTTCCTTTGGCTTCTTTGATTCTATCATCAGTCATGAGAGTATCTTTTATTCGCCAAGCTTTCTTAAGATTTTTATCAAAGACATAGAAGTTAAGAACACCGTTCTTTTCTTTATACTTTTCTATTAACCTTCTCTTTCGAGAGGGAATCCTAATCTCTTCCCAGTGAGTAGGCCAGTCACCTGCCCATGCAGTCTTTACTTCTGCCTCATTAAAGTATGTGTACCCATCCTTCTGAGTAACTACGTCTACATTGTAGTCCTCTACGGTTGAGACAACTTGGTGTCCTTTGTTCTTGAGATGTTCTACTAAAGCTTCTTTAGCTTTTTCATCAAAGATATTATACCAAGTCTTGCTAAACGGCCTGTTAGTTCTTTTCATTATGCCTCCTTTTTAGTTCGCATAAAAGAAGTTGTTGCTCGTAGTCGGACATTAACATCCAATTCCGTATCTCGTCAACAGTTCTTTTACATCCCACACAGAAACCATCGTCACCTATATCACAAACTTTAATGCAAGGAGATGGAGTGCTCCCAAATCTAGGAGCAATCCTTCTTCTTACATGAGGGATACTCATACTACATACACAAATCTTCATACAGACTTGTATAAAGTCTATGTTTGCTTTGATCTTTACTAACGTACTTCTTTTTAAACCAAGCTAGTATGTTATTCACACTTACGCAGTCCTGTCGCAACATCATAATAACAAGCACCCCCCTCGTCTACAAAGTCCTGAGTCTCTTCAATGTCATCTTCTTGAACTAGTTCCTCAGAAGCAGAAGCATTGAGAATACCATAACGTTTACCTGCTGCCCTGAATGTTGTGCAACCAGAAGCACCGCCATCATAAGCATCCATGTAGACTTGTTTAAACTCTTCCCATGTAACTTCTTCACCTGTGTTACATGTCTTAGAACAAGCTGAGTCAACAAATCGAGATGCAGCATTCAATACTTTTACGTGATCAAACACAGACAATTCATCTGCTGTCTTACCTTTAACTCCAAACACTCTGAATCCGTAGTCTTCTACTCGTTCAACCTTAGGTCCATCAAAGGTTTGGATAGTTCTGTCGTAGTAATGGGAGAAGACTGGCTCAATACCTGAAGAGATGTTGTCTGCTGAGAGGCTGATAGTTCCTGTTGGTGCAACAGAAAGAAGATGAGAGTTACGAATACCATGCTCCCTAATGAGATCAAATATGTGAGGAGGTAAAGACCTAGAAAAACCAGACTCAAGGTAAGCTTCAGTAAATAAAGGAAAGGGTTCTTTCTCAATAGCCAACTCAACAGAAGTTGTGTATGCAACATCCCTAATTACTCCCATGATTTCTTCTAGGGCTTGTAGGAAACGTTCACTACCATACTCAAACCCTAATGCTTCTATGCAATTAGCCACGCCTGTTACACCTAGACCCATACGTCTTTTACTTTTAGCTTCCTCTTCCTGTTCTTTAAGAGGGTACACTGCTCTGTCTACTACGTTGTCCATTGCTCTGACAACATGTGGTATATCATTTCGTAGTTGATCCCTATTAAAAACAAACTTACCACCAATGTTAACGATATACTTTGTCAGGTTAAAAGAACCTAAAAGACATGCACCGTTAGGAGGAAGAGGTTGCTCACCACAAGGATTCGTAGCTGCGATAGTTTCACAGTACTGTAAATTATTCTTCTTATTGATACGATCAATGAAGAGGATTCCAGGCTCTGCCCAATCCCATGTGCTGCGTAAGATCTGATCCCATAGTGCAGTAGCACTTACAGTTTTGTAAACTCTATCCTCAAACACTAAATCAAAGTCTTTGTCTTCTTTAACTGCTTGCATAAATTTATCAGTCACACCCACAGAGATATTGAACTGAGTAAGCCTATCACTATTGTTCTTTGCTGTAATAAATTCTTCAATGTCAGGGTGATCTACACGTAGCACTCCCATCTGTGCTCCACGTCTGTGACCTGCAGATGATATAGTATCACAGATAGCATCAAAGATTCCCATGAAAGAAAGAGGACCACTTGACCTACTATCCAAGGAACGTATCAATGCACCACGAGGACGCAGAGTAGAGAAGTCGTAACCAATACCACCACCTAGTCGCATTGTTTCTGCTGCACGTCTTGCAGCTTCCATGATACCATCCATACTATCTTCAATAGTAACAGAGACAAAGCAGTTGTAAGGAGTCACACGTCTTGGTGCTCCCATAGCAGACTGCACCCTACCTGCCGGGAGAAATCGTTGGTTGTATAGTATGTCTCTGAACTTTGAGAAATGTTCTTCATCATCCTTTAATGCTTCAGCTACACGAGTCATTGCTTCTTTAAATGATTCGCCTTTGCTTCGATACTTCATTGAGTGTATCTCTTCTGAGATTGGCTGCGTTGGTCCGTACTCTATTTCTGTGTTGGGTATATTCATCTGTAATCTCCTGATCCTTTTATTTTACCACGTTTTTCTCTGCTATCTAGCTTCTTCATATTCTCTTTTACTACATCATCAAGGTTTATTCCTAAAAGATTCAGGATAGCTATGAAGTAAAAGAACATATCCCCTGCCTCTAGTGTAACACTATGCTTATCTAAAGGTGTATCATCTCTTTTATGCTTCTTTAACTTTTCAAAGAACTCTCCTGTCTCCCCTATCAACCCCATTGTATTTTCTAGGAATCTTTTATCACCAGTAGTAATCATTTTATTTTCTACCCACTCAGCATAATCTTCTAGCTTAACTGGTTCTAATGTTTGAAAGGCTTCAAAGTACCCCATATCCTCTAGATCTTTTCCTGTTAACATTACTTCTCCTTTACTTCTATCTCTTCTATTTCCATATCATCTATATCATAGATAGTATCCTCTATGACTTCTTTTAAACCTATCGTTGCACCACTGATATCTGAAGCTATGAAGTTAGCATCAGGGTCTAGCTTAACTAGCATTGTTACTTCAAACAACAAAGATGAAACTCCAAGTTATAATTAAATTTTTAATACGGTCAAGAATTATTCTTTAATCCATTCATCAGGAATGTCTTTATCTGCAAACTTGAAACCATACCTATTACACCAATCTCCATAGGAGGACTTAGCTCCTTTATAAAGTTTGGCTCTACTGTTCTGAAAAACAAAACGAATATCTAGTTCAGGGAATTGTCTAGCTATCTCTTTGTGCTTACGCCTGTCGGGTGCTACAAATCGTCCTTTAGCTTCAATGATTATTCCGTTGTCCAACACAAAGTCAGGAGTGTAAGTCCTAGTCTTTATGTCAATCCACTTTATCTTTTCTTTCTCGTAAGTGAACTTAACTTTTTTCTTTTTTAATTCTTTAGCAAGATCATCCTCAAATCCAGAACGGTATCCTGCTTTGAGGGCTGATGTTCTAAATCTTTTTCTGTTCACTACAACCACTCAGGTTTTTGTATCACTGTGTAGTCACCCCAACCTGTGCTGTAATCAGATTCTTTCTCTGCCTTTGCGATAGTAGCTAAAGTTTTGTGTAGTTTTTTCATACCCCAATGCATAACATCTTGTCCCATCTCATGTATATGTGAGATGTATGGAGCAGATTTTTCACAAGCAATAAAAGAAAATTTATCTACTTCATAACCTGCTAACTTACATGTGTATACATAGTGAGCACCCTGCAACAAGTATCCATACTTGAGACACTCTTTCATAAAACCTTTTGGACTAGCATCCTGTGTTGTCTTTACATCAAAGACTGTATGCTCTGCTTCAATCAATAAGTCTGGGCGAGTTTTCAAAGTTAAACCTGAGATAGGATCTTCCACAAAAATACTTATCTCGTTTAATCTATCAGGATGATTTAAGTAGGACGAACAAATAGGATTGTTTAGAGCACCCCTCGTTATACAGTTGGCTACGTTAAACTCTACCTCAGTAAGTAAGATCTGATCTTCACCAAGGTTCTCTTTCATCTCTTTGAACGCAAGACTTGATTTAGTCTTAGGACCTTTGACTACTAGGTTACGTTCTCTCTCTAGTAGGTTAGCATGGACAGCACTACCCATAGCAAAAGCAGGGTTGTTTGAGTTACGTTTCTCACCCTTCCAATGTGCCAATGACTTTTTATATACAGACTTTACAGCACTAGAAGATATACCACCTCTTGAGTGATACTCTTCATTAGACATGTCTGATAGTATTTCTATTTTATAGGACATTTGTTTTCCTTATGAATAGCCCCACCCAAGGAATAGGAGGAAAGGTGGGGCTACTGTTATTCTAGGTATTAAGAAAGGGAGAAACCTAGAATGGTATGGAGTCAGCTTCAACTTCTTTGGGAGGTGATTTAGTTGAGGCTTGACCCCCTGAGAGGTCTTCAAACATAGAAGATGATTGGGAGGAATTACCTTCTGATTCGTAGACCACATGCTCCGTAATCTGTACACCTTGTAGTCGTGTACCATTACGAGGTTTAGAGTCAAAGACAGCTAACTTAACTCTGCCTTTACTTCCGTTACCTATGAGTCCATTACCTTCAAGACTCCAAGGTTTACCAGAAATGTCTGCAACGATAGGAGGACCACCCATCCAATCTTCACGTCCTTTGTGTGGGCGTGAGAATGTGATCTGATTTCCACCGTCTACCTTCTTACTTTCTTTTGCACTCCCTGCATCTTTAAGTATCTTAAGGTTTGCATCGTTCATTGTAACGGTTATCTTATATGCACCGTCAGTTTCCTCATGGAACTGTGCTCGATCTCTGTTCTGTTCAAACAGTTTAGCCCAATCCAAAGTCCCTTCAATTATAATATCTCTTGTAGCCATTACAGCCTCCTTTACTTTGTGTTAATTTACTTATTACTAATTACACTGTATGTCAATGGGTTTCAGCCCAATTTTTTCCTACGTCATATGAGCCTGGAGTTGGTATCTTAAATCCTAGTTCTACCCCTGTCTCTAACATACAGTCTGCTTGTATCTTACCAAGTAGTTCTGCTTCTTCTTTAGTTCCTATCACCTCTACTTGGTACTCGTCATGTATAAAGCCAACCATCTTAAACCTAAGTCCTTCTTTCCTAGCCTTATCATGCCACTTGAGTAAGCTATGTTTCATCAGACAGGACTCACCGTTCTGTAGTATACCTGCTAATGTTTTGTGTGCATTGGGTACTGGAACTTTACGTCCATCGTAACCCTTGAACCAACCTTCATCAGCAACTTTAGGAACGTAGATGTTCTTTAAGTCTGACAAACCATCAATGCTTTGCTCAAATCTAGAACGTGCATCAACAGCTTCTTTAGAACTTACGTTAAGTATCTGTGCTGTTTTAGCAACCCCTGCTCCAAGCAGCCAAGCATATATAAAAGTCTTTGCCATATCTCTTGTACCATTTGGTACGGCTAAAGCTTTCTTATTTAAGTTATGAATATCTGTTTCGTCTTCTTTCTTTCCTTCCATTATAGCTATAGCATACTGTTCAGCATCATACTTTCTCCAAAGATAGTCAGCTAATACTCTAAGTTGGATACCGTCTGCATCAGTACCAACCAACCATGATCCTGATGGAACTGTCCAACAAGATCTGAGGTGCACGTCAAATTGTTTCTTTACTTCTTCAACAGGTGTCTTTGCAGACCCATGAAAAGGTGAGGAAATGTTAGCAGTGTTAGGTTCTTTATGAGAGCACCTACCTGTCCATGCTCCTATGTTATTAATACTGCCATGAATCCTTGAGTTATCTTTACACTGCCCTATCCACTCCACTAGTGATGAACGCCTACCTTCAAGTGTCAACCACTGGGCTAAAGCTTTTGCTCCTGTGGGTGCTGTCTCAGGAAGTGTGTTGAGGTTTGCCTCTGATACAGTGTATCCGTAATGATCAAGGTGTTCCTTCTTATCATTGTAGAATTGCTCGTCCATAAAGGCTACGGACTTACCATATGGATCACCTATCTTCTTACGAGAGAAAGCTAGTGCTGTCTTTGTTCTATCAACAGGATTCCATTTTGCTTCCCAAAGAACATCTATTCTATCCTTTGAAGATCCAGGATTAAAGGTTGAGTAATCAAAGCAAACAAGATCTTCACCGTCTACTGTGGTGAGTGCATACTTTTCTTTTGCTTTTGTTACCGTAGCCATCTCAGCACCGTCTTGTTTGAGTCGGTACTTGATCCTGTTCACCTCTGTTAGTTTAGGTGGGAAGTCTATCTCAAACTGAGATTCAAGATCAGACATTTTTGTTTTGACTGAGTTGAGTAAGAACTCTGCTTTAGTTTTATCAAAGAAGAAACCAAAGTATTTTGTCCTTACCAACTCTATTTGTAGATCGTGCTCAACTCTTAAAGATCTACGCCAATCAGCATTCCAAATAGTATCATGGAAATGGTCATACAAAGAGCTTGTAACCTCGATATCTTGATACCAGTATTCAACCATGTCATTACTGAACTCATTAAAGTCATAGAAATCTCCTTTATGTTTATTTAATCTTATACCCCAAGCCTGTAAACTATGGGGAGACTTAGCCCCTTTTGGTATAGGTACGTCATAGTTTAATAGTCTACTTACTACAAGAGTATCTATTATTTTCTTTGGATCTATTAGTCTTGGCTTCAAAAGTTTGTTAAGCATTGGTGCATCAAACTGTATGAAGTTGTGTCCAATAATTAAGTCTGTTGATTCGTACCACTTGATAGCTTCTGACCGGGCTACTTCATCCTCGTGGCAGTTATCAAACCTATACTCTTCACCTGTGGTTAGGTCACGTCCACCACATATCCAAAGTTTGTTACTGTTATCAAGACCGTTTGTTTCAATGTCACTTACAACAATCTTCATCCTTCAAAGACCACCTCTTCAAGGACAGTTGTCTCTGAATCATAGAAGACTGACCCTGCCCTACCAAGTTTGGCGAATGGTCTGTTCTTATCAACATAGAAGTGAGTCGTGTTTCTCTCTGTATCATCCGTTGATTCAGTATCACGAGTCAGCTTCACACAGATGATTGCTTCTTCTTCAAGGGATGCAGCATACTTGGTACGTCCATCATCATTGACCTGTGATATAAATACCACACCTATGTTTAATTCTTTAGCAAGCTGTGCCATTCTTGATCCAAGAGTAGTCAGTGTACTCGTTGCACCCTCAACTCCTGATTGAGATAGATAAGCAAGTCTTTGTACGTGGTCAATGAAAACAAACTCTGCTCCGTATATAGTTGCCGCCATACGTACATAGTCTAGTAGTTGAAGAGGATCATCGTGAGACTGCATCTCAAAGATAACTGTGTTCTCTCCCCCTGCAATCTTTTGAGCAGCTTGAATGACTTTCTCTTCACTAAATCCTGTAGCTATTGCATCCTCTTTGGTTCGTACATTCCAACCAAGTTCGTAGGTTGCCATTGCTCTATAGGTAGTGGACTTCATCTCTTCCATATGTAGCAGAGCAATACGAGTATCCTGTCTGAGTAGACCTATCTCAAAGTATCTGACTAGCTCAGTCTTACCTTGACCTCTAAGTGCTTTGATAAAAGTAAGACCGCCTTTAACAAGACCACGTATCTTATCATCAAGAGCAGCATGACCTGTCGGTACGTACTCATAAGGATTCTCAGTAGAGATTGCTTTCTCTACCTCAACATCACCAACAAAGAAGTTGTCAGGGCTGAATCTTTGAGGACGTAAAGCAGACCACTTAAGCTTATCTCCTGCACCGTTAGTCAGGAAATCATTAGCATCTTTGTAAGTATTGAGGGGGACATAATAGAACTTCTCAGGAAACATACTATACAGTTTCTCTGCTGCAGCTTTACCTGCTGAGTCTAACTCACCGCCATAAACTATTTCGTCAAACGAATTGAGGTACTCATGAGTGTTCTTTAAAAACTTCTCAGATAGAGAAGAGCTAGGTAAAGACTTAACTGGGTAAGACTTACCTAGTATCTGATACAGTGATGCTGCATCAAACTCACCTTCAGTTATATAAATTCTTTTAGAAGATCCTGCATTGAAAGAAGGTCCGAACAAATCATTCAGACTTCCCCTATCTTTTAACCAAAACTTTTTCTCGTCATAGCCTCGATACTTTACATTGTCACTATACTTGAATGCGTATCTGACAGGCACATCATTCTCTCCTAGCTGTAGCTGTATGTTGTACAGCTTTGCTACGTCTGGATCTAAACCCCTGATGTCTGAGAATGTAGTTCCTTTTACTGTTACTTTCTTTATGTCAGTGTTAAATGGTTTTGTTGGGTAGGTTTCTTTCACCCAATCAAATACTTTTTCTGAGGAAGGATAGCCTCGTTTACATTTGAAACAATATCCTGTCTTCTCTAGAATGTTATAGGAGAACTCGTCTTTACCACCGCATGATTCAAATGGGCAAGGCTGATGGCTTATCTCATTGCTCTCGTTTACCACTCCCTTTACTGATCCTTTCATTTACCGTATCCCTTTCTTTTGATCTTCTCTTTTCATCATCGTCTAAAGGACGTATCTCTTTAGATATTCCTTTGCGTCTGTCAATATACCACTCCTTTGGTTTATTACAATAGTCTTCAGTCATGACTTGTATAAATCTTTCTTGCTTTTGGTGGAAAGGTTTCTTGATTCCATCCATTTCTTACTTGCTCTGCTGCCCAGGAGTAAGTGATAGACCAATACCTTGAAGCCTCTGCTACACTAATAAAGTCTTTACCATAGAGTCTGCATTCTTTCTGCTTTTGTTTCTGTGTTGGTTCATACTGAATACGAATGTGTGATGGTTTATCTTTTGGTTGCATCACTCGTTGCCTATATTCTTTGGTGCATAGACTTCACCATTGTATTGGCTACCAGTCTCAGTGTCTGCTCCAAAGTTACACCATGCTAAGATAACTAGGATTGCCATGATCCAGTAGAATGAAACCTTACACCACTTGATAAACCCTTCAAATGTTTTCTTTGCTTCTATCTCTGCTGCTTGACTTGGTGTCATTGTAGTTTCTCCTTTCTGACTTCCTCTACACCTACTGCATAGTACTGACCTGTCTCAAACATATCTAAGATAATTCTTTTGTCTTTTGCCCTCATGTAAAAACTTACATGACTATTGTCATCTCTGTTCTTTTTTATTTTAACTAGGTATCTCTTCATTGCTGTACCTCCACCTCTAGACAAGCCACTGTCTCTGACTTGTGTGTTATCATCTTGGCTGCTTTACTTAATTCAATCTGGCACTCTTCCAATGTGGCATAGTTACCTAACTGGTAGTGCTCCACTGTCTGTGTGCTGAACAACTGCATCCACACTAATACAAACATCATTTACTCTCTCCTATTTTATCAAGCTTATCTTGTAAACGTATTAACCTTTTCTCTAGAGTAACAATCCTATTTGCTAATTCTATTTTTGCTTTTGTGTCATAATAATATTCTACTTTATCTTCGTCACTCCACCAAGGACTATATGCCATCTCCTGTCTCCTTAAAATAATCTCAGTTGAACTGGTGCTTGATACACCTGCTCAAGTCTTGGATGTAACACTTCACTAAACTCAATGTCACAAAAGTTACCACAGTCAGGCATAATCATTTTCTGATTACGTCCTTCATCAGGGTGTAGTTCATCCAAGAAAACATTTCTAATACAACTGTTGCCTACTTCTCTTTCAGCTTCAGCCATCTTTTTAAAAATTTCTGGAAAGTCTTTTCGTATTTTATTCCAGTAACCTTTACCACCTTTGACACAGCCAATACAGTTATTGTTACCATACCCTAGCTTGTACATCTCAGGACGTTTGATCCCTTGCCTCTCTAAATAGAACAGACACTCAGGTTTATTCATCTTCTGTTCAATTAAAGGGAACAAAGGTTTCGCAGCAGGATACTGTTCTTGAAAACGTATGGCTCTGTTTACTTCTTTCTTTGTGTACTCAAAGCCAAACACTTGAGCACTATACTTCTGCTCACGTTCAATCTTTTGACGGACTTTCTTTTTAAGAACAAGAGTACATCTTGCTCCCCCCGGTCCGTTCACATACTTGTCTTTGAGGATAACATCAAACTGATCTTTGTATTTTTCTGGTGCTCTGTCTACAGTAATCTCTTTACCGTACCACTCTTCACACTCTTCTTTGAACCTGTCATTATCTGGATGTGCACTATCAATAGCAAAGTAGATAGGTTCTACATTCTCTTTACCGAACTCGTCCATAGCTAACTTAGTTGCTACTGCACTAGTTACCCCTGCACTCCACCAAGAAATAATTTTCAAGTCATGACTCCTTAAACATAACTGTAGTTGTATTCAGCATCTAGTGAGTGCCATGCTTGTTCGTATTCGTAATCCCAATTAGTACCACCATCTTCCATCTCTCCTTCTGCTATAATCTTAGCCCAATGATCTAGGCTAGGCTCGTGGTCAAGTGGCAATTCCTCCTGGAAATATACTGATAAATCTTCACTTACAGTACCGTCTGAATTTAAAACATGGGATACCATACTTCCCCCTTATCTCTCTGTTGTTTAACATCATCTAGTATTCTCTTGAGGTTGTCTGCTTTTTTGTTTTCTCCATCCCATTCGAGGTCACTGATATCCTTCTGTAGATCTATGATATATTGTTGTACAGCAACAACTTTTTCTTCCTCGTATTTTAAATGCCTCACAATTCATTCTCCCTATCCAGTAAGTAACATCATCATGTGGATCATCTATCCAAGTCTTCTCCTTTTCGCATCTCAACAACATAACTCTCCCCATTAAGTTTTGCTATGCCTTGTACTGCACTATCAACTCCCTTCTCAAAACCCTCGTCAAAAGCATCCGATATGTCTTCGTTATCGTGGTACTTTCTATACAAAAATCCTGCTATAAAAGATAGCACAGCTACAAGTACAGTTATCGGTTCTGGTAAAAATACAGTCAATGATAGACCCTTTCTTTTTTATTTTGTTGCCAAGCTAGGTAGTCTTCTTCTAATAGACCGTGATGTTCCATAAACTCTTGCAAATCTAAGACTTGGTACAACAAAGATCTATTACTGTCTACAATCCTGCGTACAGAGGGTTTAGATTTATATAGTTTAAGAACTTCACGCAGCTCAGAATCTGATAGAGTCCAGTACTCGTCTTCGTCTTCCATAATCTTCCTAACTTTAAGTTATACTTTAAGTATTCTAATAAAAGAATAGAAATAAAAGAAATAACTTTAAGTAATACCTATAGTATATACATATAGGTATTGACTCAAAGTTATTTCAAGTAGGTCATACTGTCACACTATGACAGAACGATGATCAACCAAATTAAAATTGATACACCTACAGCTACAAGATCAGTAGCCATGTCTTTCTCCTTCCGAAACTCTACGAGTTGTACTCAAAACGAAACGATAATCAAGAACTAAAAAACTTTTTCTTGGATACGGATACTAAGATCGTTATCAATTTTTCTATTAGCTTTGTTAACTAAGTAGTTGATAACAGTGCAGTATATCTCACCCTTATCTATACCATAACGAGTCATGAAGTCTGTCTTAGTACTACCCTTTGGGGTTTTATAAGAAACTTTTATCTCGTACATTTTATTTTTATTTTGCATTTTAATCTCCAGGTTAATAAAAATATTCTGCGTCAAGCATATAGTCTTGGACTATACTACTTGTCTTCTCAACAGATTTTCTTTCCATCGATGCTGCTAGTAAGGCTAAAGATAAAGATCGCAGCTCTTCATTATCTAATTCTTTATAGAACACACTCTTGAATATTGCTTGGGTTCTAGGGTTCATGTTCTAATCTCCTTTTACCTTCTGCGTAAGTCATCGTCAGTCACCTCTACTACATCCCTCCAATCGTATATGTCTTCCTTTGTTCCTAACCGGGGTTTGAAGTAACCTACATCACCCACCTGACCCAACGCAATCTTTGCTGCATTGGATGCGTCTACTACAGTGTAGTTCAGAAACATAACGGCTTTACCGTTCTTATGATAAGTTAGGGTACGCACGTATTATATCCTCCATTGCTTTGTTAATATATATCAAGCCGTTCAGTGCTTTCTCTTTTTCTTTTCTAGTTTTAAAATTTGATATTGAATCTCGTGTAAGAGCATTGGCAATGTTCATTACGTCCATTACCTTCACTCTGCTGAAAAGTATATCATTCACTTCCATCTCTATCCTCCAATTCTTTTAACTGTTCTTCCCACGCATCTTGCCATACGGCTGCGTGAGCAATCTCTGATGATACCCAACCATGTCGCACACCTGTTCCGTAGGTTTTCTCTAGATCCAGGATGCGGTTCTTGTAATGGTTGACCATCTTCTCTGCTTCTTCTTGGTTTATACTATACATTGCTAATGGCATTGTCATACCTCATGCTTACATCTATTCTCCAACTAAAACCTGTTAGCTTATTGGAGTCAGATAAATTTAATTCTTCGATGTACTCTTCTACTATCTTTGCTACAGTGTCTATCTCAGTACAACCAAAGTCTTCGGCTGCTATCACTATATTTCTAAACTGCATCGTCTTCCAGACCTCCCTTGATTATACTTCTTAGTGCGTGATGCAAAGGTAGATCACCTATCATCACATACTTTTGTTTGCTTTCTGAATACCTTATACGTTGTGCCATCTCTAAGATATCACTAGGTATCCTACGAGTAGAGAGAACATTCTCCATCTCTATTATTTGGTTAAGTGTTATTGTCATTCGGCTTACTCCTTTCTTCCATAATCTCCGAACAAATATCAATTAAGAGTCTCGTTGACTCAGGTGGTATTGTAATCACCTCATTTTGTACATCGTGAGTGAGTATCAGTCTATCGTTATGTAGTAACTCTGCTACCCAACCACCACCTATATCTCTTTCAAATTTTGTACTCATGTTTTGTCTTCCTCCGTTACAAGCTGTGCTTGCTTCATTAAGTTTGCAATTAACTCTACCTTCTCAACATCGTTAGATGTAAAGTTATCTCCGTAAAACCAGTCACCAAAGTCTAGACTGTTCTTACATTCTTCAACAATCCATTCGGCTTGCCAAAGATTTATCTTTAGTTTGTGTGGTGTCTTACTTGTTATCATTAGATTACCTCCTTTAATCCTTGGAATATATGTTTGATTACTGCAACAGTCCAACCATTGCCTAGCATTTTGTACCGTTGTGTGTTGGATACGCCACAGGTATACCCATCGGGTACAGTTTGTAGTCTCTCACATTCAGTCACAGTGAGCTTCCTCCATGTCACCCCTTCATCTAAAGTCAGGTGATTGTTGTGTTCCCATGAGCTAGTGCTGATGGTAGGTGTCTTACCGTCTTGTGCTTTGAGTCCACCTTTGTTGTAGCCTCTAGCTTTCTGTAAGATCAGAGGGTTAGCTAGTACTGAGTCTTTCTGTACGGTAGTCAGACAGTTAGACTTGTTATCTTTCCTCACCTCTAGTCTAGGTTGAAGAGGTATGTCTTTGTTGTAGTCTTGTCTCTTACCTCGTTCGTCCAATCTTCTATTGACTACCCTTGCTCCCTTCACTGCAATTTTAGGTTGAGTGTGTCCACCTGTGGATGCCATGAGTGTAGGTGCTTTACCATCTACATCATAGACTCTCCGTAAATGTTCCCTTGCGTTGATGTCAGCCTCACCAACTAGTTTCAATCCACTGGAGAATACTAGTTGTCTACGGTGTTTCTCAAAGTATGACTTGAGATTGCCGCCTTTAAAATAGTTTGCGTCAAGACAATGTGACTTGTCTCTGTCAACAAAACCTTGTTCAATTATGTCAGACAAGACAACACCTTTGTCTTCGGGCAATCCATCGATGGGTATGTTTGTCCAGTACAACCTACGTCTGTTCTGTGCTGAGACTAGGTTGCTGTTAATCTCAATAGGTTCTACACCTAGATACTCTGTGATAATTGATTGAGATTCTTTGGACATCTTGACATTCTCCATCAAGAAATACTTGGGCTTCAAAGCTTTAAGCAGCCGAACGTATTCAAAGAATAGTTGTGACCTAGGATCTTCAAAGTTAAGTTGCTTACCCGCAAAAGAAAATCCTTGGCAAGGTGAGCCACCAATAAGTAAATCAATCTTGGGTAGCTTACTTGGATCTATCTCTTTGACATCTCCAAGGTGGATCATGTCAGGATAGTTAGACTTAGCAACTTGTATTGCATACTTGTCAATCTCAGCCGCAAAGTATTTCTTTACTGGTATTCCAAGTTGGTCAAGTGCTACCTGACCACAAGACATACCATCAAACAGGCTCAGTACGTTCATCTCTTTTGTTCCTCCAATAGGTAGACATTTCTAGTCGTATGTATTCTAGATCAGGATAGTCAACAAAGTCTTGCTGTATGTTATCAAAGTAATTACTATCCTGACCTATCGTAGCAGTGACACGTTCAGTTTTACCTTTGTATTTCACAACTACATCAACGAACATCTGCTCTGTCCGTATATGTACAGTAACCCTCGTCAATAAGACGTTTGGCTGTACGCCCAAACCATCCCTGCAATTTCCAAGCTAGTCCGGTGTCTATAAGATACTGCCATGCGGCTATTTCTTCCTCGTTTTCTGAAGGAACTAATTGCTCACAGATTTCTATAGCTTGTTGCCTAGTGAAACTATATTCTTTTATAAAGCTCATGACACAACCTCTACTGGTTTCTTAAATAGTTTTTCAGCCTGATCTTGTGTAAGCTTGTACTCAAGTCCTGTGTTTAGATCTTGTACAATCCAAGGCATCTTGGGTGCTTTAGATTTGTAGCCTACCAGACTAAACTTTTTACCCTGAGTATTAGCAATCTTTGTCGTGTCAAGATTATAAATTCTTGCCATGTCTCCAAGGTATTTCTGTTCCTTAGTCTCAGCACCGTCAAGTAACACTGTTACTTTGAAGGTAGCCTCGCCACCTAGATAGGTGCAATTACCTACGTCTATCTTACACCCTCCAAATTGTGCAGAGTCCAAGACGTGTTGCATATCTCTACGCAAATCACTCAGTTGCTTTTTAGAAAATTCTACCATATCGATTTCCTCCTATTGGTAGTTAGTTGAAGTCTACGACAAATCCTGTCGCATCTTTTTTGGCATCACCCTTTGCGTACAATGCCACGATAGATTCCTTGGGGTCAAGAAACCTAAGATCATCTTTGTCACCGTCTATGACATTTATGTCACGCCACTTGCGTCTAGTGTACGGTTTACGGAATACCACCGCCACATTCATATCATTGTCCAATGCATCACGCAGTTTTTCTGCGTAACTGATATCTGCTCCCGAATAAGACCACGTTAGATGATAGTTTGCTATGTCTTTGGTCTTCCTATTAGCTATCTTGGTGTAGTCGTACCATTGCACAGATGGAAACCTTTCAAAGATATGAGTACCACCCTCAGTCCAAACAGTTTCCCAACGAATATCCGTTGTACCGTTCAGCCTGACGCAAGCTTGAATGCCACGTTTCTCACAGTAGTCTAAGAATTTTTGAACGTCTTCCACTAGCTGACGCATGAAACCTTCACGGTCACGATAGAACCATTCAGTTTTACGCATACGTGCTTTTTGTACATTGGAAAACTTGCCTCGTCCTGCTGTGTATAGACAACCTTTGATGCAGTCTGCTGTCTCAGCCATAGGGCAAGAGTTGAATTGCTTGCCGTCAACCATGACTTTCCAAGGCGTCATATAAAGTATGGCTGTGAGATACTCACTACCATCACCCTTGACTGTCTTGGCGTTAGTGCCAACACCTATTAGTTTATAGCTCATCGTCATCCTCCCAATGACCTTGACCTTGGTGGTCTACTGGTTTTTCGTTTTTCCATTTTTGATCGGGCTTAGTCACTAGATTAGGTGTAATAAAAGGTTTTGATTCTGTGTTGAAGTTAAGCTCAATACCTTTTAGCCTATCACTTTCAAGTCCGTTCATCTCTGCTAGTAGCTCGTAGTAGTCTTTACCACCAAAGTCACCATAGCCGCCATAGTCATGCTCAACCCACTGATTACCCTTATTGTCTATCATGTAGATTGTCTTTGACTTACCTGAGTAAGTATTCCAAATCGGCTCGCCTGTGTCGTTGGTGTGCCAAGAAAAGAAACCCATTGTATATCCTCCTGTTGCTTTCTTTCCATGTAGGCACACTTTCCACCCATGCTTCAAGAGCAAGTCTGAGTTGGCTCAGATTAGTGTCAAGTGTACCTCAAAGAAAGATTGAATAAAAAAACAGTAGGTTAGCACCTTTTCAGTGGGTATGTATGAGTCAACACTCTT
>VMHT01105530.1_pt1 | contig 16299 bp, 17 predicted proteins | sample 4693611 | NCBI WGS metagenome assembly VMHT01 (sample SAMN12280063, study PRJNA550983) | marine metagenome | isolation source: seawater sampled from same location over 5 years 0.02-0.2 micron viral filtrate | place: USA: collected off the coast of southern California halfway between the port... ... | reverse complement strand
CACTGAATAACTGAATTGAATAACTAAATAATGTCCTCAACCAATTTTGATAACAGCAGTCTGGGTCAGAACATTGACAACTTCAATGTCACCTGTGGTCTTGGAGAATTCCTTGAATATCACTCTTTTGAAAATCATACCGCTCCTATCCTTATCCATTTGGGTTGTGCCCCAACCCCTGAATGTGCCAGAAGAATGTGTGCTAGCATATTCAGTATCAAAATGATGTGTATGGGACGACCAGACCAATATGATGGGTGTGAAGTGAAACCCCTCAAAGAAATGATTATATACGGAATGGTTAAAGACAAAGTGGTAATCAAGACTTTCGTATGGAAATTGAAAGAGCAGATAGCGACTGATATACTTGGTCGTAATCCACAACTAGGACAGTGTAGTCAACCAAATCCATTCAAGATTAAATACACAGACGAAGACACTCTAGGTAAGAATTGGAGAAAGTTTTATAGTAATGAGAAATAGGGATTTAGGTGAGGAATTTAGATTAGTAGTATTTTAGATAGACTATTTTTTTTGTGGAATAAATTTGGTTCACAAATCAAATAGGGAATTCCCTGAGGATATAATTATAATAGCATTTTACCTAGACCACTTTTTTTTGTGGAAATAAATTTGGTTTACAAATTATAAATATTCAGACAACAAAGAGATGGCAACTCAACCAATGACATCATTTGAATTTCAAGAGGAATACCCTGAAGAGTGTAGTCATATGCCTACATTCAACCATATACTCCGTGCTGTTGAGCAGGATGTTATAAATGGGAGAGACATATCTTTGAGAGTAATATTTGACAATCCTGAAACATATGTAGGCACTCAGGATTTGGTGCGTGATATTGCTCGTGATTTAAGGGAGCACATAAAATATATCATATTGTGTAGAGAAGACCTTACTGCTTTTGAAGACAGTTGTATGGAAAATGGTGAGTATGAAGAAGAAGACTTGGTAATTTCCAGTAATTATAGAGATTATCTAAGTGATAGCACAGTTGTATATGAGTTTACATTAACCTGTAGATTTACTCCTGGAATGAGTAGTAGTGAAGAAGAAGAAGAAGAAGAAGAAGTAGAATTAAGACCAGCATACAATACTGATTGTTATGGATACAATTGGAGATTAGACCCTACGGATAGCACTACTAGGGAATTGATTAGAAATGAAAGATGTAAATGTCTTAGAGATAGTCTAAGGGAAAAAGAGGAGGAATTGATAATATTACGCAACCAGCAGGAAAGACAATTGATTTGGGCGGAGGAAAATGCTACTCGCTGTAGGAGAAACACAGAAGGTTATATTATTGAATTGGAGCAGGATTAGTGTTTCCATATGGAAACGATTTTTGAGTGTTAAAGTGATTTTTGAATTAGTAAATAAATATTTATTTTTTTTATTCAGAATTTATTTTAAAGCATTAAAATGTAGAATATGTTTCTATTTAGAAACATTAAATATATTTAAGAAAATGAAAACTATATTATATAAATATAGAAAATGAAATATATCTCTAAAGGAGATTGGTGTTTATTTGAATATAATAATTCAAAATATTGTGCTATTGTAATTGATTGTAATGAAAGAAATCTCATATTAAAAAATGGGAAATATAACTATAAAAGAGGTAGAAGATTTATTCAAAAAAAACTAAATATAAAAGAAATAAATAATTTAATTATTACTGAAGACATAATTTAATATCTATTCCTAAATAATTTCTATTTAATAATATTGCTCTATCTCCTACATAATTATTATGACAAGTTAAATCTAAAATATTATCACCTTCATTTGAATAAGTTTTAATAATAAAATCTATTAATTCATTTGGTCTAGTTATTCCAGTATTATCTTTTCTTGTGGGATATTCCAAATAAGTTGTGGGGTATCTGCCCCTATGTCCTTCAGTTTTTGAAATATATGTTCCTTTTATATTATTTCTTGTTCCAAAATATCCTTGTTTTCCTCCGTGTTTTACATATCTTTTTGGAAACCATTCATCTCCTATCATTTGTGGATTATAAGTTCCATTTCCTTGTTTATAATATACAAATATTTCTTCTATATTTCTTAATGGTTGTAATTTTGCTTTAAAGAAATTAGTTGCTACTGATTTTTTCCATATATAATGATATCTTGGAGTTTGATATTTTAATAATTCATAAGTAAAAGGCATAGATGAATGTAATATTATAATTCCATCTGGTTTTAATACTCTCCACATTTCTTTGAATAATAATTCCCAATCTAAAGGTAAATCCCAAGAAGCATTAGTTATACCAAACGGTGGACTTGTATATATTAAATTAAAACTATTATCTTCTATATTTAATATTTCTTTATGAATATCTCCTTCTATATATTCATTAGTCATTTATTTATATTTATCTTTTAAAATACTAAAAAAAACTAATGATATTCGAATGCCAGTCCAATCTTCTACTTCGTGATAATATCTGCTTCCATTAAATTTAACAAACTTATTTTTGATATCTATATAATGTGGATTATCATTATCATCATATATTATTAATCTTCCTCCATTATAATCTCCTAATCCGATTATTATACTTTCTCCTACATTATTTCCATCAATATGTTTACGACATTGATTATTATAATTATATTGAATTGAAGTATAATCAATTGGAAAATCTGGATATATATTATTTATCCAATCCTTAGTTTGTTTGAATATATCTTGATATTTTTGTTTTTTTAAAAGACTACAATCTTGATAAGATGAATTTATTTGTTCACCTGAGGCATTATACCAACAACAAGGTCTTACATATATTAAACCTAAACACATACATCTATGTGTTTCACCTGGATTAAAAGTATTTTCTCTTCTTCTATTAATTGGGAATTTAAAATCAAGTAAAGTTTGAGTAAATGTTTGGATATCCATATTATTATATAAATAGAAAATAATTCTAAATAATTACTGAGAAGTTTTTTGTAATAATTCTTCAACTGGATTTAAAGTTGAATTTATAACTCTTTCAACTTTATACATTACACAACTATCATTATTTATTTGTGCTGGTGTTCCGTCAGGTTCACATATTTCTGTTGTAATATTAGTTATAGTTTTTGGTTGAGTGACTGTAAATGTTAAAGGATTATCTTGTTGAAAATAAAAGTCTCCATCGCCATTTATTTTATTTACAACTGATATAGTTTTTAAAGGATTTCCACTATCACGAGACCCTAAATATTGTGCTGTTTCTAATATATCACTTCTTATTGTATAATATGCTCTTGACATTTTTGTAGGGAGATTATCTGCTTCAATTTTAATACTTTTTTGTGGTTCTGAAATTGCTGGATATACAGGAATATATCTATCTTTAAGAAAATGGTGATAAGTTGATTGTGCGGTGGTTATACTACCTGGAAATAACATAGGAAGAGGCACTTGAGGAGTTAAGATTGGTGCTCCCCATATATTTCTTGTATAATTTATACTATCTCCTACATTTATATCAGCATTAGTTAAAGCAAACGGAGGATTGTTTTTATTATTTTCATTTAATCTTGTATTAAAATTAAAACTTGCTGATACAGATACATTAAATTGTGAATGACTAAAACCTAAAATTCCTGGTAATGAATTATCCCAGTAAGTTTCAGGAATTCCCCAATCTTCAAAAAATATACCTGAATGTGCGTCAAATATAGACCAAGGTTCAATCATTTTATTTTTTACAGATAAATTATATTCTGTAGTTCCTGTTGATAATAATGTTGCTTCTGAAACATTATTTTGAGAGTAAGGTATCATATCAGTTGTAAAATTAGTATTTAATATTCTTTTATTAATTTTATAAACTTTAGTTTGTGCTTCTGGATTTGCTATGTGAGTATATGTTCCTGAAGAAGAAGTCATACCTGCTTTATAATCATTACCTATATATTCTGGTGAATGTAATTGAGATATACTAAATTTACTATTAGAAGCGGAATATTCAAATAGAGGTTCTTGTGCTCCTAAATATACTTTTTGAGCAAATGGTTCACCTTTTATTACTGCGTCTAAATCTGTTTTATAAGGGTCTTCAAATGTATTCATTCCATAATTAGTTGTATCATTATAATCTGTTGCTAAATATCCGTCAGTTAAACCGATTACTGCCATTCCATATGAATTAAAATGTTTATCAAAACCACATAATCTTCCTGAAGCATTATTTAAAGTTGGAGCAGTTGATAGTGTTCCTGACGCTTGATAAGTTCCTACAATTAATCCGTGAGTTTGACCTGACCCTCCTACATCAGCATAATATGAATATTCTCTTGGGACACCTGATAATGAATATGTTCCACCAGCAGGAAACTCAGGCACAGACCAATCTTGTTGACGAAATCCTATATAATAAACATTATTTATTAATCTTTTATAAGCAAAACCATAGCAAGGGTTATCTTCTCCACCATTAGTATAAGTATTTGAAGCAGATGATTGAAAATCTACATATAAAGGCACAGAGTTAGAAGAAGAAGCATTTGGAAGTGGAAAATCTTTTACTGGTTGTCCTGCTCCTCCTGTGCTAAAATTATCTGTCCAGGTATTATCTCCACCTAAAAATACTTGTTGTTCAGCATTCATATTCATATGAAGAAATCTTGACCTACGAATAGAAGTATAACCGTGATATTGATTATTATAATTTGTAAATAATTCTGGATAATTTGCTTGTGTTTCAAACCAATTCTTCCACGCTAATAAATTATCGTCTGTCCATAAATGGTCTAATATTACTGAAGCATTAAATCTATCTCCATATCCGTCGTCTACAACTGACCCATTCATATCTACAAGTAATCTACAATACTTATTATCTTCTGTTCTTAATCCACCATAAGAAGAGTGTGGAAATGTTTTCATTAATTCTATTCCTTTATCATAAAAATCTGGTCTTTTTATTCCTATATATTGAAATCCTTGAATATACATATCACTATAATATCTAAACTTACTTGGAAGGTCTGGAATACAAGCATTTTGAAAAGACCAATATGTAGAAGCATTACATAAAGCAGTTGATAAACTATCAAATGTTTTATAAGTAGCACTTTCATTATCTATACTAACAGGTCTTTCTTTATATTGTGCCATATTCAAAGACGAATTTGTTGGATTAAATAAAAAATTTTTTATATTTCCACTACTATTTCTCATTTGATTTGTTAATTCTCCTGCTATAGTTTGTGGTGAAGAAAACCCTAATGGTGCTTTTAGAGTTAATATTTCTTCATATGGAATATATACTTGTTCACTCATTTCTCTATAAGGAAACCAGTTTTTTTCTTCAACACCATTATCACCTTTTGCTCCAGGTCTTCTAATTTCAGGTGCTATATATATTTTATATCTTGAATTATCATTTTTTAATTTATTAAATGAATATGTTAATCCTTCTCCGCCGTCAGGAGCACCATATCTTTCACCACTTTCATACCAGGAATAATCTGTTGATACAAAATATCCTCTTGAATAAGGTAATAATGACCCACCAGCAGGACTTCTTCCATAAACTACTAATGTTCCACCTTCAACTAAACTATAACCTAAATGAGGCAGACCGTTTGTAAAATGGTCTTCAAGGTTCCATTCATCTGGGTCAGGCACTCTTGAAGTTGGAGGGATTTTAGATAAATACAATCTTGGAAGAGATACAGCACATTCACCATTTAAAGTTTTATAATATGATATTTTTAAGTTTAATTCATTATCTTTTAAAATAAATGTTTTAGATTTTTGTTCTGCTAATTCTCTAGTTGGATAATCATATTGTATTTGGTTTAATTCATTTAATTCACCTACTAAATTATTTTGAGGAATAGTATTACAAGCAGAAGTTTCTTGTATTCCATTCGGACCAGCAAGTCTAGGGAATGTAATGGAAGTATATGATAAATTATAAGATATTGGTTGACTTAAATTATTAGTAATATCTCTACCTGAAAATTGTATAGTTTCTCCACCAGCACCTTTTTCACTTACAAAAGCAGAGTATACAGATATTTGGTCTCCAGCATTTACTTGTAAACCACTGCCTAATTTATTAGTAAATACTGCTGGGTTTTCATTATTAAATGTTTTACCTTCTTCACTAGATAATCTATTACATTCTAAAATGGTTGTCTCTGTAAATGAAGACATCTTAATATAGATAATATAAAAATATTCAAATATTAATTCATATGTTTCTATATAGAAACAATATTAACATTTAATGCTTTAAAATAAATTTGTGGAAAATAAAAAAAGAAATTAGAAATGGATTTTAAAATGACAAAATAGTGCTAAATATGTTTCCATATAGCAACATATAATTTAAGCAAAATTAATATCAAGGATACCATTATTGAGTGTTGCCTGCTTAATTACTTCTAACCAAGTTCTACAAGTATAAGTATTACTTGCTATTTCTGAAAATTTCTGTTCTAATTCAATACCACGACTATTAATTCGTTCATTACGATTAAGACGATGTGCCTGAAAGAAAGATTGACCTTTCATATTTAAGTCTTGTCTTTGACCATTATAAGTTTCTGGAGTTAGTGCTTCACCTCCTCCACTATACATATCACGAGATACATTAGGTGGCATACTTTCAGTTGAAGTAATATCGTGGAAATGAATAGCATTACTAATTCGGTCTAAAGGATATAAATATTTATCATTTACTCTTACATTCGAAGTTAATATTCCCATTTGTCTTGCTCCATCTACAACAGTAATAAGTGGACTTTCTGCGTTATAATTATTATATATACTTGTTAAATCAGCAGTATCATTATACATACCACCAAATAATTTAGATACAATACGACCTGCTCCTCCTACATTCATAATCTGTTTAGTTTCTGCTTGTGCTTTAGTTTGAGTTCTTTTATTTAATTGATAATCTACATATTGAAAACTCATATTCCGATTGGAATTAGCAAAATCTTCCATAGTCTGACCGTCATAGAAAATATAATCTGCTACTAGTTTTAAAGATGTAGTAGCAATATTAGTGCTGGCAGAAGCAGTAGCGCCGACTATTCTTGTATCATCATTTGTGTTAAATACTAATTCTATACTTATCTGTTCATCAAACATATATAATGGAAGTGAATTATAACGAAGGAATGGGAATAAATCCGCAAGTGCTATTTGAAATTCAGGTGCCGTAGAAACTTCTTGCCAGTATTGTGGAAGTAAACCACTTCTTGTTTCATCAGCAGGAGCACGACCATTTTGGACATAACATAAACCATTATCTAAACCATATGATGAAGCACTATAATCACTAAAAGTTCCACTAGCATTATCATATCTTAGTCCTAAAGCAACACCTCGTCCAGTAATTACTTGTTCTCTTTCTTTATTAATTGATGGGTCAATAAATAATGATTTATATGCCATAAATTGACCAAAATCTTCAGTTTCACTAATAGTTTTAGCACCTACTTTTAATGTTGCTCGTTCTATTAATGAAGATATTCCTATATTTACAGGATATGTATTTAAATTTCCTGCCAAAGCGTCTAAACCTAAAACAATTTTTGAAAATGAATTCATAAAACCTTTATTAATCAGAGTAAAACGACAAAATGAATTACTACTCACAACTGGTTCCAAGATATCCGTATCAACAGACATTTCCATATCTCCTGGAATACTACCAATTTTAATTAAATCTGGAATTCCTGACATTACTTTATAATGTAAACAAATAAAAAAAATATAGAAAAATAATAATTATATTTATATTAATGAATTACCTGGACACCATTTGGAGTAAAAACAAGTGTAGACTTATTTTTAGCAAATAAATATACAGCATTTGGATTATCAGTTGTAATACCTGTATCCATACTAATTCCAAAATTTTCATTTTGAAAGTTTAGTCCATTACCACTTATCATATCAAGTGCTACACCGACACCAAAAATACATCCTGGTCCCTGTAGTAAATGAGGGACTACTTCTAAATCACGAGTAGTAGTAGCAGTTGTCATTTGTAAGTGGTCATTTGAATACCACGGTTTGATAGCATTAACAAAATTTTTAACAAGTTGAGGGTCAGCATTTAGATTTCCTGTATTATTTTTAACATTAGTATCTAGATTGTATTGTAATGGATAACGGACACCTCCACGAGTAAATACAATTTGTTTAATAGGTGCTACAGTATCTCCAGCATTCATTAATGGAAGAGTTGATAATCCATCGTGAGCATAAGTATTGATATAACTAGATGGCACAAAATTAGCAAATACACTTTGGACAGCAGATAAACCAAGTTGAAAGTTTATGATTGCGTTTGTTGAGTTTACTGAATTAAAATAAGTATGAATACTATTATATTCTAAAGTATTTCCTACTTCAGTATTAGGTGCTACTACTTGACCTTCAGCAATAAGTTTTAAATCACTTAATTCGTAGAAACTATCACTAATATCAGTAGCACTTTCGTCGTCTCCAAAAATGACCTGATTATCAGGTGCTAATTGGATTTCCAACATTAAACCACCCACACCATTAGCACGACTTAAGGGAATTGGGTTTCGTCCTGAGAGAAGACCACAGGGGAGATTTACACAGAAATCACTACCAGCATAATTAAGAGTAGACCCACTACCATTAGTATTGTTAACTACTTCAATACGCTGAAGTTGTAAATTCGCACCTTGAAGAGCAGTAGCATTTAGATAAGTTAGTGCCTCCTGTTCTGAAGATACAAGTGGTAAGTATGATGCTAAAAACCGATTATAATGATTAATTCTTTCAATTGTAGTTTTATGGACTTGACTTGAAAGTGTAAGTGTATCTATAATATTATAAATACCTAACTTAGGGTCAAGACAAGCAAGATTTGAAGCACTTACTTCTGTTTGAATTGCTCTTGTGGAATTTCTAAATACTTGAATATTTCCACAAAATCTTACAGATGACCCAAATAAATGGACATCCCTCTCTCCTATAACAAACTGGATAACTGGATTACCATTCCTATAACTGACTTTACCAGTGGATACCACATTAGAAGGTTGAATATCCATATATACATTTTGTCCTAAATTACTCATTTATATTATGAATAATAAAATAAAAAAAAAAATAAATTTTAAAAATAATAATTTATTAGAGTTTTCTTTCTTCAAATATGTATGATAATTATTTATTCATTCTTTTATCATATTTCATATTTATGCCCAACTTGGTGAAGGATTACCCCATAATTTAACTGCCCAATAATTTTTTGTATTTTTATTTTTATATGTTAACTGTCCCTGTTTATTTGTTATACCTTTTGCTCTAGCAAGATATGACTTTCTTCTTTTTAAATCTCCGTGTTGACTAAAATCTTTCATTCCTTTTAAACCAAATCCTATTTTTTTAAATCCTTTTTTAGTATCTGATTTTACATATACCCAATATTTATTACTTGAAGAAGAAGTATTCTTCCAAGGTTTATATAATATTGGTTTTCCTTCTTTAGTTAAAGGCATTTATTTATTCAATTATTTTTTTTTTAAATGAATTTTATCTATTTTATATGCTTTACTTGATTTATCAACTGAAGCGTAAACTCTTGCGATACCCCACTGCTCTGCTGATTTAACTTGTGGTCTCACGCTACCTGGATTAGATTTGAATGCTCCCATACCTTTCTTTTTTATAGTCCTCAAACCTGATAATTTATATCCTGATAATTTAGATATTTGTGATAATGAATTAGATTGATTTTTTGGTTGTCCGTGTTTCATATTAAATTTCTGCTTATATGTAGGCATTTATTTATACTTTTGTTTTTTTTTTCTATTTGTTTTTTTTGGATATTTTCTTTTATTTTTCTTTATCATTTATATTATTACAAATATAATTATAATTCAACTTGGATACTATCACCTGAAATGATTAGTCTACGAATATGGTGGACAAAGTTATTCCAAAGTTTATTCTTTGTTGGAGCAGAAGCACCTGTATAATTTACTTGTAGAGAAAATTGTCTATTCCGTCCGTCGTAAATACCGTTTTGGACTGCGACACTTCTACCGATAACAAAATTTCTATTAAATTCAAGTAATGATTGACCAGATATATTAGCACCAGTAAGTGCTTTTTCTAGTTCAATTAAATGTTGCTGTGAAACACTATTTTGAGATGAAGTTTTAGCACAGTTTACAAGACGAGAAGGTTGTAGTCGTCCATCATAAAGAAATTGATAAGACTGAATATTATCACTAATTCCTGCTAAACCACATCTATCTTGACCAAGAAAATAATTATTTCCTAAATCTTTATCTTCCAAATAAGTTCCAGACGCCTGTAATTGCTGTTTACCAGTGTAGACAGTGCTATCAGTAGGCACACATAAAATAGATTTCATTCTACGGTTTTCAATAGGAAGTTGAATATTAGCAACAATATCTCCAGCAAGTTGGGAGTATCTATAATTTGTAGTAGATAAGAAATCATAATTTATAGTTCCTCCTTCTTTCATTCTACGCATCATATCTGCTTCATATTGAGCACCCATATCTACTTTCTGTAAAAATAATTCTACATTCGAAATTGTATAATCTGGTTCAAAAGTTGTTGGTTGCGCTACTGATTTAGAAATCAAAAATGTTGAAGCATTCGCATTTGTCTCCATATCTACTCCATCTATAGTAAAAGATGAAGTTGTTAATTTTAATAGTTTAGTTGTAGCGTCAAATTCTACACTTTCAATTATAGGATTTGCTCCAGTTAAAGGAAGTTCACCAAGAGCAGTTGCCGTAGGGTTTGTTTCATAAAATGCTAAACTTTCTCCAACTACAAATGGGAAATTTTCTAATCCCCAATATCCATTATCTTGAGTTAAATAAATTGTTGTAAATGCTGTATCTTTTTTCCATTCCCCTGTTGTTAGACAACCATTCTCTGAATGTAATACTGGATTTAATTTAGTTTTCCTCATTAACATAGTTCCCTCTTGTTGTCTACAAACTCTTACTGCGTCTTCAAGTAAAATTGATACGCGTAATCCATTCGTAAGCATACAGGGAAACACCTTATCATTTTGGAAAATCCCTGTATTAAGACTTAAACAAACTTTAGCATTAGTCATAGAAGCATTTTTAAATTGGTCTCCTGTTCCAAAACTATCATCACTAGGATATGTAGCATATGGATTTTTAGGACAATTCTGGTGAGATTGAGAAGTTCCTAGTTGACCGTGAGGTGCTTGACGACCACCTGCTCCTTCAGTTAATGCTCGCTTCTGTCTTAAAGTTTCGTTTGAGTGATAATCATATTTTACCATAGTATTTACATTATAACCTACGATTTCTTCTAATAAGGCATTATTTGTGCCGTCATATATACGAATTTCTTTGATTAGAGAGTGAGCACCTATATGACTATCTAGCATTAACCTACATACTTGACCATTCGTATCTGAGGGCATTTGAAGTTTTACATCAAATTGTAAATATGAATTTAACGGTTGAAAAAACTTTACTTGTTGAGGGTCTACCTTTAATTCAATTACTCCACCAGGTTTATAATTTAAACCATTATTGGAGGGAATTCCAATACTTTCTTGGGCAATATTAATCTTATTATCAGCAACAAAAAATGAGGACATATTTATACACTTATAAATATTTTATATTTATACTTTTACTTTTAGTAGTTTTACTTCTGGAAATCCATTCTTTCTGAAAAATGGTTTTATAATTGTTGGATATGTTTCTTTTAAATAATTTTGTGCTTCAATACTTTTTTCATATCTATCTGCTCCGAGACCACCTACTGCCATAAATTTAGTTTTCATAGTAATATTATTAAATCTCATTACTTTTTTATCTTTTAAATAATATAATATAGTTCTTTCATAATCTTCTTTTACTTTAGTTTTTGGATGTAAATCTTTATCGTGTCTATTAATATATCCATATATACAACCAATTATAAATCTTAAATCTTTAGTAATATTATCTTTCATAAAGTATGGATTATTTACTGGATATACTCCCCATAGATAACAATTATCTTGGATACATAATTCAAAACTTTCTTTAATCCATTTCTCCAAATCTTCAATTGGTTTCTTATTTTTATCATCCACTTTAACAAGTATTTCTTCTAGGTCATCATCCATACTTACAATATTAGCACCTTCTTTAAAAAAATTACTTATAAATATTCTTTGTTTTGTTAATCCTGCTTCACCTACTTGTAAATCTCTATATGTTTCTGGGTCTAATAATGCTTTATATACTTCATATTCTTCATTATTTGCTACAAATATCATAATTTTTTCTTTAGGAATATTATATCTCTTTAATAATGCTAATGTTTTTTTCTTTAATTCTTTAGGTCTGTTAAATGATGGAATAGCAATTATATAATCTAATTCTTTTTCATCCTCCATTTATATTTATAATATATTTAATTATTAGTATTTTGCCGTAATTCTGGAATTACATTATACATTTCATCAAATAAACAATCTTTACTAAACATTACTCTTAAACCTTTTTCGTTTGCTTTTTTATAAAAACTTCTATGTTCACAATCGATAATTACTTCATCATTTAATATTGTTGCTGGTTTATATTTTATATCTTTAAATTTATCTAATTTATGAATAGCAAAACCATTAAAACAACTATCAATTGGTCTAATATCTTCATTATTAAAATCCATATCTGCTACTAAATCTTCTAAATGTTTTAATATATTTTTTTGGTGTTGCCATCCTGTTTCTTTATCTTTAATAGAAGGATGATGCCAACTACTATCTTGATATTCATCAATAGAAACAGACCAAGTATCATAAAATCCATCATTCCAGAAACATAAACTATCCCAGTTATTATTTCTACCACTCAAACCTGGAAATTCTGTAATATATTTTTGTAATATTTCAGGATTTACATTAAAATTAAATACATCATCTAAATCACACATAATAAAATAATCAAAATGAGCATAATGAGTATATATTTCTTTTAATAATTGATTTCTTGCTTGTCCTATATTATATGCTCTCCCAAAATATGTTGACATTCTTTCTTTATCTTGAATTAATATATCTATATCAAATCCTGAATTCTTTAATTCACATAATTCTTTTAAACTTTTATCACCTGAATTATCATATGATATTAAAATTTTAGTTTCACTAAATATTGATTGTAATTTTTTGATATTTTCAAAAGATTTTTTTAAAAAACCTTCATTTTTAAAAACTGTTGAGGCAAAAATACATTTCATTTATATAAAATATATAAAAAAAAATTAATTATAACTTGAAGTTGCTACCCCACCTGATTGTAATACAGAAGTTTGAGGACTTACTTGAGGAGTAGGAGTAGGAGCAGGTGTTTTAACTTGAGGTTTTTGTTTCTTTTTACCACCAACATAATCAGCAACAGCAGATACACCTCCAGCAACAGCACCAGCAACATTTAAACCTATACCTATTTCAGCACCAATTCCTGTGGCGTCAAGGACGGTGCCTACACTTTCTAAACTTCCTGCTAAACTACCAACACTAAAAGCACCACCTGCTATCCCTGCGATATTTCCTACTTTTTCTGCTGTATTTTTTTTAGCAAATCCTCCACCTGTATCACTAATAATATCACTAACACCAGAAATAGCACCAACACCTTCACCTAATTTTCCAACACTATCAACTACTTTACTTACTTCAGAAAATCCTGATACTATTTTATCACCACCTCTTAATACACTTGATATATCACTTGCTCTTAAAGTTGATTGAGCACCTTCTTGTAATGTAGATAATGCTTTACGACCTGTATTTATTGTATCACTTAAATCACTTGCTAATCTACTTGAAGTATTTACTTTAAGACCTTCACTTAATACTCTTTGTGCGTCGCTATATAATCTTCCTTGTCTTGCTGGGTTTAATTCTGTTGATACTGATTTAAAAGTATCTACTCCTTTAAGAGCAGTATCTACATTTTTTTTAGTATCAACTGCTATTTTTTGTATTGCTTTTCCTTGTTTGTAAATATTACGAGCATCATTTAAAAATTCTGCTCCACTACCTTCAGCACCTGACATAGAAGATTTTTTTGCTTGGTCTTGTAAAGATTTATTAAGAGATTGAGATACTGACTTAGCAGTTTGATTTCTTAATTGATTTATAGATTGAATATTAGATTGTAATGCTCTATTTCTATTCGCCATATCATTAGTATATTGAATACCTCTTTCATAACCTAATACACTCATATTTATAATAATAGTAAATATAATATTAATATAATCTTAAAATTTATAATCTTAATTTAAATAATATAATATATTTTCTATGTTGCTATATGGAAACATATTCTGTGTTTTAATGTCTAAAAAATATTTAATCTGAATAAAAATAAAAGTTTCATAACAAATTAAAAATCACTAATATTTATCTAAATATGTTGCTATATGGAAACATCCATTAATCTCCAAAACAACCATCAAAAAATCCGTGTTCTTCTGGTGTTAGTGTCTTTCCCTGTGCTCTCTTGATTGTATCATTTATCTTCTTATGCTTCATCTTCTCTGCTCTCTCTTTCATTCTTTTCTCTTTTCTTTCTAATCTATCTTTATCATATTTACTTATTGCCGATGATGTTATCCTTTCTATATCTTCTACTGTTATTGTATTATTTTGAATTACTACTTTTGTTTCATTTTCATCTATTACCGTTTTCATTTTCTTTACTTTATCATTAATATATTCATCTTGTTTCTCTTTTATTATCTTATCTCTCTCTTGTTTTAAATTATTACTTAATTCCTCTCTCTCTTTTAATCTTGCTTCTTTATTTGCTGTTCTCTTAGCGTTTGCTTTTACTCGTGCTTTTGCTAATGCTTCTTTCTGTGCCTCACTCATTACTCTTTTCTTTTTCTTAACTGGTGCTACAACTGGTGCTTGGAATATCTCTTCATTATCTATCCTTATTTTATCTTTAACCTCAGGTAATTGCTCTTCTACTTCAATTTCCGCTTCATTATTTTCATCTTCCAATTCTAATTCAATATTTCCCTTTTCCTCCGACAATCCATCAATTATTTCTGGAAGAAGACTAGACATTTCTATATTTACTACAATATAATTTTTTTACGATTTTTATTTTTATTTTTTTTATATTAATTATTTATATAATGGATAAAGGTGTTCCTAAAATATTAAGAGTTAAAGATAGACCAGGTGTTAAATATAAACCTCTACACCCTCATTTACCTCAACCCTGTGCCTGTGTTTTACACTGCTCGCCAGTAAAAACAGGAAAGTCAACTATAATCTCTAACCTTTTACTATCTGATGCTATGTATGGACAGGATTATTTTGATAAAGTTAAAATTATATCAAATACAATAAATTCTGATGATACAAGTAGATTTTTGATGGAAGCATTCGATTGTGAAGACCATTATGAAGATAGGATGATTGATGATTTAATAGCATCACAAAATAAGTTTGAAAAAGAAGATATGCCTAGTATTGCCTTAATATGTGATGATTTATTAGGGTCAATCAGAAGAGAAGGAAGAGTTAATCATTTTGCTAGTCGTTTCCGTCATATAAATTGTCAATTACTTTATTTCTCGTCTCAAAATTTTAGGAAAGTAAATAATGTTGTGAGACAAAATGCTACTAATGTAATTATTGGTTCACCATTTCCAAATGCTAAGGAATTAGAAAAAATAGCAGAGGAATATGGTGATATGTTTGGAGGAGCAGATAATTTATTAAAGATATATAAGATTGCTACACCAAATAGATATGATTTTTGTCATTTAGATTTACAAGAAAATCCACCTATTGCTTATCATAATTTTGAATATCAGGTGGCAATCGGAAACAATATAATAAGAGGAGATATTAATATAAATGTAGATGATTTAGAAGATAATGCTGAAGTTGAAGAAGATAATAATGATGAAGATATTTAATGTTGCTATATAGAAACATTTTCTAACATAAAATTGTATTTTTGAATTAGATTATAAATTTATTTTTTATTTTTACTAAATATTTTTTAGACATTAAAACATAGAATATGTTTCCATATGGAAACACTTATCTCATTCTTCTAATGTCAAAACAAATAATTGATTGTCCAACTAAATCAACTGAATTAGTAGTTTCATTTACATTACATAATTCTACTTTTATATTATTTAATCTTAATTTACTTACATTTTCAAGTGGAATATATAATCTTTCTGCTGGTTGAAAGAAAAGACCACCTACTTCATT
>VMHT01218821.1_pt1 | contig 16302 bp, 26 predicted proteins | sample 4693611 | NCBI WGS metagenome assembly VMHT01 (sample SAMN12280063, study PRJNA550983) | marine metagenome | isolation source: seawater sampled from same location over 5 years 0.02-0.2 micron viral filtrate | place: USA: collected off the coast of southern California halfway between the port... ... | reverse complement strand
CACTAACCAACGAAAACTATGAAAATCACATACAATTTCACCAAACTTGACGACGTCAAAAAAGCGATTGCCAAAGCCAAGCGCGAACAGCGAAACGAGATACTCCGCCAGTACGGTCGAAAAGTCTTTTTAACCAACGCCCAAGGACGGTTCTATTTGACGAGTCAAAACCAAAACGAAGTTACACCTTTCAATGAAACGAATTGGGATGGTGTTGACTTCTCAAAAAAGGCTCTCGACAACTATCTGGCGGAGGTTCAGAAGGAGATCGAAACGGAAGGCTTAACGGGAACGTTTGAGGTTTGGTACGAGGGAGAGTATGCCGTTGCCGCAAGCATTGCCGATCTTAAGGAATACTTAGCTGAACCGTTCGGTCAATTCTGGTGCGCGGGGAAGCCAGTCGCGACTATTAACGTTTAATCACTAACCAACACTAACATTATGAAAAACGAAACTTATAACGGATGGACTAACTACGCCACTTGGCGTGTAAACCTTGAAATATTCGACGGCATGGAGGACGATTCTTTCCGCAACACCTCTTCCGAAGGACTTAAGGAGTACGTTGAAGATATAATCTTTCAAGACGTTCCCGACGGTTTTGCTAAAGACTACGCCTCCTGCCTCCTCGCCGAAGTGAATTGGCAGGAAATACGCGACGCTTACAACGGGGAAGATTCATGACGCATTATAAACGTACAACACGCGACAAGTTAACCGCCGTTCTTATCGGAATCCTTGCAACCGTAGGATGGGGATTGATCTGCATTCTAATAGGACAATAACAACATATACAAAATGATAAACACATTAACATATAAAGACGTTCACACGTCGGATTCTCTCAAAACGCAAGATACTAAGTTTGAAAACTTTCACTATCAACTCGAAGATGGACAGCGATACGCGTTGACTGATGGTGAGCAGGATTGGCTGTACAATTGGACACGTGGACGCTACGCAATCGCAGATCATTTAATTGATCACATAGATCACGATAAAGACGAGCAAGGAAATGACGTATGTGTTTACACAGTTGATACCGTCGGAATGGGTGAGGCTTTAACCGCTGATCAATGCTTTCCCAAGGCAGTCATGCTGTCCGACGATAGCGCGTTGCAAGCAATCATGTTTTACAGCGCAATAGGACAATAACAACATATACAAAATGAATAACCGAATAAAAATAAACGTACGAGAAGACTTTATTGGATGCCTTGTACTCACGCCAACCGTCAACCGTTACTGCGAACAGATAACCGAATACTTGAAAGAGTTTGACGTTGATAGTGACGGCTCAGTACTCATCCAACTCGACTCTGAAGTAGAGACTTTCCTAGATGATTGCAACTCTTCCCAACGTCGCGACATACGGCAAGGTTGGGGTTGTACCATGCTCTTTGACTCATGGATGTACTTAACTATGGTAGGATGGGACGCGTCTGAAGGCTTGGAACTTAAATAGCGAATAACCAATAACAAAACGAATATGAAAACTTATCTATACAACGTCGAACTTGACGCCAACGGCACACATAATGGCGACATACATTATGGAATGTTACAGATACGAGTAGAAGCTGAAGACCCGACGGAAGGAGAAAGCAACGCTTTCGAACTGCTTCGAGAAATGAACCGCGATGTCGAGCTTTATGCCGTGTTTGGAGAAGACGGACAAGAACTTGACATCGACGGCGAAGGAAACGAAATAATCCACGACTAACCAACTATAAACTATGGACACCATAACACTATTTTGTTGGGCAATGTTTTTCATTATCGGCATCGGCATTCTGTACTGGGAGAAAGGTAACCGATGACAACCGACCCAACGCTATTTGCCGAAGGCTTTGACGACGCCATAATCGGATTAACTTACGACATCGCGACGGGAACAAATCGAGTTGTTTACGATAAATGGGAATGTGAGAAACTACTCATCGAACGCGACGGCATGTCCGAAGAAAGCGCCCGTGAATTTTTAAACTTCAATACGTGCGATTCATACGTCGGCAAAGGTTCACCTATTTTTGTTAACCCAATTTCAAAACGTGACATTCAAGACTATCTAACCGACACTCAATAACAACCTAACACATAAACAAAATGAGAAAAGTAACACAACAAATCAAAGACGCTTTTGATGCGCGACAAGAACGCCGTATCGGCAACACGTACACGGACGGACAAAGCGTCTGGCTACACGGCAACATGATAATAGACCGTCGCGGGTCTGACATCTACGCATCGCTCGCAGGATGGAATACGCCTACTACACGCGAACGCATCAACGGCATTACGAATGCGAGGTTTCATCAAGTCAACTTTGAAGCGCTGTTGAACGGCGCGCCAGTAGACATTCACGCATGGATTAAAGTAACCGACTAACCTATGACATTCAACACAGGATTAAGTAAGAAACGTTCGGCAACGCTTTACCCGAAGGTCGAACGGACGCCCAAAGGCGAGCTTCTAGTCATCTTCAAAGACGGTACGTGGATGTATCATTGGGAATGGCTATTAACGGCGAGCAAAGAACATATGGAACGCATTAAAAGATTAACAACACCTAACACATAAACGAATAACCAAACACCATAACAAATGAGTAAATTATCAGAATTACTAGACGAGCTTACGGCTTCTTCGAGCGTATTCTATTCTTGGTCGGACGACCGATGCGTACAAGTTGCCAAAAACATGTTTGAATTCCTCGACAACCTACCCGTTGAAGATCGCATGGAACTTGCGTCAAAAATCAACAATCATGTAGGTGGATCGGAGGATGACGAGTAATGAGTAACATAAAAATAACAAAGACCATGCTCGACAAGAGCATATGCGACTGTAACAAATCCGTACGCGACCTATTACGTGACCAAGGAATCATTGACTATGACGAACTCGAAGCGGGGGAGCGTGAAGAGATTGACGTAACCTTGCTCGTACGTGTAGGCAAAGGATGGGAAGCATGGGACAGTAAACTATCCTGTTATCGCGCCAACGGACGGGGTGACAAGCGTATCTGGGTGAGCGGTTTTAAGAAACACGCCAAGGAAGGCGACGTACTTGAGCTTCGGGTAATCAAAGGAGAAGTTTACGTGAGATTAAGGAGTTCATCATGAACGACCCAAACCTTTCAATCGAACCCAACGACGACGACGTATGCGACGCTTGGCACGGATGCGACGACGACTATGAAGACGCTCAACCAGCCGACGATTACGAAGCACCCGACGAACAAGACGTGCCTAGCTATTACAACAACCCATATTACGAAGGAGAACGATGACATTACAACCTAAACTCATTGCTTTATGCGGAGCAAAAGGCGTCGGTAAATCGACGTATGCTTCCCGTCTGGCAGGTCAAAGCGGGCATGTGTATTCATTTGCCACGCCGTTAAAGACAATGCTCATGTCCGTGTTCCCTAGCGAATACATTTTAAAGCAGAAAGAAGTACCCATACCCGACTTTGAACCGCATGTTACGGGACGCTTTTTGATGCAGACCTTGGGTACTGACTGGGCAAGACGCATGGTCGATGCTGAGATATGGCTTAAGATGTTACGTCAACGATTGATCGAAGACGACAAGACAAAGAGCGGGCTTAAAGTCGTTGATGATTTACGCTTCAGTAACGAAGCTGTAATGATACGTGCACTTGGCGGACAGGTCTGGCGTATTAAGCGTCGCTCTTACGTGGACGTAACCGACGATCACGTGAGCGAGCAAGGAATACCCGACGATCTAATCGACAGGGAGGTAACGTTATGAATCTTGATGAACACTTTATCAGCCAAGCAGAATGGGAAGGCGTAAGATTTATCGACCCCAAGGAAATTGAAGAAGGCGTCCAACGATTCTGGAACAACAAGAAGTTATCGGTTGACGCCGACGGTAAGGTTTACCGAACTAACGACGACCGTGAACGACCCATCAACGAGTTTATGAAGAAGGACTTTGTAACGCACGTAAAGATTAAGGTTGTTAAGGACGAAGAGTCTGATTAAAACAACGCACCGTTATGTTAAAACACGAACACAAAATCATATACCTTGAGAACCGTTTGGAACTGGCGAACATCATAGGTGTCTCGACCGACCCCGTCTATAACTTCGTTCGGATGTCTCAATGCCATCGACTGGTAAGCGTAGCTTTATTGTTACGGTACTACAAGAATGAGGAAGCGCAGGGAATTACGTGCATGTACGAACTGCTCCCCTTCAGTCCCGAAACGATTAGACGTGCGGTCAAGGACGGTATCGAACTAGACGTTATCAAGGTCGAGAACGGAGGGGACAAGCGATATAAAAAGATTAAAGCGTCACAAGAATTGGTAGACACGTTTGAGAAAAACCACGTAGAATCCTACACCTAACCCATAACACACAAAACGAAAGGAAATATCATGGGTACGATAAATGCACGGGGGAAGAAGTTTCAAGTAAACTACACGCCTCCAAACGGGATGAGGGTACGTCCTTCATTCGACACCTACGAGCAAGCCGACGAATGGTTGCGCTTGATGAAAGAAAAAGCGAGGACGGGACAAGACATGAGCCTCGACATTGCACAAGCGAGCAAGGCAATCGTAATGAACTTACGTGAACTTGCCGAAGAAGTTCTTAACCGACATTGGCGGGGATGTAAGAGTGAGATGAGTCTTTGGAGAAATGCCAAGGACGTCTACCTTAGACTAGGCGCAAGTCGTTCGGTCAAGGAAGTCGATGAGCGTCTGCTTGACGACCTAGTGTACGGCTTAGAACGAGACGGTAAGAGCAACGGCACGATTAACCGACGCTTGGCAGCGGTAAGCAAGATGCTTAAACACGCATACCGTCGTGGTTATATTAAGCGGATGCCGATCATCGAACGTAAGCGGGAACCCGAAGGACGTATGCGTTGGCTTGACGAGCGAGAAGAAGAGAAGATGCTTGCCAAGTTTCGGGAGATCGACCGCCATGATATGGCAGACTTCTGTACCGTACTTGTTGACACGGGACTACGGACGGGTGAGTTGTTTAAGTTATGTGGACGTGACGTCGATCAAGATGCACGGGTGATCTACCTATGGGATACCAAGAATGGAAAGTCCCGCTCCGTACCGCTCACTACCCGTGCTTTGTCAGCTCTTCAACGTAACCACAAGGCAGACATGGACGCTCCGCTGTTTACGTTTACGCAGGACGCTTTTTCTCACGCTTGGAAAACGATGAAGAACATGGTCGGCTTACGTAACGACAAGGAGTTTATACCGCATTGCTTGAGACACACATGTGCGTCGAGGTTAGTGCAACGCGGTGTCGATCTTCGGGTCGTCCAAGAGTTCCTTGGTCACCGTTCGATCAGCACGACGATTAGGTACGCCAAGGTTGCTCCGAAGAATTTGGAGAACGCAAGGGACATCCTAGAAAGTTGTGCCAAACCTGTGCCAAACGTGGCATAAAAGCCGTGACTTGCGTGACACAGCCTGTTATGAACGTTTTTGATAAGTCGTTGTATTCATTCGCTAATGACCCATGCGGGCGTGGTGAAATTGGTAAACACAAGGGACTTAAAAGACCGTCTATTACGGGACTAATCACGCAAGTCGCTCCTAACTTATTCAATCAATTCAATTATTTAGTTGACATAATATCCTTTGCTTCAGACAGTAAGGGCGTAGCACCGTGCCAGACACGTGTCACAAACAACCAAGATAAACGAAACGAATGGATCAGCTAGAGCTTAACCTAGAGATGACGGAGTCGGGTATTGCCCGCTACCGCAACAAGGTAAAGTCCGCCCGTGACCGTGGTAAGGAGTCGGAGTCAGCCTATGGTCAACGTCTAATGCGTGGTGGATTACCCGACTTGATTGACGACATAACCAAACGCATCGAGTACCATCGCAAGAACCCACATGCCGTACCCGTATGGTTACCGTTAATCTGGGACATGGAACCGCAAGTGATCGGCATGTTGGCGTTGAAGTGTACGCTCGATGGTATATGTGAACGTCGTCCTATTACATCAACAGCCATACGCATTGCGTCATACATTGAAGACGAACTTCATTACCGTTGGCTCAAGGAGAAGCACCCAGACATCTTTCATTACGCACGAAAAGACGTCGAGAAAAACAACAAACGTAGCTACCGACGCAAGGTCGATGCCTTTATCCGACATGAACGGGGAGAAGGTAAGAAGGGTAACATCGAGAGGTGGACGAGCTGGACTCGACGGGACAAGGTATCGATGGGTTCGTGGTTGTTGGAAACAATTAGAGCAACGACTCACTACATAGCATTCAAGGTTACGGGGAGTCTTAAGAAGACCGTCCGATACGTCACGCCAACCGACGACCTGTTCGCATGGATCGAGCGCTTTAATCAGAATCAAGAAGTATTAAAACCTTTGTGGTTACCAATGGTGGAGGCTCCGCGTCCTTGGGTATCGATGTGGCATGGGGGTTATGCTGCCGATGCGGAGCTTCCACCGATAACTTTTGTCAAGACCTTTGACATGGACTACCTGCGCGGGTTGAACGCTGAAGATATGCAACCAGTCATCGACTCCGTCAACCACGTTCAATCGACTTCCTGGATGGTGAATGATCGAGTATTGGAGGTAGCGAAATGGGCATGGGACAACGACCGAGAGATCGGGGAAATGTGCAGACGTTCAGACTACGAGCTACCGCTCTTTCCCGCAGAAGCTGAGAACGACGCCGACATACGCAAGGAGTACAGTCGCAAGTGCGGAACAATTCACTCGCTCAATCTGTCCATGCGCAGTCAACGCTTACATATAATCAAGACGCTTTGGTTGGGTGACAAGTATGCAGGTAAACACTTTTACTATCCGCATCAAATCGATTTTCGTGGGCGCTTGTATCCAATCCCCTACTTTCTGTCTCCACAAGGTACTGACTTATCGAAGTCTTTACTACAATTCAGCGAGCCTCAAACGATTTGGAAGCCAGAGACTGAAGCTCGTTGGTTAGCCGTGCATGGGGCGAATCAATTTGGCAACGACAAGATCACGTTTGACGAACGAGTAGAGTGGGTACATAGCAAGAAGCGTGAAATCTTTGAGGTATGTAAAGACCCCATGACGAACGACTGGTGGACAGAAGCCGATGAGCCTTGGCAGTTCCTTGCTTTTTGTTTTGAATGGGGAGCGATGCTTGAATGCGGAGGTCGTGGATTTAAGACCAGACTACCCGTAGCGATGGACGCATCAAACAACGGGATACAAATACTTTCATTGTTGGGAAGAGATGAGGTCGGCGGTGCAGCAACGAACGTCGTACAGACGGACAAGCCCGCCGACCTCTACTCGTTCGTATCGGACAGAGTAAACGAAATACTTTTAGCCGACGCCAAAGAAGGTGATCACATTGCCACGGCGTGGATGAAGTTTGGAGTAGATCGCAAGACAACCAAGCGACCTGTCATGGTCAAACCCTATGGCGGTACGCGATATAGCTGTCGTGAATACGTCGCTGACTGGTACGCTGAGAAGTGCTTGAAGAACAACCTCGATCCGTTCGGTAACGAGTCATCGGTTGCGATTAGTTATCTCGCCAACCTCGTCTGGCAAGCCATGAACGAATGCTTAAGACGTCCGAACAGAGTGATGAAGTGGTTACAGGAAACGGCAAGGGTACTAGGTCACGAACAAAAGCCCGTTGACTGGACAACTCCACTTGGTTTTCTCGTCCGCCAGAAGTACCAGAACACAAAGACGATGTTAATACAAACCATGCTAGGCGAAAAGGTCAGTCATATTAAATGGCAAGAACCACAGTCTGGACTCGACAAGATACGCCAATCGAACGGCATAAGCCCGAACTTTGTACACAGCTTAGACGCTGCCGTTGCTCAATCGACTGCTAACTACGCCAAGGAACACGGCATCCACTCGTTGGCTATGGTGCATGACAGCTTCGCTACTCATTGCAACAACTGCGACAAGCTTGGCGTGTTAATACGCAAGTCAGCAGCAGAAATTTTTCAACCCGATCTACTTGCGAAGTTTCGTGATGAGATCGGAAACCAAACCGAGAAGGAACTTCCTAACCTGCCCCCTTACGGATCGCTTGATCCGCTTGAGGTGTTGGGTTCGGATTATTTCTTCGCTTAACACTACGCTTAAAAGGAGCGATTAATGACTACGAAAATGAAAACGATAACAACACCCGTTGGAACAGCCCGCTACTGCTGGCTCAATACACCCGACACTAAGTTCGATCAAGGAGGACACGGCGTTTACCGATGCGACTTAGTATTAACAGAAGAAGAATGGAACAACCTCAAGAAGGAACTGACTCCCTTGTACGAGCAAGCTTACGAAGTCGAATGCACAAAGCAAAACGACAACAAACTGAAACAAGCAAACAGCCCGTTTGTAATCGACGACGAAAACAAACACATAGTCAAGACCAAGATGAAAGGCGGAGGAAACCGTAAAGACGGAACACAGTACAAGCTAACCGTCGCTAGGTTCGACAGTAACGGACAACCAATGAAGGACGACACCATTATCGGAGGAGGTAGTCGTGTTAAGTTGGGGTTGAAACCTAGATTCTGGTACGTTGCAGCTCACGGATTCGGCATGACCCTTGAACCACAAGGCGTACAGGTCATCGAGTTGGCGTCCGTAGGAATGAGCGAGAGCGCAAGCTCGTTCGGATTCTCCGCAGAAGAAGGCGGTTATCAACATGGTGGTGAAACGTTTGAGCAGACGCTCGATCAACCTGCACCTGCGAATGACGAGACGAAGGAAGAAGCGCCCACGCCCAGCGCAGCGGACTTCTAAGTACCGATCTGGATTCGAAGCAAAGACCGCGTACTACCTACAGCGGTTGGGCGTCGAGTTCGAATACGAAAGTATTAAGATCGAGTACATGAAGATAGCAACGTATACGCCAGACTTCATACTCCCTAACGGAATCATCGTTGAGACAAAGGGACTGTGGACTTCGGAGGACAGAACAAAACACTTGCTTATCCGTGAACAACATCCCGAACTCGACGTCCGCCTTTGCTTCCAAAACGCATCGAACAAACTGCGCAAGGGATCGAAGACTACCTACGCAATGTGGTGCGAAAAGAAAGGAATAAAATACTGTGACAAAACGATACCTAAATCATGGCTGAATACACACAAATCCACACGTCATGTCCATCCTGCGGTAGTAGCGACGGACGCTCGATCTACGTAAACGGTCAGACTCATTGCTTTGTGTGTGAGAAGCATACCTTCCCCGATAAAAATGAGAAAACAACAATGGAAATCCCAACAACCGCAACCGATAATAAAAGAAAACCACAAGCAACGTTCGTACAGAACGGAAAATACTCCGACCTTGCCCGACGTAATCTATCCGAGAAGACGTGCAGGAAATGGGGATACCAAATAGCAGAGCTGGAAGGCGAGCAAGTACAGGTCGCTAACTATCGCAGTCGAGACGGTAAACTCGTCGGACAAAAGATTAGATACGCCAACAAGAACTTCAAGGTAAAGGGCGAGCTTATAGGTCTGTACGGTCAGCACCTCTGGGGAGACGGAGGACGACGGGTCATAGTGACCGAAGGCGAGATCGATGCTTTGTCCGTGTCTCAAGCGTTCGAACTTAAGTGGGCAGTCGTATCGATTCCACACGGCGCTCAGTCTGGCAAGAACCACGTAGCGCAATCACTCGACTGGCTCGAAAGGTTTGACGAAGTGGTCTTCATGTTCGACATGGACGACACGGGACGCAAGGGGGCGACGGAATGTGCTGCCTTACTAACTCCAGGTCGTGCTAAGATAGCAGAGCTACCGCTTAAAGACCCGAATGACATGCTCGTTGCCAACCGTTCAAAGGAGATATGCCAAGCGGTATGGGAAGCTAGGGACTACCGACCCGACGGGATCGTTGGAGCGGAAGAACTCTGGGATAAGATAACTGAACAGAACAACGTCGAGTCCCAACCGTATCCATACGATACCTTGAACGACATGACGCACGGCTTGAGACGAGGAGAACTTGTAACTGTTTGTGCAGGTAGCGGGATAGGCAAATCGTTGTTCTGTCGGGAAGCTGCTTACTCGTTGTTACAAGCGGGCGAGACAGTTGGCTACATTGCCTTAGAAGAAAGTGTAAGACGTACTGCTTTAGGCATCATCGGACTACACGAAAACCGTCCACTCCATTTGGAAAAGGACGTTCACCACGAAGCGTTACGACCTGCGTTTGAAGAGACGGTAGGTAACGGACGCTTCTTCACCTACGATCACTTCGGAAGTTGTGACTCCGACAACCTACTTAACCGCATCAGATACCTATGCAAAGGACTGAACTGCAAGTGGATATTCTTAGACCACCTGTCGATAGTGGTTAGCGGGTTTGAAGGAGACGACGAAAGACGGCTGATCGACAACACAATGACAAGACTACGCTCGCTCGTTGAGGAGACTCAATGCGGTATGGTACTAGTCAGTCATCTCAAGCGACCACAAGGTGCGGGACACGAAGAAGGAGCGATCACAAGTCTTGCTCATCTACGAGGTTCTCACGCCATACCACAACTGTCGGACATGGTCATCGGGTTGGAACGAAACCAACAGTCCGAGTCCGACGCCAACCAAACACGGATAAGAGTATTGAAGAACCGATTCAGCGGAGAAACTGGATTGGCGACCACGCTCTTCTTCGATCAAAAGACAGGAAGATTAAATGATTATGATAACTCGTTTCTTAAAACTAGTGATGACACTACCGCTGATACAGCCACGTCCCCGTTCTAAGCATGGCACGTTATTCAACGCTATACGACAAGTCGAAAGCGGAGGAGAACTCACGCCGTATGCAGTCGGGGACAACGGACGCTCCATCGGTCCTTACCAAATATCCTACGGCTACTGGCTTGACGCTTACCGTGCGGATAACTCAATCGGAGGTACGTGGGCAATGGTTGTAGACAGGAACTACGCCGAACAAGTCATGCTGGCGTACTGGAACAGACACGCACCAAAGAATGCAACTTGGGAAGTGTTAGCTCGCATACACAACGGAGGACCGAGCGGTCATTCGAAACCAGAAACCCAACGCTACTGGGAAAGGGTAGTTAAGTACCTATGAACAAACACGCCACGTTATACTTCGACATTGAAACCAACGGGCTTGAGGACTTTACCTTACTAGAAGACCTTAAAGTCGTTCATTGCTTAAGTATCTTCGACCCAGTAAAGGATCAGATGCTCACGTTTGACGGGGACGGTATACCAAGCGGGTTGGAAATGCTCAACCGAGCTGACACAATCGTCGGTCACAACGTCCTTGGGTTTGATATACCTGCCTTGCAAAAGCTGTACACTTGGACGCCAACTTGTCGGATACTTGACACGATGGTTACTTGTCGTGCCGTGCATTCAGACGTGCGAGCATCCGACATGAAACGAGACGATTTTCCGAAGGAGCTTTGGGGATCGCACAGCTTAAAGGCATGGGGTAAGAGACTGGGCGGTATGTACAAGCTCGACTTCGGGGATGCAGAAGGAGCGTTCGACGTGTACAACGAAGAGATGCGTAAGTATTGCGAGCGTGACGTCCTTGTTACTACAGCTATCGGGGCGTACCTCAAGAAGAAAAACCCAGACGTGCGTATGCTCAACATCGAACACGGCTTTGCTCGACTCATGCGTACGCAAGAGATGGTTGGGTTTTCATTTGACGAAGACAAGGCAGACAAGTTGATCATGGAACTGACGACCCGACGGGCGGAGCTAAAGGACGAGTTACAAAAGACGTTCACTCCTGTTGTTGAAGAGATGAAGACGGCAAGCGGTTGGCAGGTAGAAGTTGAAGGCATTGAATACACGGCAGAGACTAAGACCAAGCTTAAGCATATGTTAAAAACCGACGGCAAGGTACAGGCTCTAGCTAATACGGCAACAAGACTAAGCAACAAGACTAAGTCCATACCGTTCAATCCAGGCAGTCGTGATCAGATAGCCGAACGGCTTAAGGCTTTGGGATGGACGCCTAAACACTTCACTCCCGACGGTAAACCTAAGATCGACGAAGCTGTGCTTAAGGGTGTCAAGCATCCATCGGCTCAGTTGTTGCTTCACTACTTGATGGTGACTAAGCGACTTGGAATGTTAGCCGAAGGTGATAACGCTTGGATTAAGTGCGTAAGGAACGGACGTATTCACGGCAGGGTAAACGCTAACGGAGCGGTAACAGGTCGATGCACTCACTCGTATCCCAACATCGCTCAAGTACCTGCCGTTCGTGCGCCGTATGGAAAGCAATGCAGAGAACTGTTCAAGGCGGGTGTAGGGTACGAGTTAGTAGGATGCGATGCGAGCGGGTTGGAACTTCGTATGCTCGCCCACTACCTTGCTGGGTTTGACGGTGGAATGTACGGTAAGCATTTATTGGAAGCTGACATCCATACGATCAACCAGAAAGCAGCGGGACTGGAGACAAGGGATCAAGCAAAGACGTTTATCTATGCATTCTTATACGGCGCGGGTGATGGTAAGATCGGGGAGATCGTTGGAGGTAACGCAAGAGACGGTAAGCAATTGAAGGCTCGATTCCTAGCTTCGCTTCCTGCGTTGAACAGACTGAAGATGGCAGTCGAAGAGAAGGTACGGGTTTCTGGTCACTTAAAAGGACTCGACGGACGTACGCTTCCTATCCGTTCCGATCATGCAGCTCTTAACACGTTGTTGCAATCGGCAGGTGCAGTCGTAATGAAGCAAGCTTTGCTCTTGTTACACGCCCGCTTGACAAACATGAACTGGGCAGTCGGTCGAGAGTATGCATTTGTTGCTAACGTCCATGACGAGTTTCAAGCGGAGGTGTTGCCGAAGTTCTCAGACATCTATGGCGAGCTTGCCGTGTCTTCGATCCGTGCAGCAGGTGAATCCTTAAAACTAAAATGCCCACTAGACGGCGAGTACAAAGTAGGAAAGAACTGGGCAGAAACTCATTAAGACATGACCAGTTCAAACGCTTTTAACGGTACGATCTTCGAATCCGAGTTCGTCGTCGAAGCGTTACGGCGTGGCTTTATTCCGCATCCTCCCATCGCAACGATGCCTTGGGATTTTGTGGTCGAATGTCCAGCAGGTCTGCTCAAAGTACAAGTCAAAGGTACAAGTCTAACAGCTGACAAAGACGGTTCGTACAAGGTCATGGCATGTAGACGAAAAGGAGATAGAATTAAGTCTTTGTTGGGAGACGAGGTAGACGTGATCGTCTGTTGGCTCGACCAAGAGAGAGTCTGGTACATCGTACCGTCGTCTGAACAAACAGCTAAATGCATACGCTTCTACGCCAAGAATAAAAGAACTAAAAGTAAGAATGAAAAGTACCGTAATAACTGGTCTATCTTCTACTGAACTTAATAAACAAAACGAAAGGAAAGAATGAAAACTACAATGTTAATAGACGCCGACGTACTGGCGTATCAATCAGCCTTCACGGCTCAAGCAAACATCCAATGGGACGAAGAACTCTGGACGGTACATAGCGATCTTGCTATTGCAAAGACATGGATTATTGATCGACTTGAAACGTTTAAAAAACGTATGAAAGCTGACGACTTCATCCTAGCTATATCCGATAAGAACAACTTCAGACGTAAACTCTTCCCCGATTACAAGGCGAACCGCAGGTCTAAGTTTGCACCGATAGGACTTAACCCTATACGCGATTGGATGGCTGAAGAGTACGGTACGGTTATCTATCCCAACTTGGAAGCTGATGACGTGCTTGCGATACTAGCTACCGAACGTCCTAACCGTAACGACAAGCGTGTTATCGTATCCATTGACAAAGACTTCAAAGGCGTACCTTGCACGTTCTACGACTTCAATAAGGGCGAGATGCATGAGATCGATGAAGAGCAAGCAAACAAGTACCACCTAATGCAGACCATAGCGGGTGATTCAACTGATGGCTTTAAAGGAGTTCCAGGTATCGGTGTTGTTAAGGCAATGCGGTTACTAGACAACAACGGAGCGACTTGGGACACCGTCTTAAAGGCTTATAGCGACGTTGGAATGACTGAGGAAGAAGCACTTACGAACGCTTGGATGGCTTATCTAATACGCAAGGATCAATACAATCATAAGCACAAAGAACTTAAGTACTTGTGGATGCCTTCGTGCTTCGACGCTCAACAAAAACGGAAATACAGTCATATAATACACACGGTGACAGGCGAATTAACCGATGATTTATCTCGCCCAGACCCGTTTTAAAGGTTAAGGGTAGGGTCTATGGGAATACCTATTGAAAGAAAATTACCCGATTTAAGTAAGGATTTGATTGACGCTTTAGACGCTCGATTCCCTGTACGCATGGCTGATCCAAAGGACAGCGAGCGTGAAATCTGGATTAAAGTCGGGCAAAGATTCGTCGTTGATTTTCTACAAGACGTTTACGACGAGCAACATACAACACTCATTTCAACGAAAGAATAATCATGTGCTTAATGACGGGAGGATCAAACCCTCCACCACCAGCTCCGCCTCCACCTCCTCCTCCGCCTCCTACCAAAACGGCAGCGGTCGTGGAGAAAGCAGGTCGTAGTAAATCGAGGACTTCTACAAAGAAGCGTCGTGGCACGTCTCAGCTTACAATAGGTCCGCGCATGGGCGGGTCGTATACAGGCACAGGAATCAATTTACCTAGTTAACCTAAAAGAAAGAATAATCATGTTAATATCACTCCAGAAGAACACGCTCTTAAGCGCTGTAACAGCAGCAGGAGCTGGCTCGTCCTTCAGCGTTGAACGCTCGAAAGGCTGGACGTTTACCATTGTATCGAGTTCGGTAACGAGCGGTGCGACTGTAGACGTTGAAGCTTATATCGGTGCGGGATGGCGGAAGATACACAGCGAAACCGTAACCGCCAATGGCAACGTCATGGTACGTGACGATCACGGGCATTACGAAAAGATTCGCGCTAACGTCGCATCACGAACCGATGGTACTTACTCCGTATTTGCTACTGGCTCTACTGATTCCTTGTAATGTCTCTAACGTTCCCGACTACCACGCTCAAGAAACCGAGCGGTTTGACGGCAATTCCTTCGGGATTTAAACGTCCGAGCTTCGGTACGCTTTATGGTTTTGACGCTCAAGTGGAATCGTCGGGCTTTAACATCGACTTGCGGGACACTCACTCAAACATCATAGCGAGGAGTGGGGACGCTGTTGGAACAGTAGCGTTCGCTACTGACACCTACGACCTGTATGTTTTTGACGGCACTAATTGGTACTTCTACGATTACAATTCGACTACTGCATTTTCGTCAACTCTATCGGCAGACCTAGACGGGGCAAATGACAGCATCGATGTTTCGTCAAATCCGAATTTAGATGTTTATACTTGCAGCCTTTGGTTCAAAACTACCGAAACTTATTTTAGTCTCCCAATTGCAGGATTTGGAAAAAGTGGTTCGCAATATGGGGGTATTAGATTTGTACCTGTCATTACTGGACGGGCAATTGAGTATAATGATGGTTTTCAATACATCGCGGCAGGTGGTCTTTCTAATTCTGCTGTGTTTGATGATGCATGGCATCATCTCGCAATTGTCTATGTTGCCAGCGGTTACGAAACTTCCACAGGAACTGCTAGTAACAACGGTCAAGGGTACAAAATATTTTTCAATGGGTCTAGAGTGGATACAGCTTTAGGTTCAACTGGTCATGACTTTAGTTTGGCAACTACGTCATCCTTCTTCAGCGTAGGAAAAGAACGCACTTCCTTTTACACTGGACTTATCGACGAGGTGGCAATTTTTGGATCGTCTTTGTCAGACGCAAACATAACAACGATTTACAATTCTGGAGTACCCGCAGACTTGAGCGGTTTTAGCCCCACATTATGGTGGAGAATGGGCGAAAATGACTCTGGCTCAGATGGTGCAACTATTGGGACAGTAACGGATCAAGGGTCTGGTGGTAACGACGGGACGGGTACGAACGGACCTACTTATTCTAACTCCGTACCAACTTGGACGTCAACGCTCTCCGCAGACCTAGATGGGTCTAATATGTATTTGGACATTGGTTCAAGCGGAGACATGGGAAGCTTCAGCTTGTGGTTCAAGCCCGACTCAACCATAACTACAGGAACAACGGGTCAATACTTGCTCAGTTTTACTGCGAATACTAGCGTATATGGAAACCTAGGATTGGGTTCTACCACAGGTATGGGAGGTCTTGCGACCGAAGTTTTAACTTTCAACCAAGGAAACCGTGCTTACGCTTATGAAGGTTCTGGAGTGACGATAAATACCGATTG
>VMHT01151919.1_pt1 | contig 16307 bp, 23 predicted proteins | sample 4693611 | NCBI WGS metagenome assembly VMHT01 (sample SAMN12280063, study PRJNA550983) | marine metagenome | isolation source: seawater sampled from same location over 5 years 0.02-0.2 micron viral filtrate | place: USA: collected off the coast of southern California halfway between the port... ... | reverse complement strand
TCATTCAAAGGAATGAGTCGTGGTCAAAGAGAATTATTATTAGCAAGAATACATTCACTACCTAAATTTAATTCATTAACACCTTTACCTGATTTTAGAATTAGAGAATACACAGCACAAGATATGGCTGACTTTGTAGGTGGTGTAGGTAAACAAACTTTTACATATGATGACATTGCAACATATTTAAAAGATAGATTTACAGGTAGACAATCAAAATATTATAAAGATATTTATGGACTTACTAATACTTTAGACATAGAAATAGGACTTAATGAAGGAATCTTAGATGAGCAAGTTGCTACCTTTGGTTCTGACTTAAGAACAAGTGGTAGAGCCGAAAGACCTAATAAAGATAATCCTAGAATATTAAGAATTAGAGATAACTTTGAGTTTGATATAGCTAGAAAAGCAGAAGCATTTGGAGAAACACCAGATGAATTTGGAGCTAGGCTGCGTCAAGAAAATATTTTACCAGAAGAAACTATTAACCAGTTAATAGAATCTGAGCGTGTGCGACAAGAAAAAGTATTACCACCTGCTGAAATAGAACCAAAAATATTAAACTTTAATGAAGTTGTAGAAGAAGGCAGAACTAATAAGTTTGCTAAAGAGTTAAAGAAAAGATTAAATAAATTAGGACTTGCAGAAACAGGAGTCATTGTTAGTAATGACATACTATCTTCAGAAAATTTAGTAGCAGGTCAAACAGGTGAAGTAGTATTTGACCCTACAAAAACTAGACAAGAAAAAACTGAAGCACAATATGATGCCGATACAGATACTATTCTTCTATCTCTAAATGCTGTAAATCCTACAGGAACATCTTCAGATGCAGAAATACAAGCAAGATTAAACTCTATTATAGATGGGCAAGTTATACATGCGTTTCGTGCTAAAGATTTAATTAATGAAAAAGAATATAAATATTTAAGAAATCAAGTTAAGAGCAGAAAAGTACCTTTTGAATTTGATGAAAATTTTAAAGGCAGAACTTTTTATGATAGAAGTAAAGCAATCAATTCTACTAGAGCAGAACAACTTATATCAGAAGGTAGAGGTACAGACTATGTTGAGGAGATGTATGTAGAAAATGCTATAGCAGATTTATATAGAGCTAAAGATATTAAGCCTGATATACCACCAAAAGCTAAAGGTATATTTAGTAAATTTATTGATTTCTTTAGAGGCATGGGAACAGCTATGCGTTCTTCTGGCTATAAAAAATCAGCATATATCTTTCGTGATATAGAGTCTGGCAAGATTGGTAGTAGACAAAGAGACAAAATAAGAACTTTAAGAGAACTAGATAGATTGCCAATAGCAGCAGAGCTAGCACCTATAGCAGAGGTAGATGAAACTGTAGATGAAACTATTGAAGAAACTTCAGAAATTACACAAGAAGAAATAGATGAGTTTGATATTGCTGGTGCAACATTTAGTGATACAAAGAATACAAACTTTAAAGCTGCAAAAAATGAACCTATACAAGGTAGAATTATTGCACCACCTAAAGGAACAAAGACTACCAGAACTGTTAGCCAAGATGGTTTGTATGATTCAAGAAAATTAACTGAAGCAGAAAAATTAGAAGATGCAGAGTTTATTTTAAACAACACAGAAAATAAAAACTTAATTGGTGTTATGGAGTGGTTTGTTAAAAATGCACCAAGTAAAGACTATGGGTTTATAGCACAAGCTGTATTAAAACAACTTAAAATGTTGAACACAAAGTTTGGTTTAAACTTTGATTATACTGTTGCTGATGAATCTTTCTTGGCACAAAAAACAACTGATGATGTAATTCGTAGAGATATTGGTTATCTAAAAAGAAATAAAATGAAAATAGGTGGTGTATCTATGTACCCTAGAAGGGGTGCTTCTGGATATGATGGACAATTCAGAGTTTACATAATGAATGTAGATGGAAACAATAGTGTAGATTTTGAAACAATACTTCATGAAGCTATTCATTCTGCAACACAAGCAGCAACGACAGTAGGAGACCCCAAAAATTCATTTTTCTTTCCTAATATTAAAGATTCTAAATTAGAAAGTAACTTTAAAAATTTAGAAAAATTAAGAAAACGAGTACAAAGTGAAATAAGAAAAAAAGGTTCACCAGACTTTATGGTTAAGTATGGTGTAAAAAATGTTGATGAACTATTAGCTGTTGGTTTAACTAATAGACAATTCCAAAAATTTATGGAAAACATTGAGTACAATCAACAAGGACAAAAAACTTTATGGGATGCGTTTGTAAATAGTGTAAGACAATTACTAGGACTGCGTGCAAAACAAGGAACAGCTTTATCTGTATTCTTAAAAGAGTCAAGCGGTATGCTTTCATTAGAAGCAGATGCTGCTAAACAGATAGCTGATTACTTTACACCTAATCAAAATCAATCTCCTGGTCCTGAATTAGAACCTCTTACTAATCGTGGTCCACCACAAAGACAAGCAATTGAAACACAGATTCGTGAATTAGAAAGTAGACTATATGACTTAAATAATGTTCGTAATAGAGAAGGCGGAGTAATGAGTAATGCCAATCTCAATAGACTAAACAATCAAATAAGTCAGGTTGAAAATCAAATACAAGCATTAGAAAATGAATTAAATAATTTACCTCCAGAACAAAGAGATTTATTTAGTCCTTTCCAATCTGCTGTGCGTTCTCCTAATCCTAATATTGGATTACAAAAAGCAGTAGAAAGTGCAGAAGAACTTAGTAGAAAAACACCAAGAGGTGATATACCTCCATACAATACAAATGCTTCTGATGTAGCCTTAGAAGCTGCACAAGACTTTGTTAAAGATTTATCTGCTCCTGCTATTAAATTGCCTGAACTTAAAATGGAAGTTCCTGCAGAATTTGAAAAACAAGCTGCACAAAGTGGACATAGAAGTTCAACACTTACATCTGGTGAGCGTTTAATAGATATAGTTTCTGACCCTATAACTAATATAAAGAAATCATTCAATGGATTTAGGCAAGCTATTGTTGATAGTTTAGACCCTATACAAAAAGCTATAGTTAATGGTATAGAAACTAATGAAGAAGTAAGACTAGCAAATAGTTTAGTGTCTACTTCTACAATGGCTTCTTTTAGATTAGCTGATAGAGCAAGAGGTATCTTTGCACAAATGCTTACAAGAGGCATACCTGTTGGTCAAATTAATGGTGTAGATGCTTTAACTTCAGTAGAAGAACTAGAAATAGATACTAAATACAATCCATTTATAGATGGAAATAAAGGCAAAGGTGGTTTTGTACAGTTTACTGCACCACTATATGCAGACCCTACAGTAGATTTAGAATATGTATTTGGTCTTTATGCAAAACTTAAAAGAATAAAAACATTACAAGATAATGGTGTCGAGATAGACACACCTCCCTCATTAAAAGATTTAGAACAAATAAAACAAATAGAAAATAATTATAAAAGTGTAGTAGAAGTCTATAACAATTATCAAAAATGGAATAATGGACTTATTAAGTTTGCTGAATCTAAAGGTTTATTGAGCAAAGAACAATCTGCACAATGGAGAGAACATTCATCTTACTATCCATTCTATAGAGAAATGATAGATGATGAAGGTAGAATAGCACCTGCTATAGGTGGTGGTTACTTACCTAACAATCCTTTATCTATAAAAATGAAAGGCTCAGAAAAAGAAATTACTGTGCCTCCATTAGAAGCTATAGCTAGAAACTCTTTATCTATTCTTACAGCATCCATGAAAAACGATGGTGTTAGTAAATTAGTAAGAGACATGCAATCTTTAGATTTAGCACAAGAAATTGCTGCTAAAGATACACCTGGATTAAATACAGTATTTGTATTTGAAGACGGCATTAAAAAACATTTCTTACTAGAAGACCCAGAAATATATTATGCAATACAAACAGTAGGTGGTATTAAAACAGATGCCTTAACTAAATTTTTTGCTATGCCAGCAGGGTTTTTAAGAGATACAGTTACAAGAGACCCTGGGTTTGTTGTTGTAAACATACTTAGAGATACCTTATCTTCTGCTGTCACATCAGGAGTAGAGTTAGGTATAGATTCAGATAGCTATACACCAATTATAGATTCAGTTAAGAATATGTTTGGTAGCATGGAAGACTTAGAAAAGTTTGGAATCATAGGTGGTTATGACTTTGCTAATGATGAAGGCGATATTGTTAAGTTCATGGCTAGAACTAGGAGACAGCAAGGACTCTCACCAGAAAACGGAATATCTGTAGAAAGTGCTTTCTTTAAACTATGGGATGGACTTGGTGGATTAACCACTAAATCTGATGGTGCAACTCGTAAAGCTGTATATGATTCAGTATATAAAAATGCAATCAAGAATGGACAAACAGAAGCTGAAGCTCAATCAGCAGCAGCTTATCAAGCATTAGAAATTATTAACTTTGGTCGTAGAGGAAGCTCACCGACTTTCAAACTTATTACTTCTGCAATACCATTTTTAAATGCAAGAATACAAGGTCTTGATGTTCTGTATAGAAGTTTTGGTTCAAGAGAATATTCTGCAACAGAGAGTCTACAAAAAGGCGAAACCATGCAGGATGTCAAAGCTAGAATATTTAGAACAGCTATGCTCAGAGGTTTGAGCTTGATGGGAATAACGGCATTATATTATTTACTGGTAAGTGATACTGAAGATTACAAAGAAGCCAAGCGAGAAATAAGAGATGACAACTGGTTAATACCTACACCTTGGGATTACACAGTTAAGATACCTATACCTTTTGAAGTAGGTATGATATTTAAAGCTTTACCTGAAAGAGTAATAGATATGGCTTGGGGACAAGTAGAAAAAGACCCATTCAAATCTATACAAAGACAAGTAGCCACATCTACTAAGATACCAATTCTAGGTGGAGACATAAGTATTCAAGCAGTAAAACCTTTATTTGAGGCTATCACTAATAGAAGTGCTTTTACAGGCACAGAGATAGTTCCTTACTACAAGTTAGGTCAACAGCCTGGGTATCAAGCCAATCCTCAAACAAACGAGTTAGCGAGGCTTTTAGGAGAGTTTCTTAACATATCACCTATTAAGATAGAATATGTCTTAAAAGGCTACACAGGAACTCTAGGAGGCTATGCTTTATCTGTTGCTGATAGTGTGACTAGAACTGCTACAGGAACTCCATACATACCTAACAACGCTTTTAACAATCCTACCAACTGGTCACAACTACCAGTCTTTAAGAGACTCTTTGTTGACACTAAGAAAATGGGAGGACTGCAACAACAGTTTTATGAGTTAAGAGGAGAAGTCAATAAGGTCACACAGACCATGAACAGACTAAGAAAAGACAAACGATTTGATGAACTGGCAACTTATAGAGCCAACTATCAAGGTGTTCTAAATGTTAAGAGTCAAGTAAGAGCATTAGAAAGATACTTAGAGAACTGGAGAAGAAAAAGAGATGCCATTATGAGAAGGGATGATATTTCTGTTGTAGTTAAATCAGACTTAATTAGAGAACTTGAACTACAAAGAGACCAACGATTAGCCTTTGTGCCTGAATTGAGGAAGAAAGCTAATGTTCCTGTGCTCCAAGGAGGACTGTAATTCGTCTATCATCTTTTCTTCTTTCAACTGCTTTAGTCTAAAGAAGTCTTTATGCTCAGGATAACGAGCATGAAACAATCTAGCATAGAAACAGATGTAGTCATTACTAATCTTGAACTCTCCACCACTTGTTTCTATCTCACTATGCCAACGAATCCTGTTGATAATCGCCCAATGCGAGTAGTTTTTCCTACCTGACTTGATTGCTTCAAGGGTATATTCCTCAAACTTCAACCAAACTTCAGGGTTTGCTTTGTGCCACTCCCACCAAACTTCTTTCCTTTCTTGTAAATCCTCTTGTAATTGTTTTACTAATTCCATAATTTTCTCCCAGGAATTTCTATTTACCAGTTAAATATTTTTTATCCTTGATGGTATCTATCACTAACACACATCTAGGGTTATCTTTCTCCACCCCACCAAACTTATAAACCACTTCTTTGATTTGCTCAGAACTATCATCCACCAAAACTTCTGCTTTAACTAAAGCATCGCAAGTAAACTTATCTATTATTGAACAAGGATTACTAACATCTAATCTCCTATTGCTTTTAGCATAATAGGTGTATGTCAAACGAACAGGTTCTTGATAGGTCGGATGACTGATTCTGCTGACAAGATTTTCAGAGTATATCTTTTTAGAATTAGACAACACTCGGTAATGAGCATTACGATAATTGTTTAAGTTCAAGATAAACTTCTTGTTCTTGGAATAGTAAACTTCTAATGGTAAATCAATCTTCATTTTTTGGAGGACTAATTAATTCATACCAAAACTTATCGCTCTTGATAACATCAATAACTTCTTGTCTTGTAGGTTCTTTTTCAAATTCTAACTCTATCTTTACTTCATACATCCTGCTTCCCCGAAATATCTATAACCAGTAAATATTTTTTATTGCAGCTCCAGGCTGCGTCAAAATGGTAGGTCATCATAATAGTTATTTTCCTTTAATAATTTGTTTACTTGCTCTAATAATTCTTGTTCAGTTCCATATGCCTTTACGAATCTAGCTTTATATGGATGTCTGCTTATAGGCTCTTTATCACTTCCCATGCGATGATGTTCAAAACATAATGGTAATACTTTGAAGTGTGAATCCTTTTTGGTTTTCCCTTCGATGTGATGAATCTCACAGGGAACATAGAATCTACCTTGATTCCTACAGACAATACATCCTAACTGACTAACTCTATCCATATGCTTAGACTCTGCCTTGTTAGGATTTCTGCCTTTCATTTTTGCATTTCTTTTATAAGTTCTGTTGCTTCTTTACTTGATATATCTGTAAGCGTAGAAGCGATTAATAATAATGCTAACTGCTTCCTTTGATATTCAGGAAACTGCAATAGTTTATTTAATAATGCCTTGGTTATCTTACGCTCCATACCTAGCTTGTTCCTTCCTCGCTGATACTTGTTCAGTTCGCCATTGCTCAAAGCCAATCTCCAATGCCCTCAACTCAACCTTTAAGGCACTTAATCCACTCTTATAACTAGCAACTTTTAGTCTAGCATCAAACAATTCTTCTTTGCTTTCAGCATAAGTATCTTGTGCAGAAGTAGTTTTAATGCCCTCTCCCAAAGCTTTTACCTTTAACAACGCTTGTGTTTTCTTTACTAATGCTTCTGACTTTAAAACTTCATACTCTGTTTTCTCTATAAGAGGAGCAAGTTCCCTTATCTTGTGCATCCAATTCTCAACCTCAATCATTTTGTTTTTCCCTTTTTACTAGATGTTTCTTCCCAAACATTTTTAAGTTTGGTTATATCTGTTTCTTTTTTAGTATTTCTGTCCTTGCGAAAAATCCTATCAAAGTTTTCATCAAACTTATCTTTATCATAAGGTCTAGTTCTACTGCCTTTGCCTCCATGCCACTTAGTCATTTCTTGTGTCTATTTCTAAATAGCTTGTCTGCTTTTCTCTGAAAAGACTTCTCCAAAAATCTATTCCAAAGATTACTTAAAAATTTTCTCATTCTTCCCTCTCTATATTCCACGCAAAAGGTTTTAAGACTGCTTTCTTAAAAGACTTTCTTCCGTATTGTTCATTGAAGATTCTCATAGCAACTTCTTCGCTATATGGTTCTTCATCGTGTTGTCGTTTTTCTCTTGTGTTCATATCAAACCAAACTCCAAAGTTTGTCTCGTAATCTGATTCATCATCGTATTTGAATACTTCCATCCCAGCTCTCCAAAATATTATTTACTAGTTATTAGATTTTTTACCTTGTCGCTAAGTTCATACATAACCATTTTATAACTTTGAACATTAACTTCTTGGTTGTTATCATTTGCACTTTCAAAATGCACAATACATTCTTCAAGTCTTTTGTGTATTTCTTCAAGTCCTTGCAGATAAGAACACTTATCGTTCTTATCCGCAATCTTGACTACTGAAGTTTTATTAGAATGGGATGTCGTCATCGCTCAACTCAGGTTTGTTTTCTTGAACAGGAGGCGTAGGTCTTGGGTCTGCCTGTTGTGTTTGCTTTTGTGGAATGTCTAAACGAGCATACTTATAATCGTTGCCATTCTTAGACCTCCTATCCCAAAGAGCAACACGCATTTCTGCTTCCTCGCCACTCTTTACTTTCTCTACTAAAGCTTTTAGTAGGTTCTTATCAAGAACAACTTTGCCTGTCCAATCAGGTTGTTTGTCATTCTGTTTATAGTTATTAGTGTAGATTGCTCCGTCACTTTGCATCCTTTCTTCCATTTACTTACCCTCCTCAGAGTCTGTGTCTTTTTTAAATGTATCTATTAACGATGTAATAGTCTTGTCTAGTTTATCCTTTTGCTCAGGGAATTTATCCTTCAACACTCCTATTGCTTCACTATTTGATTTATAAAAATCAACTAATTGGTCTCTACTTTCATAAAGTCCTCCTTCAATAAGCTTCATTGCACCCTCAACAAAAGCATCCGCCCACCCCTCATCAAAGACTGGCTCTACAGGAGTTTCTTCCTGAACAGTTTCTGTCTTTTTAGGAGGAGTCTTTTTGCCTTTAGGTTGCTTGTCCTTTTCTTCATCAGGCAAAGTCTCGTCAGCCATTCCTGTAAATACAGATATGCCTAAACCAAACATCGCCACATTCTTAACCAAACAACGCATAGCATTATCAGAAACTTGCCTAGCATGAGGATTAACAACTGGGTTGTTTTTATAATCCATAACAGGCAGTCTCATCTCTCTTACTAAATTATCAATAGTAATCCTAGTGACAACTTCAGTAGTTCCGTCAGGTAGTGTTTTGTAAGGCACTCCCTCAAAGTCAACAAATTCGTATTGTGCCTGTGGATAATTTTCCATAAGTAAATTCCACATTCTGCTCCAAGACAAGTATGTTAGCTTCATCTTTTCCTCAGTATGTTTAGACACATCCACCTTGGATAGTGTTTCCCAAACATCTTTATAAGTTAGTTCTTTATCAGCCATTAGTTTTCTCCATTTGATACTGATTACAAAATTCAGCCACATCACAATAGTCCTTGCATCGTATAGCTTCTCCTTTAAGAAACTCTATACTCAACTTAGCTTTGTCATCATGACCACCTATATACTCATCGGCTAATTCCTGTGTGTCTAAAACACGCAAAGCAGATTTCCTACCTTGTTTCATTACCCTATAAGTATCTTTCCTTCTCCACCTTTCCACATCACTACACAATGGTAGTTCTTTACTGATTAGATAATCAGCTTCTGCTTGTTGATGAATCGAAACTCTCTCTTTTATGAATTGTTCTTGTTCTTCGTCAGTCCATTTTGGTATTGGAATGACTGATACTGGTGCATTGGGATAGTCGCTACCACTTCTGAGCATTTGGTTTTTGCTCCAGTCTCTGTTGACTGTAATAATATTTAACTGGTTAATAGTATTTCCTGGGTTGTTTTGTCGGTGTAGCCAATCATAACAATTTAATTGTTGTTCCCACTCAGGCTTGCCCTCTTTCATTGCGTTCATAACAGTCCAACTGCTAGTCACTTTATAATCTTTAAGGGTCTTTTCTTCGATAGAAATGCTATCGGTCTGTCCGCTAATAGTCCACCCATTGACTACTGCAAAGTTTCTTTGTTCTGTTATTGTGTCTGTCTTGCCCTCATTGGCTCTCTCTAAGATTGTGTGAACACTTTGTCCTAACAACTTCCAAATCTCATTAGAAACATCTACAACAATATCATCATCGTATTCTTCTCTAAGTATTCTAATCCTAGGAGGTTGCAACAAACCTGTCACAGAGATAGTAGAAGCACCTTTAGAATAGCTATCGTTAGATACTGCTCTAATTATCTCTTTAGGTATGTTATTAGTATTGGTATATTTCATTCTACATTCTCCAAATGCCAACTCCATTATCCATTTGTCTAACTGTAAATTTAGTATTTGGATTGTTATGTTTGTACCTAAGCACAAAGTTTCTAATTATCTTTACCTCTTGGGGTATCTTGGTCTTTGGTAGTTCAATAAGAATATGGTCGCCTTGCTTCATTGTTTCTAAAGGTATGTCATATTTCCTAGGTTTACCTCTCCCAACTGGTAAAGGTATGCCTTCCTTAATTTCAAACTTCATATATTTTTACTCCTGTAAATTAATGCTTTCTTTTGAAAGCGGTTTTTCCCACATGGTTTTCTCAGATATCATTCTGTATCTGCCACCTAGAATTTGATAATTCTGTAATGTAATTGTTGGGTCTGAATAATTTAATATTTGGTTATGGTCTAGTATGCTATATCTAACTATGTTCTTAGGCTTTATAAGACCCTTATGACAACAATTGCCTAGTCCATATAGGCTACCCACATAATGCTCCTTATAGTCCGTTAGATTGTCTTTAAACCACTCTGTTCTATATTCCATACTAGTAGCTTCAACTGTGTTTCGCCATGAAGGGTCTATCCTAGTAAACTGTTCTAAGTAATCCTCATCAGGATATAATCTTTTAGTATCAACTATCACTTCTAATACAACTGGCTCGTCATCGCCCTCAACTTCTACTGATTGTTGTGCAAAGTAAACTGGGTAAGCATCAGACAAATATACCATGAGAGGATGACTTGGATTGTCACTCCAATTACTGTCCTTATCGTGTCTTGGGGTTATACCTTTTGAAAGAATATCATCTAGGTATTTGGTAGATGTGCCATGATATAAAGTGACCTTACCTTTACTATAATCTTTAGGAGGGTACTTCAATTCTTCTTCCCTTTGTTTGGCATATTTATCTGCCATTTCTACTAACTCATTCTGTTCCATAATCGCTCCAACTTTTATGATGTCTAATTGAAGTTTACTTGATGTGTTGCAAATGTGCAAGAGATGATTTAATATTTGTGTATGGAGATTGACTTAGTGAAATTAGATTCCTTAGTAGTGAAGCAAGCGATAAGAGATGTTGCTTCTAAAGATGAGAATTTATCTAATCAGGCACTCTCTTATTTTATATCAGATGACTTCAAGAGTCTATGTTTTAGAAACAAGATTAACTTAGAAACAGTTCAAAAAAGTATAAAAGAATTAAATCAATACCCTTTACTATCACGCAAGAAGTTAGCCAATGACATAGCTAAAGTCATTGATAATACATTTGTTGGTGGGGTACTTAGTAGGTAGATATACTTACTAAGTTTTAATAATAAGTATATACATAGTAGTAAGTATATATAAAGCATAAACGGAGGTTGTATGCAGAGTCAAGAAAAAATTGATATTAAAAATCATATTAATACCAATTCAAAAACAAATAGCTACGCACAAGGACAATACAAACTGACTTGTCCTAGTTGTGGAAGCACAAGAAAAAAGAAAAGGGACACCCCCTTATCAGTAAACATAAACGCAGAAACAATTGTCTATCATTGTCATCATTGCGGTATAAATGGAGCAATCGCTAGAAACCAAGGAGTTAAAATGGCAATAGTAAAATCAGAACCAACACCAGTAAAAAAGAAACCAATCAATCTACCAGTACCTGACAAGCAAGCGGAGACTTGGCTATTGGAACGAGGGATAAGTATTGAAACGGCAAACGCATCTGGCTGTGTGTTGGGCAAAAAAAATAATAAACCAGTCATAGGTTTTTCTTTCACCGAAGGCGATGAGACAGTTGCAGTCAAGTGGAGAAGTGCAAATGGGACAAAGGATTTTTGGTGGGATAACAACGCAACAAGGCTATGGGGTTTGCAAAATCACGATGAGAAATTACCGACAATAGAAAAGACATTAGTTATCACAGAGGGAGAGTTGGATTGTCTTGCTATCAAAGAAGCATTTAAAGACCATTCCAATATAGATGTGTATTCAGTTCCAAATGGAGCACCCAATAAGATTACAGATATAGTAGACCCAAAAGAAGATAAGAGGTTTAAGTATGTTTGGGATGATAGAGAAAAGTTTGAGGGAGTAGATAGAATAATACTAGCAACAGATACAGATACAAACGGACAGTTGTTGGCAGATGAATTAGCTAGAAGATTAAACAAAGCAAGATGCTATACAGTTGATTACTTAGGCAGTAAAGATGCCAATGATTTATTAGTCAAAACAGATGCAGAAACTGTAAGAAAACAGATACTAAATGCAGAACCAGTTCCCTTACATGGATTAAATAACATTGAGCATTATGCCGATGAGTTTCAATCACTTTATGAACAAGGAAAACCAAGAGGAGTATCGACAGGATTCGATTCAGTTGATGAGTTATTTACTCTACAGACTGGTTATCTAAATATTGTGACTGGATATCCAGGGGACGGAAAGTCTGCTTTTATTGACCAAATAGTAGTAAATGTAGCTAAGAATTATGGTTGGAAAACTTGCTTTTGTTCTTTTGAAAAACCGCCAACGCTCCATTCAGTTCAGTTAGCACAGGTATTAGTTGGTAAGCCATTCTTTGAGGGTCAGAACGAGAGAATGAACCAAGAAGAAAAAGACTTTGCTGAGTCATGGATTAATGAACATATCCTATTCCAAGATTATCAAGACGGAGGTATGCCAACGATTGAAAGCATACTAGAAAAAGGAGCAAGTGCAGTCATGAGATATGGGGTCAGGATTCTAGTGATAGACCCATTCAATTTTATACAAACAGACCACAAAGGATTAGAGACAGATATGGTTTCAGATATGCTTACAAAGGTGCAATTATTCTGCAAGCAACACGATGTTTGTTGCTTCTTTGTTGCTCATCCAACAAAGCCTGCGGAACGAGGTAAGAAAACAATAGTGACAGGAGTTGATGTCGCTAAGTCAATGGCATGGTTTAGTAAAGCAGACATGGGGTTGACAGTCTTTAGAGGAGACAGTAGTGTAAGTGTTAATGTTTGGAAAGCTAGGTGGGGTTGGAGTGCTAAATGTGGCACGACAGACCTAACATTTAATCCTTTAAGTGGGAGGTATAGTGAAGCAGAAGAAATCGAAGATGACTACGATTGGGAGTTCTAAAGAAGAAGTCCATGTCAATGATGTAGGCAGTCCCTATCTGCATAAACATCACAAAGTTGCGATAAAAGTATTCACTAAATCAAATGTTGGTCGAGCCATAGTTCTTGACCAACACCTTATAGATGTTCTTTTTTTAGAAGATTACTTAGATGCAAGACAACATAGCGTATGCAATAAATACTTAGGCATGATTTCCAAATCAGGTTGCCATGTCAGTCCGCCAGACCTACGACAAATATTATCTACCAGTAAATTTCATATATCTCCTGTGCCTCGAAGTTGTATTTTGATAGGAGTTCAAAAGACAATCAAAGAGATATGCGGTAGGAAAAAAGAGCAGTTGTTTTGGAAGCTAATGACTAGCAATCCAAAGAAAATCTATGAGTCAGATGTAAAAGTAGTACAGGAATGTTCCGAAGCTTTACTTAATTATTGGTATATCAGTCAGGAAAGTCCTGTTTCCTTGTTTCAACAAGCCCTGATAAGCCAGTAATAGGAACAGAAGATTCTACTTTAGTTTCTTCCACCTCTTTAGGTTTAACTACAACATTTCTGTTGTCAGCTTCACTATGAATCATGTGTATTATCTGCTTGTTTAAAGACCTACTTTCTTTCTTTGCCAAAGCATGTGCAAGTTCGTAAGTTTCTTCCGAACACCTAATGAATAGACTTTTTGTTGTCATCGTTTATTACCTCAGTTTCATCTTCATAAATTATTTCAGGCGAATGTTCCACCTCTGCAATAGCAACGCTTTCTCTACCGACTTGATAAAACCTATCTTGTTTTAATTGATTGATAGCACTTTCAAGCATGTATTCGTTTGACATTATTAAAGGGTCATCCAATAAAGAGATAGCAAAAGACAACGCATCAAGTTCTGTTTCAAAAATCCACACCCTATGAATCCACTTAGCACTACTCTTAGTTGAGTTAGGATTGGTTGGGTCAGGTATATCTAACTTATATGTGTGTCTTACTACTGCATACATCTCTATATTATAGGCATAATGCAATCAAATTGAAAGCGAATGTTCCACATGGAACATAGCAAATGCGTATTGATATTAATGGTAATGTTGGAATAGGTACAGCATCCTGCCATGACGGATTTTCGCTGCTGGGAAATAATATTTACTAGTCATAGATATTTACTGGGCTGTAGCGGAGGTGTCTTCAGAGGAATAGCTCAGAACCCCTGGGACGGAGATGATGAAATATTATTTACTAGTCTGGACAAAGCTGTGGACAACAGTAGACTATCTATCAAGACTATCTATCAATGCCGACTCTCAATCATAGACCAAAAAAAAAGGTAGCTAGTCCGAAAACTAACTACCTTTAGACATCTAACTAACTTAGACATGGAGGTTATCTGATATGGCTTTGTTCATATTACCTTAGCAGTCAATTCGCTAGGTAAAACAGGTATCAATTTAATAGCTTACCTCTTTTATACTAACCACATACAGAACCTTAACTATAGACTATCTGATTGCACTATGCAATAAGAAACACAATATATAGTGTATTTTTTTTATCAACCACTAGATGTTGTGGTTTTTGTAATTTCACAGCCCAGTCAATAATATTTTTTGTAGACGATGACAGTAAAATTTGCAGTTAAAATTCCCCCCCCTTCTCAAACCCTTGAAATATATATGACTGGTAAATATTTTTTATAACCTTCGATTTTAAAATTCTATATCACCTCTGAAACCCACATAAATCGCACCCAAAAAAAAAGGCGAACACCACCTAAGTAGCATCCGCCTTAATTTGTTTTAGCTATATCTTTACTGGTCTCCCATTAGGATATTTAATTGCTTGCGATAATCTATGCCAATCACTAGGACTAAGTATTTCTTTTAACTCAAATACATTTGTACTCTCATCAACATCATACTTAACTTTGATTTCAGCAAAGATTTCTTGCCAATACCATTTCATGATTCGACCCTCACAAACAAAAGAATAGATAAGCACATTGCACTAGCTAATCCGCTAAACAATATAATTAGATAATCAAATCTTGTTATCCATTCTTGATGAAGTAATCCCTCTCCCCAAGTCAGACCTAGGAAAAGGAATCCAATCATACCCATTGAAGCAACCACAATAATTAATTTACTCATGATAGTTCCTCCTCATCAATAAAGAATTTGACATGAACAAATCCTCCACTCATAGATGATATTGAATATCTATAATCGCAAGTTTCTAACCAAGCGATAAAAGATTTTAAATGCTTCGTCTGAATACTGGCACTCATGATTTAACCCCCTCTATCTTGTCTATTTGTTTCCAAACATTATTTATTAGTTCGAGCAATCCCTCATCATGAGATTTACCCTCATCAAATAAATGGTCAGGTAGTGAGTTATCTAGTTCACTAAAAGCTTTCCTCAAAGGAGAAAATGCTTTTATCATTTTTTGTTTTTCCATAATTTACCTCCATTATGAAATTAGTTTCTGTTTCGCTACTTTTGTAGCATCATCAGGGAAAATACACATTTTCCGACAGAAAATTAGAAATTCGACCTCGTAGGAGAGCCATAGAGAGCAAATCAGGGAGCAAGTGATGTCAGGGCATCCCCTAAAATCACTCGCTCTCTAATCGCTTCTAATTAATAGAAGCTAGCAGTATCAACGTACACGACCTCGCCAAAAGGTAGTTCTTCAGAATAATGACTCTTTTCAGTCACACACCAAAAGACAGGAACATTAGGCTCTACTTTTGGGTCAGCGATTCCCCAACCATCCGTGAAATAGATAAAGGCTTGAACCTCATCTACATCTTCAGAAAATTCGTTGAATAGATTAAACGGAGGGTCAAACTCCGTTCCACCACCGCCACGGACTTGAAGCTTCAAATCATCGCCTTGGTCTAACTCGTAGATATCCCACCACTCGCCTTGCTCGTTCTTACGAACAATAGTATCGCAGTAGCAAACACGAATCTTATCCAATCCACAATCTTCAGCCATAGCTTGTATCTCCGTTGCGAACATATTGAGTTCGTATTGAGAGACACTTCCGCTAGTATCAATCGCAATAGCTAACTCGCCACCTTGCGGAGAACGAGCCTTACTAGGTAGATTAATACCTCTCCAAGAATGTCGCTTGTTTGGTCTTGCCCAAGAGTAATCATTAGCTACACAGGACTGAAGAAAATCCAAGAGCAAATCTTTCCAATCGACTTGCACTTCTTTTAATTCTTCGATTCTGTTTCTCATGCCACTTGAACCACCGCTACCCATTGCAACCTCTA
>VMHT01196559.1_pt1 | contig 16314 bp, 22 predicted proteins | sample 4693611 | NCBI WGS metagenome assembly VMHT01 (sample SAMN12280063, study PRJNA550983) | marine metagenome | isolation source: seawater sampled from same location over 5 years 0.02-0.2 micron viral filtrate | place: USA: collected off the coast of southern California halfway between the port... ... | reverse complement strand
GTGGTAAGTTATACCTAAATGCTACAAATATGCTCTTAAAACGGCTCTAAATGGCTAATTTACATAGAATATTGGATTATTCCACCAATAAGTAGAACAATAAAGGTTGCCGTAGCCATAAGCTCTGACCTAGAAATCTTTGTATTTACCTTCTCGTGAAGCTCATCAATGCGAGAATTTATTTTATCTTGTCCTTCTAAGACAAGCATTAACATTTCTTTATTAGTCATTCCACTATCTGCCATTAGTTCTCCTTACAATTTACGCTTCCGTGTTTGCAGTTACATATCTGCACAAAAGAGCCGTCATCTTTTTTAGTTATCATACACATTATTTTCTAAACCTTATTGTAATCAACCAAATAATAAGGGTAATTACTGTTGCATAAAATGTTATTACTTGAGCTTGTCCTGTCAAAGTCAGGGTAGCAATCGCCAAACCTGATAAAGTCCACGCAAGATTAAGTGTTTCTTTTATTGCTTCTATAAACCAAGACCACAATTTCTTTATCAATTAAATCTCCTTACAAACGATATGATATTTACAATTACTGTTGGAACTAAAACTTCTTGAGCCTTTTCCTTAGTATCTTGTGTCATATCATTTGATATGTTTGTTAAATCTATTGCGTCTAAATCAACATCTATAATAACACTAAAGTCTCCTGCTACTAAAGATTCAAAAGCAATTTCTGTTGTAGCGTCTGCAAGTGTGTAGTTTTCTACATCTGCGTTCTCTACTGCTCTATCAACAAATTCTTCTACTGCCTTTTCAATAGTTTTATCTTCTTTAATTGCTTCAGCTAAGACTTCAACATCATCTGTTTCTTCAAATCCTAAAACTTCTGCAACAACTTCTACTTGTTCATCAGTTAAAACTTCTTCTTGTGCTATCTCTATTACTTCTTCGACAACCTGAGCTACAACTTCAAGTACATCTTCGCTAACTTCGTCAAGGTTTTCCAATCCTGCGTCATTAACTTCTTCAAGTATTTGTATAACTTCTTCTGTCTCAAGTTCTTCAACAAATTCTTCAATGGCTTCTTCCTTTGCTTCTTCGTATTCTTGTAATTCTTCTTCGTTAAATTCTTCAAGTTCTTCTTCAGTTACTTCAGGTATATCTATTACAACTATTTCTTCTATAACTTCGGTAAGTTCTTCTACTTCTATTTGTATTTCTTCTTCAGTAAGTTCTATTTCTACAAATTCTAATTCTTCTTCGCTTGATTCATCTTCTTCTTGAATCTCTTGCGTTGTCTCGGAGTCATCTCCAAGTATTTCTTTGTCCAACTCATCTTCTTCAAAAATTTCCTTTATTGGTATTATTTCTTCTTCATCTTCTTCAAACACAATAATAATATCTTCAAAGTCTAGAATTTCTATTTCTATTATTTCTTCTTCTATAGCAAACACTTCTTCGAGGTTTTGTTCTTGTATCTCTTGTATAGTGTCAATTAACTCTTGGACTTCTTCTTCAGGTAAATCTAGTTCTTCTAAGTCAATAGATTCTTCTAGTTGTTCTTGTATCTCTGCTTCTTTTTCAGCTTCAATTCTTGCAAGTTCTTCTAATTCAGCTTGTATTCGTTCTTCTTCTTCTATTCTTAAGCGTTCTTGTTCTTCTTCATAAAGTCTTTGAGCTTCTAACTCTGCTTCAATACGAGCTTCTTCTTCTAACCTAAGTCGTTCTTCTTCTGCTTCTTGTTCAGCTTTTCTTTTAGCTTCTTCACGAGCCAACCATTCTTCATATTCTTTATCTTCTCTGTCTTGGCGTTCTTGATTAGTTTCTCTAACACCTGTTTCAGCTTCATTATTATTTCTCTCAATATCAAGTGGATTAATAGTTGTAGTCGTAGTCGTAGTTGTGGAAGTAGTCGTTGATGATGTGGTAGAGCTTGTTGTCGTACTAGATGTCGTTGAAGTAGGTACATAATCATAATCATATAATACAGATTCAACAGGTGTAAAGTCGCTAGTTGTACCATTTGTATCGTGAAATGCTTTTACCTTTGCATAAATTTTTTGATTATCAACAGATAGTTCATCATATAAATATTGTGCAGTAAATGTATAACTTTGCCAAGACAATGCTTCTGTAAAACCAAAAGTAGTTTGTTCTGACACATCATCAGCAGTTTCAGTAAGTCCAATATAAACAATGTAGTATTCAGGTTGATTATCTTCAGCACCGTCAGACTCTTGCCAACTTACTGTAATACTTCCGTCATTACTATTAAGTACATTACTTATATCATAAGGTGTTTGTGTCTCTGTATGATATGCAAATGCAGGTATTGGAACTGCAATAAAGCATACAGAAGTAATACAAATTAACTTCTTTAGGTTAAGCACCTTTTAATTATTGTCGAATGTTTGCTTTGGTTTATATTGTTCTAAGCCGTTTTGAATAACACTTAATGCAGAACTCATAAAAGCAACACCGATTAATTCTATAATATTTGCGTCTATGATTCCTGAAGATTGTGCTAAGTACAAAGATATTGCTGATTGCAACCCTGTACGGAACGCTTTAGTAATAATAAATTTCCAATAATTTTTATCTTTCACTATTCTTCTTCCTTAATTTGTGGGTTGCCATATAACACTTTACCATATAGTTTGCATTTTTTATAGACACACTTATAACCAACTTTATAAAGTTTGGTGGGTTGGTTGCAAATATGACATATTAAATGCAAGTTGTCCTTTGATTAGGTTATGTGTTTGCCTTCTAGTTTAGCAAAAAGTTGTATCATCAAACCCTTAATCTCAGATATATCATCTTTGAGCATTGAAGGGCTAATCATATCAGGGCTTTGTTTGTTAGAAATCTCGTTGCCTAGATTTACATTCTGAAATTTCATTGTTACTTTTTCTCCATTAAGTAATGCGTCTCGCACTTTTGGATATAAGGATTCATACGCCAATCTTGACGAGCCGATAAATCCGTCTTTACTCATATCTAAATCTTGTTGAGTTTGCCCGACCAAGTAACACCCTGCCGTATTCTCGTCCGAATTTCCTGAGTGGATAAGGACATACTTGAAGGACATTTTATCATTCTCCACATCTTGTAGTTCCAACATACCCTTATGCCAACCTACACCAAACTTCTTATCATACTTTGCTTTTTCTCGTGTATGATAGCCACCAACAGTTCTAAATTTTATTTCGTATTCGCCTTCAGGTATTGCAGTTTCAGACATTATTTTCTTCTCTAATCTGATTTCATCTTCGAGACCGTAACATTCAAATACAGAATCCACAAACAAAAGACTATTTGTTGCGTCAATTCCATATTGAAATCTCAATACATCAAGTTTCATATCTTTTTACCTTCCCATTGTAAGTAATTTCGTAAGTCCATTCGTGTTGTTCTTTACGGAATCTTCTTCTTTGCATTAGCTAGGTTTTGGATTGTCGTCTTTAACTTTTTTAATAATTACTTTCCAAGCGTCTATTCCATTATGGTAAATTTCATCAAGTTGGTCTGCAAATGAAGGGTAAGCATTTTGTCTAGCTTCAATATAACCAAACTGTTGTGCATTCCACTTGCTATTACCTAAATCTATTTTAGCTTGTGCGTAATCGTCATCAGAAAATTCTGAAACAACACCATTGACTGATTTATTTAAAGGTTTAGCGTCTTCAATTTCTTGGTCTGCTAATGCTTGTAGTTCTTCTTTTGTAGCCATAACTCTCCTATATTATCATTATAAATTATTGTTTGATACCGTACAAAACAAAATTTCCTTTTGTTATATTACCACTATCAAAGAAAACCTGTATTCCGTCCACAGTAGTTTGTTCTTTTAATATTGCCCCTTCAAACTGTCCCAACATTATTTGCGTACCACCTGAAGAAAGATAATTGTTATATATAACTAATTTAGTATTATCACTGCTGTCATTAGCAGAATATATATAAGCAACACCGTGATGACCTGAAGTGCTTGAATTGTCTGTTGAGCCTGACATACTCATAGAATCTCTACCTGCAAGTCCTAAGTTATCCCCTGAACTTGAGATAAAAGACCTATCACTTCTAGCGTAAGCTAAACCCATAACATAATTACTATTTGAGTTTGGACTTCCACTCTGTGTAAATCTACCTGTTAAATCTGCACCATCAGTAGCAGGAACGACATCAGAATAAAATAAAACTGCGACATTGTAAGCACTTGTTATACCTGTTAATGTAACTGAGCCACTATTACTAGCAGTAGCCGTACTTAGTTGAACAAAACTACTCATAATACTCCATACACCACAAGTTTTCCACCACCAATTCTACTTGCACTCTCGTTCATATCAACAACAATTCCATCATAAGAAGTTGTGTTTTGTATTCTACCAATACCCCACCTAGACCTATGATTGTCTGAATTGTATTCTGTACTTTCCCAAATACAAGCAGTTGAAAATGCTTGAAATGGATTACCAACATAAATTACACCATTACCTGCTCTACCACTATCATCTGAGCCACCAAAAGTGTTAAACCACCGAGTATCGTTTGTTGTTTCACTGTCAGAAAAACTAGCTTCAGCTTTTAAGTTATATATTGCATACTCATAAACACTTCCACTCTCTACGCTACCATCTGACGCTTTTACTAATCTCATATTTGTACCTGTATCAGTTGAGTTCTGTCCAACTATTCCAACGCCAACTATTTTATATAAAGTAAAATCAGTAGAAAATATATCATCTATCTGCATAGTTTGAACACCTGTAGTTAATTCAACTGATTTAATTTTTTCTATACTCATAAGGAAACTCCATATAAAGAAATTGTTCCTGTAAGATTACTACCACTATTTTTACCAAAAATTCTAAATCCGTCTACTGTGCTTTTTTGATTCATAGTTCCCCCACCGTGTGATTTAGATATGTTGTTACTATTGTTAAGTCCTAAATGATGATTACTTATAGAAGTATATAAGTTGCTATCTCCTGCGTTGTATATGTAAAAATAACCACTACCACCTTCGCCTACTGCACTTGCCGAACTTTCGCCAATTCTAATGGAAGTTCTTGAAGTACTTCTATCGTGTAACTGTGCGTTACTATCTTCACTGTTACCCTGCGACAATATTATAAAATGTCCTTCTTTATAAACACTACTACTTTCAACAGTTCCACTCTCTATAAATCTACAACCAAATTCTTCAAAACTTGCACCTTTAAGAGTATAAGTTACAAAATGAATTTTGTATTTACTTTCACTAATGCTTGTAAAATCTATATTTGCAACTGCACTAGGTGTTTGTGTTTGAATTAATACTAAATCTTGAACTGCACCACCACTTAGACCAAATCTTGCACTACCTAAAGGCATAAAGACTCCTAACTAAATTCTTGTAATGCGTTTATTAATGGAGTTCCTGCGTCAAAAAATAAAAAAGTAACTAAATCTATTGCATTTGCACCTGATGAAACTGTATATCCACCACCACCTGCCGTTTTGCCTGTAACGTGTCCACCACCATTAACCGTAATTTGATTAATTGCTACTGTCTTTGAGCTTGAAGCGTGTTGTGTTATTTGTAGTGTAAATGTTGAAACACCATTAGTTGGTACATTTGTAAAATCAAAATCTGTTATGTTTTCTGTAAGAGTAATACTTCCTGTATTACCATTGGCTAAATTTATTGCTAGTGCGTTTGATGATGAAGTTAATGCTACATCTGTTTCTGAATAATCTTTTAATACTATTGCACTTGCTACTTGGTCGGCAAAAGCTACTTCTGAATCAATAGCTAAATTGACTGTTACTGCACCTGATGAGCCACCACCTGATAAGTTTGTTCCTGCCGTAACACCTGTAATGTCTCCTTCGCCAATAAAATTGACCCAACTTGAGCCATTATAAAATTGTAATACTTTGTTACCTGAGCCGTCATTTTTTAGAAAACAAAACATACCCTCAGCGTCAGAAGTGCCTAATGCAGTATCTCTCGCACTTGCGTCTGCATACACTTGTATTACTTGGTCTTGTATAAAAGTCTGAAACTCTGTAGCACTAATTAAATCTCCTGTGCTATAACTTTTCCAACCTGCACCTGCCATATTTAATTAACCTTCCTAACTATAAACAAATCTTGTTCCTTCTCCTAGTTTAGCTTGTCCTAATATCCAAGCCGAGCTTCCTGCAGGACTTAATGTAGCCGTCCAAGACCAACTTTGACTTGAAGCATTAACACTATGTGCTATTGACTCAATCCATAGCTCATCTGTAAAGCTACTGCCGTCCACATTGACTATCTTAACAGATATTCTGTCTCCGAACTCTCTACCTAAAACTTGTTCCCAAAGAGATGTGTTCTCTCTAGGATTGCAAGTCAAGTTGTCAATTCTAACAATAGGTAAAGATGTCTCTGCTATCTTCTGTTCAATTATAGACAAAACATCTCCGTCTGAAATATTTATTGTGGATTTATTTGATTCCTTAGCTCTGTATCTTAAAACAGAATTAGTATCGGCTTTGTATTGTATTGAGCCACCACTTCTCTGCCATTCGTAAACATTTATAATCTCATTATCATCAAAGGAAGTTGAGACATTTGTATAAGGTAAGTTGCTTCCGTCATTACTAAATATACCTTGAACATTAACTGCTTTTGTATTTGATAATTTATATTCTCTATTTCTAAAGGTAGCTTTTCCGTCTTTAGAAATAAAGAACTGTCCATTCTCAGCAGTTTCACATTCTCTTAGTCCTGTCAAAACATTTGTTGTTATTGCTTGTGATATAACTTGTTTTGTTCCTGTAAGTATATCTCTACGATTACTTGGGAATCCAATAGCGTCTAATATTCTAGTAATTCTTGCTGAGCTTAATTCTTGTTCATCAACATAAGATAATCTTGTAGATAAACCAAGTTCAGAGAAACCTGCAAGACCTAATCTCCAACCAACACCGTCTAACTGAGATGATTGAAATATCTTAAATGCGTCCACACAAGTAAAAGTAACAATAGAGTCTGCACCTTCAGATATAAACTTTACAGGAACTGATTGCAAAAAACCTTCAAAAATTCTGTAAGTAGACGAATCATAAGTTGCAGACATTCTCACTCTTTTAAGTGGTTGTATTTTTGTTCTTGCATTACCTGAGTCATAATAAGGACTTGAAGTATTGTTAGGATTAAATCTATTGTCAGCATTAGATACAGAAAAACTCATTGTACCTGCAACAAACTCTCCTAATTCGTTTGCTCTACCACGCCTAGTTGTAAAAGCTCTAAGGTAAGAAGTTATATCTGTAAAGGATTGTGTTTCATCAAAAGGCTCTGAATCAAAAGCAACTTCTAAGGTAAGAGATACATTGGAATCAAAGTTTACACTCATTAAGTAGCAACCGTTATACCTTTTCTTTTTGCTTGTTCTAGAGCTTCTACAACTGCAACTTGCACTTCATTTTTACTACCTAATAATGCACCTGTATTAACAGTAATAACAACATTACTTCCACCACCCGTTCCAACTATACCTTCAGTAAGTGGGTCAAGATTATCAGCAAAAGTTTGAACTCCTAAAGTATTAAATTTTTTACCTGTTGTTGTTGGTGGTTTAGATTCGTCAGCTATTTCTTCTAAATCATCAACTACTTTATTTGTAACATCAGGCATAGTTTCGTTGCCGATTGTTCTACCTGATAAATTAAACAATGCCCTAAATTGACCTGTTAATGTATCTAAGTCTCCACCAATAAGTCTAACTATCTCTGCAATACCGTCTTTAAATGTTGTTGCACCACTTAGGTCTGATAAGGCTTCATCAAGTTGTTGCTTTGCAATAGCCTGTTCTAAAATGTTTTCAGTTGAATTAGCAGTAGCTTTAGCTAATTCTTCTTGTGCGTCTTGATATTTTTTCTGTGCTTGTGCAACTTTATCAGTTTGAGTTACTACATCAGCTTCAGCTCGTTCAATATTTCTTAATGCTTGTTCTTCTTCACGAGATATTGCAGTTGATTGTTCAATTATCTTATTTAATCTCTCTCTTGCTACTGCAAGTTGGAGTTTCTGAACTTCTGATTTTTCTTCTTCTGCTTCTAGTTTTGCAATTTCTTCTTTTTGTCTTGCAATAGCTAAGGCTTCTTCATTAGTTACTTTTGCACCAAGACCTGAAATCTTCTCAAAATCTTCTTTTGCTTTTGTTACTTTTTCATTTGCTTGTTTGAGTTTTTCATTCTCGTCATTAAGTTTTGTTAATGCTTGAGCTTCTTTATCTATAAGGTCTAGTCTGTCTTGTTCTATATCTCTTAAGTTTTGATATGCGTCATTAAGATTCTTAAGAGCGTCAAGACCTGCCGTTGCTCTATCTTTAGCAAGTTTCTTCTCTGCTTCTATTTCTTCTTCTGTGATTTCAACTGATTCTTCTTTTGTACTATTAAGAGTTCCTGTTTCTCTATCTAATTCGTGAGTGTTATTAATTAAGTCTCTTTGTATTGCTTCTTGGAATCTAAGTCCGTCTGTAAGAGTTCTATAAGTATCAATTATATTTTCTGTCTCATCTCTTAATTGTTTTTCAGAAGTTAGTTGGTCGTTTAGTGCTGAGTTAGTAGAGAATGATTGCTTAGTTGTTGTTCCAAGAGCTTCAGCAAATCTCTCTGTTGAGTCTATAATTTCATCTTGTCCTTTATCAACACCAAGTAAAGAATCTAACATTCCGTCTAATAATCCTATTGCACCTTCCAAAGCAGGTGCTAAAGCGTCCACAACTCTTAGTCCTACTTCGGTAAATTTAGAACTAAGTATCTCTAATTGACCTTGTAGAGATTCCACTTGTTTATTAGCAACATCATCAGTAACTCCACCTGCGTTTTCTAATGCAGATTGGTACTCTCGTATTTGGTCTCCTGCACCTGATAAGATTTTTACTGCGTCTGCAACACCACGATTAAGTCCTAATTGGTCTAATAAAACTGCTTTTTGTTGGTCTGACAAACCTGCCATACCATTGTCTAATTCGTCAATAACACTTGCTAAGTTTTTTAAGTTACCTTCGTTATCAACAACATTGATATTGTATCTCTTAAATACTTCTGAGTTCTTACCTACTGCTCTTGTTGTATCTCTAAGTAGTTGGTTAAGTTTTTCTCCTGCTTCTGCACCTTTAACACCCCTGTCTGCAAAAGCTGATAGAACTGCAACACCTTCTTCAATAGATTTGTTTGTAACTTTTAAAGCCGAGCCTGACTTTGTAGTAAGTGCTTCTGCAAACTGTTGAACAGAAGCGTTTGCTAATGTATTAGCTTTAACTAAAACATCAGTAACTCTTGTAAGGTTTGTTAAGTTTTGTTCTGCGTCTTTAACTGTAAGACCTAATGCAGATTGAGAGTCAGTAGCCAAGTCAGTAGCAAGTGCCATATCAAACATACCTGCTTGAGCAAACTTGGTAACTTGAGGAAGTGCAGATATAGATTGTTCAGCGTCTAAACCTGCTGACGCTAGGAAGAAAAATGCTTCTGCTGATTCACTTGCTGATACACGAGATTCTATTGCAACTTGACGAGAAGCTCTTGCCATAGCCAACTGTTGTTCTTCAGTTGTCTGCATAATTGCAAGAGATTGGTTAAGTTTATCTTCAAACTCTATGAATTGTCTTGTAGCTTGAGCTAATGCTTTTACAAGAACTGTACCAACTGCAACTGCACCTATCTTGGCAACAGTTCCAAACTTACTTAACTTGCCACCTGACTCGTCAGTTTTCTTACCCAAAGTATTCATTTGGGCTTTAGCTTTATTAAAACCTTCTAATACAAGTTTGATAAGAATATTGGAACTACCCATTATCTCATCTTCTTCTTCTTAGCTTCTGCTTCTGCCATAGCTCGTTGTTTATCCTTCTCTTGTTGTTCTACATAATAAAATGTAGCCCATTGTGAATACTCTAATGATGACATTTTAGTTCGCAGTTCGCCAACTGTCATTCTTAATTCACGAGCTAATCTGAATTGAAAAACTAAATCAGGATTCGCTTTTGAAATCTTCAGCTAGAGCTGATTCAATCTCGCTTCCTACTCCGTTAAGAGTATTAAGTTCTGCAAATATTAAATCAATAACAGTTGCGTCTTTTTCATACAACTCATCTATTGATTCATCTGATAGTTCAGGCTCAACAACACTTGCTTTTAACAATGCTTTTTGATAATCAAAAGCGTCTGTTGTATCTCCATTAATTAATCTACCAAGTTCTATTTGCATTTTTTTAGATATGCCTTTGACTTTTATAGAGACATTCCATTGTGGAATATCAATAGTCTTAGTCGGCACATCAGGTAATGACTTGATGTCATCTAAGTTTAAAATTTTAGTCATACGTCTGACTCTCCTATCTTACTTAGTGTGTACCACGAGTAACTGCACCTGAAACTTGAAGGTCTGCTGAGTAGCCAACTGCGTCTCCGACAGGACTAGAAATACTGTAAGAAGTTAATATTGCTTCTCCTGTATATTTAATCTTGCCACTTGCAGTTCCTTCAGGGCTATATTCATAAGATAAAGTTGCTGATTGCCCAACAACTGCACCAAATATAGCGTCAGCAGTAGCGTCCCATAGACCCGATAAAGAAATCGATGAGTCCTTCAAACCTGCTATATAGGTCTTAGAATTTCCTGCACTTCCTAGAGTCGTAGTCTCACTAACATCTGCTGATTCAGGGAAGTCTACATTATTTACAAATGATGAAATATCAGTTAATGAGCCTGAAGCGTTATCAAGTTTAAAAACTGAATCCTTACCGTGTGTAAATGCCATAAATTTCTCCTTTAATTTTTTCTACCAAATCCAACTATAACATTGAAACTTGGGTTTGTTCCACTAACAGTATAAACAACTTTTAAGTATCTATTTACTGTTGTTCCAAGTGCAACTTCTTTAACTTCTGCACCTGCTGAAGTTAAAGCAGTAAAAGTAACCAAGTCTGCATAACTTACATTATCTGCTGAGTGTGTAATCTTAGCAGTTAATGTAGGAGTGCTAGTTCCTGATACTGATGTTGCAACTATAAAAGCACCACCACCATTGGCAGTAGAGCTTCCATTATCTCTAGCAGTTCCGTTACCTGAAGCCGTTACTGTTGCATTTTCAAGAACACTACCACTAAAAAATCCACTTGCTTGTAAGTCAAAAGTTACTGCAACAACATCTCCAACAGGACTTGAAATCCCATAATTAGTTGTTACGCCTTTACCAAACATACAATCGTCTGTTGCGTCTATTCCGTCAAAACCAATAACTGCGACTTTGTCATTAGTTCCAACTAAACCTTGAATAATATTATCTGCCGTAGGGTCAAAAAATCCCCCAAAAGAAACTGTTGCGTCAGAACTTCCTGCAATATAAGTTTTTGCATTACCTGTTGTTCCAAAAGTTGTAGTCTCTCCTACATCAGCAGTTCTTGAAGGCTCTGCACTATTAAGAAAAGCACTCAAGTCTGTTGAGTCTATAATTACTTTGGTGTCTTTACCGTGAATAAACGCCATTATCTACCACCTGTGCAACAACCGTTACCACAACAATCCATTATTTTTTACCTCTATTGTTTCTTCTTCTTCTTCTTCTACCTGATGACCTTGAGCCACCATATCCATATCCTTTTGGCATATCACTCCTTATAATACACTTATCTTTTCATTTTCCAACTCAATGCTATTTGCTTTTGAGCTTTTTTAGTGAGTTTTTTTCTCGCTTTTCTAGTATTCTTTTCTGCTAAAAGCAAGAATGGAACTAAGGGAGTTCCTCTCTCGTTGATTGATTGTACCACACCCCAAGTATTCAAACCTTTACTTGTTGCCCAATCTTCTATCGGTTGTATTGGTGGGAAGTGTGGTTTAGTTCGCCAATTTGGATTACCCCAATTTTTTCTTCTCTTAGGTGGTGGTGGTTTATATCCACTAGGTAATCTTTTGAATTTACCGTGTACAAATTCTGAGTGTGGTGCAGTAGCTTCAATCTGAATCTTCTTAGGTAATCTTCCAACCATAGCAACTTGTTTGAAGTCAATAGAGTTTGCTAATGTTCCTGTGTCGTTTGGTGCTACCTTCTTTGCATTCTTTGTAATTACTTCTGCGTGTTCATTCATTAGATGACGCAAAGGAATTAAAGTAAAATTACCATTCTGTAGTTTTCTTTTTAATGGTGTAAATCCTTCAAAGCTGAAATTTCTGTTAGTTGCCATAAAGACATACTAACAATTATTTATAAAACTCCATACTCTTTATATTTTTCTAAGTTCTTTTTAATTTTAAAAGGTATATATTTTTTCAAACCTAATGAAGCATACTCCCATTTACCTAAGTATCTCCAAGTTCTGTCAGGATATACAACAACAAAATTTCTAACATAACTACCCTGCATATCTAAAGCAAATAGTTGAATTTGTCCTTTGTTTGTAGCTTCAAAACCATAATTTTTTATATAATCATCATCGTGTTTTTCGTGAGATAGTTGGTCTGTATCTGAAATATAACTAGCTATTCTATTTGGAAAATATGTCCAACCTTTTTCGTTATCCCAAACATCTACAAAGTCGTAATTATCCAATGGAACAGGAAGTCCATTAATTTTATGTGCAGAATTGTATTCCATTTTTTCTACTATGCAAGAGCTAGGTGCAAATCTAATTGTATTTTTATTATCTTTACCACCTGCATTAAATTGAATATGTACAGTATCTGCATTCCAAGAATTAATAAAAGGAATAGATTGTATGGAAGTATTCATAAAATCTAGCCATTTATCACGGTTAAAGCTACCGTCAGGATTGTTAAAGTTTGGCATTAGAACTTCTCCAAACAATCTTGGCAAACTTCTATTTGTAAGTCATTATTAGCACAATAATCAACCATTCTTTGAATTGAAGAATCTGATATTGATAGATATTCTGTTGCATTTGCTTCACAAAAAGTTAATTCTTTATAATAAGCATATCCTAAAGTATTAGGCATTTTAACAAATTCTTGTTTTTGATTTAAGTGAATTATGTTTATTCCGTTTCCATTTTCATCAACAGTATCAAGTTCTCTTGTTATACACTCAACACCATTGTTTTTTGCGATTTCTAAATTTTTCATTGTTTCATTCATACTTAATTACATCATAATCTACGATTATATGCAAGTATTTAATAAGAAATATTTATAAAAAAGGTCAATGTTTATAGGGTTTTAAAAAAAATTTAAAAAAATTATAGAATTGTGCCACTTAAAGTGAGCTTTTTGTGTGCTTTAAGTAGTGTTTTAACATCAGGGTCTAGCTTGGAGAATAACTCGCTAACTCCTGTATTGACATCTCCATAAGTATTAAATGGAGTATCTTTTCTTTTGAAATATCTTAGGGCTTGTATCAATGTTGCAGTTTTAATATCTTCAGGAACTATTGAATAACCCCACTTGGCAGTTATCTGAACATTGTTTTTTATTGTTGGGTCGAATCTCTCTGAGCTTCTTGTATCAAGAATTGTAATCTTGTTGTAAGGCTCAAGGTAAGTTGTGCCACCTGTAATTTTTAATATTCTAGGATTGCTTGGCTCAACTATAAAATCTGTATTGATTGTTAAAGTAGTTTCATAAGCACCGTCATCATTGTCATCTAATTTAACAATGAGACCTGTGGTTGTACTTATATCAGGCACATCAAGATAGACACTCGACTTTGGTGTAAATACTTTTGCATTGGCAGAACTATCTTGGTTAAATCTTCTACCTGTTATTGCGTCAATTAATCTACAAGCAGAATCAATAGCAGTATCAATGTTGTCATCTTGAGCTGACCCTGATAAACCAATGTATGCTTTAAAATCTGTTTTATCAACATACTGTGCCATTTAAAGACCTACTTTGATTTGTTTTCTTTAGGTGCTTTTGCTTTTGCTTCTACAAACTTAAGAGCTTTGTATTCTGCGTCAGGCATTTCCCAACCTGCTCTTGCAACAAGTTTTCCTTTACGCCAACCTTTTGGCATACCTTCAGCAGACTCTTTACAAAGTCCTTCGTCATTCATATAAATATCTTTTTTTAATTTCATCATTTCCTTTTTGCTAGATGTCCCACTCACATAATTGGAATGGGACATCAAAGCCATTATTAACTATTAAAAGTTAGTAATAGTACAGAAAGCAGTTGGTCGATAGACAGGGAATCCTAATCTAACGGTTGCCTTCATAACCATAATATCTTTTACGAAGTTTTCATCGTGGGAATCAGACATAGCGACTTCCATACCTTGTCTTGCGACAATATGACACGCTTGTCCTCCACCGAATACTCCAACAATCGGAGTTCCTGCAGGTCTAGTTGTGTCTAACACGACAGGGAGTCCCCATAGTGTTTGTCCAACTTGCCCACCGAACTGTCCTGCACCAACAAATAATGGATTCAAGCTACCACTTGTAGTAACTGCGTTAACTTCAGTAACAACTTGATACCAATCTGAAGGGTGCATAATTATTGCGTCAGGACTTAAGAAGCTATCTTTCTGAATTTCAGTAATTGCTTCATAAACTTGTCCAACTCTCTTAAGGTTTCCTGAGAATGATGAGAAATCAAAAGTATTGATTCCTGATACATTCAAAAGACCTGTTAAGTTAGCACCTGAGCCACCTCCTGCAAGTAGTTGGTCTCCAACTGCAAGATTAACCATTGTTCGTAATCTTGAGTCAAGATAACCACTTACTGCTGAGACATCAGCTAACAACTCATCGGTTACAGGTAAGAATGAGCCAATCTTACGAATGTTCTCTGTCTTTTCTGTGAAAGCAAGTGCGTTTTCGCCCAATGCCCCACCTTCTGCTGTTGCAGAAGAGTTGTTTGTGAATGTGGATTCTTCTAGATATTTATATTGATAATTATCTGTTGTAATAGTATCAATCAAATCGATTACTGTCTGAGGGTTTCTCAAAGCAGTAGGTACGATTAAGTCTGACCTAGTTACGGCAGGTGGATAACCTGATTCTGTCAAAGTAGTTTTTAGTTCTACTTTTGGATTCCACTTTAGTTCTGAATTAATGTTCTTTTGCCCATTATTCATAAAACTTGTGTAGGCATTAGAGTCAATAAGTTGTTCGCCAAGAGTTTTTCTCTCTATGACTTCCTTCTCATTGTGAATAGGCATTGATTTTACTTCTTTACCTTTTTCTAATGCTTCTTCAAGTCTTGCTTCTTGAGTTTCTAGAGCATTTAATTCATTAACTTTTTCATTAAGTTTTTCAATATCGGCATTTCTATCTTCGATAGCTTGTTTTTTCTCAACAGATATTTCAGACCCATCTTCAAAAGTGTCTTTCATTTCTTTGATTGCACCGAATTGCTTTTCTCTTAATGCGTGGAGTTCCTGTGTGAGTTCTGTTAATTTACTCAACTTTATCTCCTTCATTAATTATGCCTTGACTTCTTGCCAAGACTTCTTGTGTGTTTAGCCAAAGTGAGTCAATATTATCTTTAGGTTGCTCAGCTTCTTCTTTTCCTAGTCCAAGAATGTTGTCTAAATCATTATAGACTTCTTGGATTCGGTCTTGAATCTGCATAAGGGATTCTTGAGCAGACTTTGACAATGTTTTGCCTTTATCTAAGCGTAAAGAAGTAAGTTCTTTTGCTCTATCAATAAAACTGTTAATTGTGATAAGCACATTATCAGCTTCATCTGTGAATCTAAGACCTGATTCAACATCTTTAACATCTTTTTCTTTTTGTTCTTTTACTGCAACAGTATAAGTTGATTGATTTGCACCAACAAGAACAGGAGAGACTTCAAATACAGTAGCAGATTTTATATACCTGACATCTTCTGATTGTCCGTCCTTTTGAAAAGTTCCTTGTTCTGCGTCATCAACTTGAAATCCAAATGACCATTGTTGTAAATCTCCCATAGCTTTGACAATTTCATAGGCTTCTTTGCCACTCTCAGACGACATAATAAACTCGCCTTTGAATGTTGCCTTGTCATTATCTTGAACTATGCGACCTTTTCCGATAGGATTCTCCCATTTGTGAGACCATACCATTGGTACTTCGCCTTCTAAACCTTTAAATGATTTTAGTGAGTTTGGTAAAACTACATCTCCGTCAGAATCTACGTTGTTGAATACAGAGAAAACTGCTTCTACTTTGCCTTCAGTTTCATTGTCTAAAGCAAAGTCTATTGACTTAAACTCTTTGTCCATTATTCTTCTTCCTTTTCTACCCAAGCTTCGTTTTCTTCTGTGTTAGGGTCGTCTGCAATATAATGACCTTTGTCATTCCTTGCCCTTACTTTACTAGCTTCTTGTAATTTTTTTTCTTTTTCGGCTTTTGTAATTTTAACAAGCGTACCT
>VMHT01011137.1_pt1 | contig 16316 bp, 22 predicted proteins | sample 4693611 | NCBI WGS metagenome assembly VMHT01 (sample SAMN12280063, study PRJNA550983) | marine metagenome | isolation source: seawater sampled from same location over 5 years 0.02-0.2 micron viral filtrate | place: USA: collected off the coast of southern California halfway between the port... ... | reverse complement strand
GGTGACGGAATGAACGATTCAGTTAACAAAGTAGCCGTTGATGCAATAACAATCATACAACATCTAGGTCAATATGAATTGGCTGAACTATTAATGAAGAGATACGAGGAGTTGACAAAATGAGTGAAACATACAAAGTTGAATCAGCAGACGGAGAAACTGAATACGAAGTGTTCTGTAAAGAATGCCACCCAGACGGAGAGGTATGCTGTGACGAATGTCTACATCACAATGACTTCGATATAGATTGCCTAGGTTGTATTGGTGAAAGTGCCGAGTACGATAATCTCTGTTCCGAATGCCAGTCCGAAGTAGATGGACTAGCAGACGACATATATGTAATAGCACACGGAAGGCTGTGATAGAATGGAAGAATTAGTAACCGTTGAACTTTACAAACACGCTCAGTTTAGTGAGCGAGTTGGATTGAGGATGCGGTATAACTTAGACACCTTTCATTACTTGAGAGACAAAATCCCTTTTCCTCGCTATATGTATGATGCTGAAAAGAAACTATGGAGCATAGATGCTAGCCCAGAGACTATCAATGATGCTTGTGAATTACTTGACAACTTAGGTTACGATACTAGCATTGTCAGAACATACACCAAATCCTTTTCCAAAAACCAGCAAAACAAATCTAACTGTTGGGTAAAAAAGAAGCGTACTCGACTGTACCTTCACTGGCCTTTCATAAGAGATGAAGGTCTACGCAACAAGGTTCGTTTGACTGTAAGAAGTGTATCGGGTTGGAAGTTTCACGCTGATGATAAGTGTTGGAGCATACCAATCGCCCAAGCAAGTACACTGTATAGTATGCTAGCCGACTTCTATGAACCATTAGCAGAGGCTATCCGCACTGACAAATCAGTCAAAGAAGAAATCAGTGACAGTATAACTAGAGTAGAAATGAGTGGTGCCATAGAACTAGATGGTAGCGACCTCGCTGATATTGACTCTCGACTAACAGGTAAGTTCCCCGAAGGACTTGACCTATACCCATTCCAAAAGGTAGCAGTAGCATTCGCTGAGGCAAGTAAAGGTAGATGCCTCATAGGTGATGAGATGGGCATTGGTAAAACAATCAGTGCTATGGGCTACGCCGCTATCAATCCAAGAGACAGACCTGCGTTAGTAGTCTGTCCATCCAATGTCAAATTCAACTGGAAGAAAGAACTGAACAAATGGTTACCTAGAGAAACCGTTCATGTAGTAACTCCTTCTTCCGATATCAGAGCAGGTGATGTCAAGAACATCGCTAAAGAAAAAGGTGCAAAAGAATCCGATTTGAAAACGAGAAAAACGGCTGAGAAATTCTTAGAAAGCAGAGGGATATTTGCTGATAAATATATACCGGATGCTGATTTCGTAATCATCAACTACGACATGATGATGAAGTATAACAAATCACTTACTAATAAAATGTTTAAGTTGGTCATACTTGACGAGAGCCATTACATCAAAAATGTAGGTACTAAGAAGAGCCCTGTACAGCGTACAGCGGCTACTATGACTATCGCAAAGGCTTGTCCCAAGACTATCGCACTGTCTGGTACTGCTATCTCTAGTAGACCAAAAGAGTTTTTCAACACTCTCAATCTTATGAGGCCAAGTCAATTTAATTCGTTTTGGGATTTTGCACAAAGATATTGCGACCCTTACGACGACGGGTTTGGATGGAACTTTGACGGTGCTTCTAATACCAAAGAACTCAATGAGCGCACAAGAGACTTGTGTATTCGTAGACTCAAGAGCGAAGTGTTACCGGAACTACCACCTAAGACTAGGACATTTTTCCCAATCGAGTTAGATAAGAAAGAGAGAAGTCCTTACGACTTCGCTCAAGAAGAATGGGACAGAAGAATTGATTCTTATTATCTAAACGGGCAATCCCTACCAAAGGGTACAATGCTCACCATGCTCAATGACCTCAGACATATCTGCGGCCAAATCAAAGTAAACTATGCGGCTGACTGGATTAAACAATATAGAGAACAAACAGGTAAGCCAATCGTAGTGTTCACGCATCATAGAGATGTGTTGAAAAGATTAGCGAGTAAAGTAAATGCCAGAGTTATATCTGGTGCAACTGACTCTAAAGAAAGACAAGAGTTGGTCGACGATTTCCAAGCAGGTAAGATAGGTGTCTTAGTCTGTAACACCATGGCTGCTAAGGAAGGTATCACTCTTACCAAGGCTGACACAGTATTGTTCATTGAAAGAGAATGGACACCTACAGACGAAGAGCAAGCCGAAGACCGTGTATATCGTATTGGTCAAGAAAGCCAGCATGTACATGCGGTTTACTTATCGTGCGTCGGTACTATTGACGAGCACTTTGACCGAGTTGTTGAAGAGAAGCGTAAGGTAGTCAAGGCTGTACTTGATGGCGGTAATGTCCAGCAACGAAAGGGCTTAGTTAATCAGTTAGTAAAGAAACTGAAAGAAGAGCGAGGCTGGAGGTTCAAGTGATGGGAAGAGGTAATGTAAAGAGTATAGATTTCAAAGCAGTAAGAGAAGCCGCAATTGAAATACTCGGCGAAATATCCGAAGACACAGAAAATGTGGTCAAGAAAGATTATTACGCAAGAGTGTACAACAGATATTACGATAAGACCGGACACAAAATGCACTATAATAATTACATACCAACTGAAAGAATATTACATTATATCTCAGAAGATTTCCTCAATAAAAATGGCTGGAAGTCATGTAGTAGACAGATGATGATGAATCATTTAGAGGGTAAACACATCAAAGCAGTCAGATGTATAACGAGGATGGTACCATGATAGACTTTAGTGATGTAGGTACAATAGTTGTACATAATATTAGAGAAACTAAATGCGTTCAATTGTTTCCACATACTGGTAAAACAATCGAAGACATGCTGAAAGTTTTAGATGAAGGGCTTGAGCAAATGAACCATGATAGTTCTTCAATTATACAAAGAGGTATACTGCTTGACCGTGAAGAGTACAAAATCAAGCGGAGTACACCGATTCCATGCGTTTTTCTGTTCGAGTGAAATGCAATTCAATATATAAAGAACTAACAAAGGAAGGGCTATGAACAAAAAAACCAGCGAAACGAATGGGAACAAATATAAACATAAACAAGGAGGAATAAGATATGACGGAAGTAGTATTAATAGGCAAAATAACACAGAGCACACCAAACATGGTAGAGATTGAATATCCGACAGTAACGGGTGTCAATACTCTTAGATTGACAAGAACTATGATTGCGAGGTTTGAACGGATAGAAGGTGGCAGAGTAGCGCTACTAGTTAGACCAGACGGCGGGACAGTTAGAGGTAAGCACATAACCGGTCTAGTACAAGACCAATGGGCGCCACTACATGTGACTCAAGAACAAATTAACATAGTGACTGCTATGGAAAACCATGAAGAAATACCGGCTACTGATAAAGCGAAAGAGTCTGATGAAGTACCTGTATGGTCATTACCACAAGAAGCACCTACTATTACACTAGTAGACGAAGACAGTGGTGCTGAAACAGTGGTGACACCAGATGGACCATTCGACGATATGTTGTTTAGTGGTGGTAGACAAAAGAAAGAAACAATAAACTGGGACTTTGAACCTGTAAGAAAACCAGCATTCGTCATGCACGAAGAAGGTGAACAAGGCGCAACTGTTGCTAGAGTAAATAACGAAACAGGTGAGCCAATCGCTTACCACATTTTCAATCCACTCTATCAGAGTAACAAGCGACCTGCTGGTGCTTACTTAGGTACATTCAGTCCGACATACTATCCTATGCCTTACCGTAAAGGGTATGGTCCGATACTAGACATGGCTGCCGAGAAGGGCTGGCCAGCACAAGTTCTTGCTTGGAATGAAGGTAAGGCTTCTGCTATGTTCATTGACGCTACTAGTAATGTAGACTGGGAAAAGGCTACCTCACATCTAGGAGATAAATGGACAAGGAAAGGTTTCCGCAATCAAGGCGACTACCGTATCGGCTTTGCTATTTACAATAGTCTTGACGGCTCATCAGCATTCAAGGTTCAAGCAATGGCTATGAGACTACAGTGTTCGAATGGACAAGTGTTAGGAGACAGTACAACTATTGTTAATCTCAAGCACACTACTAATGCATTAGGTAACTACGACTTTGACGGGTTGGCTGAGAAGATTGGTCAAGTATTAGAAGTGGCGGCTCAAGAAATTGTTGTAGCCGAATCTATGAAAGATATTCAAATTAACAGAGATACTCTTGAGAAACTAATGACTATCTGTCAGCGAAAGAAACTGATTACCAAGCCAGTTGTCAAGCGAGACGATGTTGGTAATGTTACTGGCCTAGACAGGGGCTACATGTGGAGACTGATGCGTCAAGGATGGACTAACCCAAGTGAGCCTTGGGTCGCAGTCAGTGCCAAAGACCAAGGTACACTCTACCAAGTTTACAATATACTCACTGGAGCATTGACTCATAAGCCTGAGTGGAAAGACGGTAAAGGTAGTCACTTGAAAGGCTCTACTCTTAATTACAAAACTATGACTGATAGGCTACAGACCGTTCACAAAGTACTTGGTGACATTACTAAGAGGAGCATCAACGGTCAAAGTATTGATGAGCAACTTGAGAACATACCAATGTTCAGTCAAATTCTATACTGATTGGAGGAATAAACATGAGCGAAGAATCACCGGAAGAAGCAGCAAAAAGTATACTAGAACGATTGAGAGAGGGCGGCCTGTGGCAACCACATGGACTAGGGTTATCCTATGTCAAAGAGGGAGTCAACACTGTCAAACTAATCAGTCAAGAGAACACACCCAGTAGTGCTCAAGCAAGAATTCGTATGAGAATATTGATTGAGGGAATTGGCTGGAAGGTCGATGAGACTATTTGCGAGATTACCGAAGTAGAGAATCTATCCCTTGAACAGAAACACATGAAAGAGATGATGATGAGGCAGGAACTCGCTCAGTCTTGGAAGTGTTCCTGTGGTACACCACTATCTGCTTTCCCATTAGAGAATGGACTATGGGTTCATAACGGACAGGAAGAGATGCTATTACCTAATGGTGAAAAAGAAATGGTAGAGCAGTGGTCAGTAGAGATACAGTGTCCAACTTGTGATGCCAAGATACCAACCGAACCTTACGACTACGGATTACCAGCGGGTGACGATGCCATGCTCGTCTACAAGACTAGTAAATTGATTTACACCGCTGTAGATAGGCCAACTATCATAACAATGGTCGACAACAAAGTAGGCGAATCACTATTACTACTTGGTACATTCTGCCCATTCAGCGGTGAATTGTTACCACCTCATGTCAGGGGTGCTGTTGTTACTTTCAAAGAGATAGAGGGAAGTGAAGAAGAATGAGAGTAGAAATGTTACAATCAATAGACGCTGATTACTTACCGTTTATCAGAGCATTAGTAGTGACCAAAGACGACGCCAGTAAGCCCTGTGAGAATTGCGGTAAGCCTTGCTATGACCATGAGTTGTTAGCCAAAGAAGACACTGATTGGTGTTTAAATTGCAATGATGAATACTATAGGAAGGGTTGGTCGGAAATGAAAATGGGTCTTTGGTGCATGGAACAGATGACCAAAGGTATGGTCGTTGCAGTAATTACCCAAGACATAGAGGAATAGATATGGATGAATATTATTGGAGTAAAATACTTGATGACACATGGAGTCACAACGAATATTTTGACATAGTTTGCGAGATTCTTTACAAGAAATTTCCACTGGAAACACACGAATCTCACGCAGAACCTTGGGCTGAAACAATAACCAAGTCCCAAGAAGAGATGAGAGACTTGATAGACAAACTAGACTCTTACTGGAAAAATCACATTAGGGCATTACTTGAATCAAAGGAGGAATAGATATGAATGAATACGATAGAGCAATCGTTGGACTGATAAGTGTAGCAATAAGACACATAGACAATGGTAACATAGACAAAGCAAAAGCCACAATGTTAGGGCTCATAAATTCATTAGAAGGGCAGGTAGAAGCATGAACATATTTGTATTAGATGAAGACCCAGCACAAGCCGCTAGATACCTAGACGATGTTAGACTACCTAAGATGTGCGTAGAGTCAGCACAGATGATGGCATCAGCCCTGCGTAGGCATGGTGCTACTGATGAAGAGATGCCTCTGACTAAGAAAGGAACGCCTTACATTGGTGGTTACAAACATCACCCATGCACAATATGGGCAGGTGACAGTCGTGCTAACTTTGTATGGCTTGCTCTACATGCAATTGAACAGTGTAAAGAATATACTCGAAGGTTCGACAAAGAACATGCTTGTTACGGACCAATCAATCACATGGCTCGTATGTGGAAGACCGCTAAGTTTGAAGAGAACTACATGACACCATTTGCACAGGCTATGCCAGACGAATACAAAGCCGATGATGATGTAGTCAAAGCCTACAGGTCTTACTACAAGTCTAAGGAATACAGCAAGGGTGGTGTCAGATACATTCGAGCAGATGTTCCTACTTGGTGGGAGGTGACGGCGTGAACAGAAAAGAGTTAGGCTTAACGAATTGGTTAAATTATTATTGCCTTCATTGTGGTGACGAACAAGAACCTTTTTATCGGAATCTTTTGAAACCCTATGAGCAAGAACATGGGGAAATAATGGAGTGGGGAGAATGCCCTGCTCACGGTGACAACTTCGATTTACGGAGAAGGGTGAAATTACCAAAAGAACACCGTGATTACATACCTATGAGTCATGTCATAAGATGGAAAGCACATGGCGAATGGGTTGATGAAGAAGGCGTGGAGGTGACGGCGTGAAGTGGAAGAATCGAAAGTGCCCTACATGTGGTCAAACTAATGTTTTGTTTCATGGTATCGAAGACGATGTTGAAATCAAGATATGGTCTTGCGGTCACCAAAGAGGTGGAGGAAGACCAGTATGAGTGCATTCGACCAAGAGATTAAGTGGCGTGTTCCTTCAACCACTGCTAAGTGGAAAGGAAAGGCTGAGATAGTCATGAGCGTTGCTACTCCTAAAGGTCGAGGTAAGACTGCTATCGACATAAGAACTCGAAGAACAATAGAGCATCCGAAAGGTGAAGGCTTTACGAGAGAGGGCGTAAGGTTATCACTTGAAGATACCAATACTCTAATCAAAGCACTGACACATACCCTCGAAGAACTGAGGGAAACAGATGCTACTGGCTGAGGCATCGCAAATATCTGAGGAACTCAGAGATTTCTATCGTAATTACATGCGAGATAGTGACAAGCGCTCTCAGTACTTTAGTAAGTTAGTAGATACAATCAGCCTCGCAATGCGTGATTCTATAGATGACTTGAACCAACTAATAGATATTTTCTACCCATCCTATTCTAAGTACCCAAGGCAGTTCGTTTCGTTCAGAGATTTACGAGATGATGTCTGTAAAAAATTATCAATCTCTCCTTTAGTATGGGATGAAGCCTTGGCAGGTAAACCACTTGTCCCGCTGTTATCTCTTGAATCACCTGAATATGGTGGTGAAGGGTTAACTGTTAAGCAAGGACTCAATCTCATGGCTAGAATAAAAGACCTAGGCTTCCTTGAAATTGCCAGCAAAATGAATGAGAAAGAAGCACTAGTCTTTTGGGCTAGAGCCACTGGTGAAAAGCCACCAATTCCAATCAACCGTTTTTTACAAATGGTTTCTTATGTAGTGGGCGAAAGCCCTCAAAGTCTACAGTCAATTAATATCCTACTCCAAACTATGCGCCCAGCAGAGATAGCGCAAAGAATGATTGGTAGTAAAAAGCCAATCGAAGTCAGAACCATGCAACCGGGTCAACCATTTGTCGGCCCCGTCTACAAAGCATGGGATAAATTCACTACTCCTACAGATGTATTTGTAGAAGTCATATCCAATACCAGAAGATATTTACACATCACTGAATTTCCTAAAGGTACCTTCAAAGGTATACTATACGATAGATACAGACAACTGATGGGTAAACCTTTGAGTCTACCTATTGAAAAGGAAGGTATCTTTGAAGTAGAAGTCGATGGACTAGACATTAAGTATGTCACTGACATACTATCTTTGGAAGATAACTGGGATATTCACAAGTCGGATTACCGAGATAGAGTAAACCAACTAGAGCAAATCAACTTAAGTAAACCAGTAAAGACTGGTAACTTTGTTTCGGGTGCAACGGACTTCACTCATATGTTAGAAGCAATCGAAGCCACTGATAGATTACGACTAACCAACACAGACGGTATAGTTGTAGGTGGTCAAGGTGGTTGGCTAGTAATGAAAGATGCTTTCCATTTACAACTCTTAGTTGCCGCAGTAAAGCGTGATGAAGAATATGAGACGCATGTTAGGTTGTCTGCGCTAGACGGTTACGAAACTTATGAAGTAGGGCAACTACAATTAACTGTCTCGGTAGCACAACATCTCCGGCAACGATTGGCACAGCAAGGAGTACTTGCTGGTCAAGACTGGTTACCTATAGACGAGTATGGATTAGTGGTGGTTATGGAAATGAAAGGATTCTCTTTACAAGAACTAACGCTCACAGACGGAGAAATAAAATACCTCGATGATGAACTAGGATTTTCTGATGTTTCACAACTTACTGACTTGATAGAAATGAGTGACTGAGATATTGGATATATAAAGAACTAACAAAGGATGGGAGATGAACACTTATGAACCTACGAGAGAAGTATAGACCAAGCACTCTAGCAGACCTAGTTGGCTGCACTGAGTTCAAAGCGTCTGCTGAGGCATGGACACTCGAATCATGTCCCGCTAATATACTCATTGTAGGTCCACCGGGCGTTGGTAAGACTAGTGCTGCTTACGCTTTGGCTAAGGACTTACTAGGTGAGTACTTCGACCCTGCTAACTTCATTATCACTAACGCAAGTGATGACAGAGGTATTGATTATATTAGAGAACTTAAATCAATCAGCCGTCAAAAAGGCATAGGTGTTTCAAGGAAGATAATTTTTCTCGATGAAGCAGATAGTTTCACTACCCCTGCTCAAAAAGCACTGCGACAAATAATGGAAGAGAGTCACAAAACTAGCATCTTCATCTTGGCAGCCAATGACATTAGTCCGATTCACAATGCAATAAGAGACAGATGTCTCACATTCGCATTCAACCCTATCGACCCTTACAACACTGATAGGTTAGAGATGATAATAGACAAAGAAGGTATGTCTGAACAATGGAAGGTACATCTACCTAACTTAATTAAATTCACCAACGGTAGTCTAAGGCAATCAATTGATATCCTTGACAGTATACCGAATGAACCAACTGCTCTCCAAGACAGAATCCGAAAGGAAGGGGAGTTTCTTAACAAAGCGGCACTGAATCTGATGAGTTCAGATTATACTAAGTTAACCGCCTATCTTAAGCAAGCCATAGAATCGGGACAGTCCCGCTTCTACATACTTAGAGGCTTGCGCTTTCGTGCCAAATCGCTCATGGAGAGCGAAGACGATTGGTACAATTTCATGTTCACTTACGGAGAGTTTGTACTCATGGCCCAACAATGGCCTGATGACGACTTGTCGTTTGTGGAATATTTTGTAGCGAAACTAAAAAGAAATATGGAGGAATAATTATGGATGATAATAATGGAACCAAATGGCCAGAAGATGTGATTGAAAGACTAACGGGGTACGCTGAGCGTACAGGTATACAGTTGGGGGAAGCCGCCAACAAATTCACCGAGTGGTTGAAAAAGGAGTTTGCAGTAGAGAACGCATTCACCGAAGACCCTTTTTACCTAAGTCAATGGAGCGAACAATTCGTCATTGAAAACAGAAATGAAAGTGCAGGAAGACAACAAGAGACAGTCGCCTATGTAGGTATGTTCATTGGTATTGAAGACAGTAGTAGGGACAACCGTAAGGGTATGTACGACAGAGCAATTAACATGTTCAAGTCTAATCAATCAAGAGCAATTGACGAAGGTCATGTAGGTGTGCTCACTGCTAAAGGTGGTAAGTGGCATCTCAATGGTAACGAAACCAATGACAAAGTACAAGGTAGCGATTTGCCTTGGTACGGTTTTGAATTTGATGATATGATATTATGTCTCATGTCTGCTAGAGATGGCAAGCGTGTACCAATAGCACCCACTAGTATCAGTCGTAATGCTTACTTCTTAGGCTCTCAAGAATCAGGTGGAGATATCAAAAGATGGTCTATCAGTTTGCAGGGTAAAGCCATGGATGTAGAATACAACAAGTGGGAAGCCTGTAAAATACAAGTTGCCGCTCCTAAAACTACTGAACAAGACATACTTTATACTAATAGAAACTTTCATGAGAAAGTTGAATATACCGACGCTTGGTTGTCAGAGAATCTTAGACAGGCATTTAGTGCTGAAAGGTTACTCATCAATGGTAAAATGCATAACGAGTATGTTGAACTGAGTAACTTAGTAGATGCTCATGCGGATAGAAAGATAACTACTTCTAATGGTATGACTCTCAATCCTATCGTAATCACTTATGGTTCAGTCACATATCTTAACAGAGACCCTATGGAAAGCGAATATGACCCAACAGGTCGTTCTTACAGGTTAAGTGTATACAGGCAGAATGTAGACCCTGTGACCGTATGGGTATCAGGTACATTGCATGATAACGACAGAGTATTCGAATACAAGAATACCAAGGGTGAATGGGGTCACTACAATGAGAAGACCAATGTTATTATCGTAGGTCGACTGAAACTGAAACCATTCAACAATGAAATGCAACCGAGCCTAACAGCGCTTGGTATTTACATTCCACCTAGAACTGCCCGCCCTGCGGGTGGTAGTGGGAACACAAGCCTAAATCAATTTGGAGGAGATGAACAATGAGCGGATGGGATGCACTATTAGGAGATGAAGCAGTAAACAGTACAACAACTCAGTCGGTTACACCAGTAGCCACTGAACCTGTTGTAGAGAAGATGGAGCAGGAAATAAAGGAGAAGTTATCTCCTACACCTACAACACCAGTACCTGCTAGTTCTACAGAATTCATCAGTAAGTTTCCGGGCATTGCTCAAGAAATGAAAGAACAAGCGTCTGCTCCTAAGATTGTACCAAGTAGTACATTCATGGGCATGGTAGGTCACGAAGGCACTGGTAAGACTGGGTTAGCAATGGATGCTCATAAGCACCTCTACCCTGACGGACTAGCGATAGTACTCGACCATGACAATGGCGGATTATCGTGTAAGCAAGCGCACTACCGTGACGACCCTTCTTTCCGTATATTCTCACCTTGGGTTATGCAGCAACAAGATAAAACTGCTTACAACTATTTGGCTAGTTATAACAGAGTAATGGATGTCTGTAAGTTCGCAGTAGAGTATGCAGAAAGGCAGTACGAAGAAGGGTTTACCGGACCGATGCTTAAGACTTTCATAGTTACAGGGGTTGACCAGTTCGACGATATGTGTATAACATGTATGAAGATATACGATTTAGACATGAAAGCGACTGATGCTGTAGAAGCAAGTCACTCTAAATTGAATGCAGAGATAGGTTGGAATTGGAACATTCGTGCTACGAGGTTCCGTCAACTAACTGCTCAATGTCAAAAACTGAACAGACTAGGCGTCGATGTATACTGGGAAACACATCTCAAAGAAGACAAAGATGGTAAAGTAGGATTTGACGGTTGGAAGTTTGCTTGGCATGCAAGTGCTAACAAAGACTTGTTCCAGATACTATGGTGCAAGCCAAAGCATGTAAGGAATGCAGACGGCTCACTATCGGGTGAAGTCAGATACTCTGCTGAGTTCTTCAAGCAGAAGACCAATCCTAATCTACTCAACCAAGAAAGACTTTACTTTGTCACCAAGAAGGGTGAAGATGCTCAGTGGTACGGATTGCCTGAACTAAGAGACGGTGTTATTTGAGCACTACTTGACGAGGTGATAACATGGTAGCGTTTACTATTGAAAGAGAAAACTTTGGAAACTTTTTATCTAGTTTCGGAAGAGAATTGGCTGATATAATTATTGATGCTAAGCAAGGTAATATCTCAGCAGCCGTTGCCAAGTCTACTCACTATATCTATAGAAAGATAGACTGCGGGGTAGAAGCAACAGGTAAACTGTACATAACAGACATACCTAAGTTAAAATCATTCCTTGGTACAGTGAAATCTAAAGACCTTAGTATCAACCAAGAAGGTAAGACTGGGACTTTGCATATCAAATGCGGTAAGGCTTCTTTGCAGTTACCTACATCGTCTTACATAGAATCTCAGAAAAGAGTAGCCCTCATGAAAAAGGGTATAGATGATGCTAAGAGTAGTATGTGGAGGATGTGGTTTCACTCTCCTCTTACACACCATGCTAGGCTTAACTCCGAGGAACTCAAACCAGTAACTGGTTTCAAGAAAGTATTAGGAGACAAGTATGCTTGTAAGACTGACTTCGATGCAGACGGCTCAGAATTTGTAGTTCGTGGTGGTAAGACAGAAACAGGTAAAATGTTCGTAAGGGCTAACCTGACTCAAGTAGAAGCACCTATGTCTTCCGCTCGCTCTGCGTTTGATAAATGGCTACCGGAATTACTCAATAACTTACCTAAAGGTGAAGTGGAAATACATACTGCTAACGAAAGTGTTCTAATTGTTGAGCAAGCAAGTACTGATTTTCTTATGATAGTTATTGACCAAGAGTACGAGGAGGACTAAGTATGACTAACTATATGCATGTAAATCGACAAAGAAGAGATATCTGTTGGCTATGCGGCGGTAAATTAATCTGGGGCTGTGACTATGACCCAGAGGACTACGGCTACGAGGGTGACGGTATAGTGGCGACGCTAAAATGCTCATCGTGCGGTGCTGATGTGACTTATATTTTGATAAATGAAGAGGAATAGATATGTCAAAAAACCATAGAGGAGATAGTTACTACACTTGTATTAAGTGTGGAGGTGTCTTTCAAGGATTCGGTTATAAGCAATATTCAGAAAACTATCGTGGTGGATATGCTTGTAAAGAATGCAGCGGTAATGGTGTATCAAGGCATACTAGGGATTTCAAGGAGAAGTATGCATGATAATTGACATCTTCAAACCAGACCCTACAAAGCCCGACCACATCTACAAGAGGTGGCGTGACGCTGAGGGTAATCTGATTGAAGAGACAGTTACTGACTTCGAGCCTTACTTTTGGATATCAGCGAATACACTACCAGAAATCGCTAACTCAGTCATTGACCAGTTTCCCGGCTCTCGTATAGACTGGGAAGACAAAGCGGTAGGTTTGAGAGATAACGAACCTTTGGTCAAAGTATATGCTTACAGACAATCTGACATCAAGGACATGGCTTTTAGATTCAGAAAGACATGGGAGGCAGACCTTAGTTTACAAGACCGGTATCTAATAGATAATGTCAAAGACATGCCTCAGTGGAAACCAAGAGTTTGGCACTTTGACCTTGAGTGGGACCCAAAGACTGACCAGACTACGGTTATGGCAGTTATTGATAACTACAATAATAGACACATTGCTTTCTGTTGGAAGAAAGATAACCCTGACAGGTTACATGATAATGATTATCAATTAGAAAACAAACTAGTAGAGTACGAAGCGAATGGCTCTACAGAGAATTTCACTTATGAGAAATACATATACGGCTCAGAGCAAGAAATGCACGATGCTTTCTTGCACTACATGGATGAATGTAATCCAGATGTATTCATAGCCCACGCAATCATGTGGGCTGACCTACCTCACTTGACTAGGAGATTAAAGCGATTTGGAAAACTGAGCCCTCTTGGTAGAGTAATGCGACCAAAATCGGGCGGTAGTTATGATTATGTAGACCAGCCAATTGTAGGTAGGTTATGTTTTGACACTGCTGCACCTGAAAGAAGCGGTAGTGGATTTGAGCGTATCTGGAAAGACAGTGGTCAGCCGCAACTTAAAAATCTGAAACTAGACACTATAGCAAAGGCTTGTAATCTAGGCGGTAAGTTTGACATGGATGTCATGACCGGTTGGACTGAAAGGTTTGACGACTATGTAGATTACTGTATGCAAGACACTCTCCTGTTGAAAAAGATAGACGAAAGTCATCATGTTCTAAATTTCTTCATGTCATTACAAAGACTGTGTGGTGTATCTTTCGAGTCTTGTCACAATGTAACAAGATTCGCCAAAGGATTACTGAATAGAAGAACTCACTGGAAAGCGCCTAGTAAGTCTACTCAAGAGAAACAAGAGTACGAAGGCGCTTTCATTCCACCTCCCAAGCCCGGTAGATATGAGGGTGTGGCTTGTGTAGATTACAAGGGTCTGTATCCTAGTATTATACTGAGTCATAATCTATCTTGGGAGACCCAAGTTCCAAAGCACATGGCAGAAGAAAGCCATGTAAGGCAGTTACCAGACGGTACATGTTGGAGGCAGGATATACCTGCTTTGCTTCCTAAAATTGTAACGGAGATGTTTGAACTCCGTGATGAATACAAAAAGAAAATGCGAGAATCCGCCACCGAAAATGAGCGAAACGGATGGAACACATTACAACTAGCAGTAAAGCGTGTAATGGCTTCCTTCTACGGCATGACGGCTAGTGCTTATTGGGGCTGGTCAGACTTTGACATAGCCAGTGCAATCACAGCCTGTGGTCGAAGAGCAATCAAGGCTTTGATGGAAGAATCAGAAAAGGCCGGTTACAAAGCACTGTACGGTCATACTGATTCAGCGTTTGTAGAAGTACCATTTGATGAGGCCAAGGCTTTGGCTAAGCATCTCACTGAAACTATACAGCGTGACCATGAAGCGAGTCATTTGATTGTAGAGTTCGAGGCTTACATGCCTTACTGGATTGTAGGTGGTAAAAATCTATATTACGGAATATGCTCTTACCCACCAGAAGATAAAGGTAAGAAGAAGTCAGCAAGGTGGGGTAAAATAAGTACGCTTGCACCAGTTTCTAAGGATTTAGAAAACGACATACTCACTGCCATCTGTACAGGGGCTAACGAAGAAACTGTAATCGGTATGGTCAGACCTATCGCTAAAAAAATAATGAAAGGTGATGTCAGCATCAAAGACATATCCACTACAACTCGATTACAAAAGAGGTTGCCAGAGTATAGCGACACTGCCGGTGGTGCTGTCAAGGCGGCTCGTTACTACAATGAACACATTGCTCAAAGAAATCATTTTGGTCACGGAGACAGTGTAAACTGGGTTTATGTATCCAAGTCCAAAGACGGATTACCTTATACTCCTGTAGTAGCCTACGAAGACATAAGTGAACTAGATGGCTTTATTGTAGATTACGACCTCATGGTTGATAAAATAGTCAAAGATAAGATAAAGCCTATATTCAAAGCCCTTGATTGGGACTTAGAAAGAGCAAGTGGGGCGGCTATGCCCAAAGTATATTGGTGATTAAATGAGTAGAATAGAAGACGAAGTATGTAAGCGAATTCAGCAAAGGGCTGAGGTCGGTAAAGGTAAGTATGGAGTTACTATGGAGACTGCACCACTGTCTAAGTTAGAATGGCTTATCCACGCTCAAGAAGAAGCGATGGACTTGGCTGTCTATTTACAGAAACTGATTGAACTGGAGACGAGCGAATGAGTGATAGAGATTGGAGTGCATATGCTAAATCCACATATCAGTGGGAGCCGGGGCATGAAAAAATGCTTCGGATTACTAAGTCTAGTCTTACTAGTGACTTCGATTTCTGTCCTAAGCAGTATGAATACAAGCGTGTTCATCGACTACCTACTCCTAGTACTGACGCTATGATAAAAGGGACTAATATTCACGACGCTATAGAAGAGTATTACAATAGTGTAATCCCTATACTGGATGAACTACATACTTTGGTTCAAAGAAACAAAATGACAGAAGCGATGGAACTCGCTAAGTCAGTTCTTCCAGACAAAGAGTATGAATTGAATGAGCAACCTTCTATTGACATGCGTTTATTTTGGGATTTACATAGATTGAAGACGGTAGGTAAAGAACTGTATCTACCTATTATCAACGAATCCGAAATACACGCTTACACAGAGGAAGAAATAGAATTCAACGGTGAAGTTTACACTATACCTGTTCACTATGCTGGAAGCATTGACCGTGGATTTAGTGAAGAGGATGGTAGCGTAGCAATCATGGAACTGAAAACAGGGAAATGGGTTCAGACTAAAAGGGGCGATGATTGGAAAGATTCTGACTTCAAAGTTAAGTCCATGAGGAGAGAGATGGCGTTCTATAAAATGTTATTAGAAATAGCAGACCATGAGTTTCAAGATGTCACTCACTGGGGATGGGTGT
>VMHT01123565.1_pt1 | contig 16317 bp, 20 predicted proteins | sample 4693611 | NCBI WGS metagenome assembly VMHT01 (sample SAMN12280063, study PRJNA550983) | marine metagenome | isolation source: seawater sampled from same location over 5 years 0.02-0.2 micron viral filtrate | place: USA: collected off the coast of southern California halfway between the port... ... | reverse complement strand
GCAAAGAATCTTACCGCCTGCAAGACGATATCCTGTAGAAGAACCACCCCCACCAGCAAAGGTAGAGATGACTTTAAATTTGTTTTGTGCAGATGCATCACGCACATCTTGTATTGTGTATGGTTTATAACTCATGCAAAGAAATCCTCCAAAGTTGTCTGCGTACCGTAGGAACGGTCAATGTTCCATCCGATATTGTCAGTGATGAAAGATAGTGGTTCAACAAATGCTTTTTCATATTGTGTATCATAGTCGATATACTTGTGAATGTCAAGTTCTTTTGGAACTTTTGTCATGAAAGATATGACATTCGCACCCAATGGGTTGGGTTGTCGCAGTTGAATGAACTTAATCTTGTCACCCTCTTGAATATATGGATATTTAGCATTCAAGTTTTTCTCACTTATCATATGATTGTAAATAAGTGAACCCTTGATATGCATGGGTGTTCCTTTGCGATAGATGGATGCACTGTCACGAAACTTCTTTAGTCCATTGACAGAACGAGGATATGCAATCTCCTCAACAGGTAAGTTGATAAACTCCTTACGAAAGTCTTGGATGAAAGTGTTGAGTTCTTTCTCATCACCAGACATGATAATCTTCAGTGCCTCTTTAATCTTTGCACGACATGGTGCAGGCGTTGAAGACTTGACAGCCTCGATACCCATAATCTTTAGTTGAGGTTCTTTGAAACGTACACCTTCAACATCCCATGCGTTGAGAATGTACCTTTTCTTTGCAGTCCAGATTCCTTTGTCTGCAACCACCTCACGTTTCATCTGCATCTTCTGGTCATACGCCTGAACATAATCTGCAAGTTCTTTGTAAGACTTGTCAATAAATGGTTCAATCTTTTCTTTCGCAATCGTATCAAGGAAGTCGATGGGATTGTTTGGTTTAACTGCATCAATGATAGCGTCAAATGTAACATAGATAGAATCTGTGTCAGATGCAATAACAAAGTCTTTACCTTCTGTATTGAGTATCTTGTTTAGATACTGATTAATCTTTTTCTCAATCCAACGAATGGACAACTGACCGGCCTTGGTGATACCTTCTGCAATCGCAAGGTCATAGTAACGAAAGTATTGATTACCAATTGCACCATAGGCAGAGTTCAGTGAAATCTTTCGAGCCATCTGGATGTTGTTGTAACGACTGATATACTTTTGATACTTGGGGTCTTTGGTATCTTCAAAGTCCTGTTTGGCCCGCAACATCTTTTTCTTGAAGATGGTACGGTCATCGTAAATCTCTTGCATCATCTCTGGAAGGAAACCCTTCTTGTCCTTACGATACAACGCACCGTTAGGTGTAATAGTGCATTGGTCTGGAATATCAATTGGTGTTTCTTTCAACATCGTGTCAACGTCCAGTTTCATGTAATCGCCAGTGACCAGTGTTTCTGGTGACATATTGTACTGCATGATAAGATGTGGATACAGTGAGTTCAAGTCAAATGACATAACCCACTTGTGTTGACCAACCTGTGGTTCTTTGACGTATGCACCTTCATACTTGTCAGACTTTGATGAATGCGACTTTTGAGGAATAACAATCTTTTTCTTCTTGAGATAATTGTGAATCAGAACATCCCAATACTTCACCTGTCCGAATACATCTTCATAGTTGACCTTCGCCTCATAGGCCATGGTGAACAACAACTCCAACAGTTTCATCCTGTCTTCCAGACGGTCAACAAGTTCAACGTCAACGATGTTGTAGTCAATGAATGATTGATAGTCTTTGGTGTACCAATCTTTGAAAGTGTCGTATGGGTTTTCGTTCTTCTTCTCACCCAACTCCACGAAAGCGATATGGTCAAGTCGATATGATTCTTGTCGAGTGTATGTGAACTTCTGATACAGTTGTAGATAGTCAAGGTTTGCAACACCTTGAATGTCATAGACCTGTTGTGGTCTACCGTGACTATACACAGAACGTGATGACACGTTGCCCCAAGGGGAAAACTCTTTCGCTCGGTCTTCACCAAGAACCTTGGTCACACGATTGACTAGGAAAGGAATATCAAAGAACTCCGTGTTCCAACCAGTGATTGCATCTGGATAGTGTTTGACCCAAAAGTTCATAAACGATGCAAGTAGTTCGTTCTCATTGGAACAGTTGATGTAAGTAATATCTTCTCTGTCGTTTTGATAGTCACCAATACCCCACACCACAATCTTCTTGGTGGTTTGGTTCTTGATGGTGATAGACAACATTTCTTCTTCGGCCTTCTCTGGGTCTGGAAAACCGTTCTCGCATTGTGTCTCAATGTCAATTGTACACACAAGAATCTTGTCACTATCCCATTCCACACGGTCTGGATATGTGTCTGACAAATAAGTGTATGCAAACCTGTCTAGTCCATAGACCAGATGAGGTTGGTTCTGATATTGTTGTATGAATTCTTTTGCACCCTTGATAGTGTCATGTTTGTATGGCATGACATTCTTACCATCAAGAGTCTTCCATCCAGTTTCTTTCTGGACAGGAACGTACAAAGTTGGTGAGTACTTAACCTTGTCATTAAGTCGCTCACCATTCTTGTATTCTCTTACGAGGATTTGATTACCCCATTGGGTAACATTGGTATAAAAACGCATAATATAGTTATATCACCTTAGTTTGTGATTGTCAAGAGAAAAGATTCTTTTGTTCTTCGCTGAAGTACTTGTTAATCATTTCTAGTCTGTCATCGGCAGCCGCAAGTTTATTCAACTCTTCAATAACTGCTTCTGTAACATCTGAATGCTCGCCGATACCAGCGGGCATAGTTTGGTATACTTTAATGTTTGCGATGTGTACCGCCACTTCTCCTTCGGCCTGCTTTCTTGCAGCCTCCATAATATAATCGCCTGGTTTCATAATTATTCACCTTCTTTCTTTTTTCCAATATTATATTTTGTCTCAAGTTTCCATTCACCCTTTTCCTTGAAACTAATTACTTTAATTTGAGACAAGGGTGCTGCCTCAATCTTAGTTGTTCCCACAACATCTACTAATCCCCAATCTGCTAATAGATTAGCGATAGTATTCCTTCTTGCAATATCGTTCTCAGACAGGTTGGTATCTTTACCGTCTAATGCAAACAATTCTTTAAAATGTACGATGTAATATTTACCTTGCTTGTGTAAAATATGGCAAGATTGGAAGAGTGTTTTATCTTTGCGAGAAGCAACTCCAATACGAGATAAGGTTTCTCTAACCTTCAGAAAATCGTCTGGTTCATTCAGACGAACTTCCAACATCTCCTCTGGACTCCACGATGTTTCATTCATTTTCTTCCACCTTTATTCAATTTACTTTTTATCATGGCGATTTGTTCATCATCTAAAACATCTAGAGCGGCCTTGGCCTTCTCGTTACTGTATCCGAAATATTCTTTTACATACTCTAAGTTCTTAGACTTCTTCGCCTTCATCCAAGGAGCATATCTATTCATACTCCTCAAACTATTTAGTAAAAAGTCATTTTGAAGTTTGTTGTCTAGGTGGTGTAAACGATTCATCTCATTTACGATTAGACACTCTTGCATACCTGTAGGGGCAAGACACTTGTTGATAATAAAGGCAGGATACTTCTTTTCCCACATTTCATCCTCACCGTCCATGAGGTTTTGTTTAGTCTTGTTTATCGCCTTTAAGTATTCTTTCAGTTCATAACTCATCTGAACTGCACCGATGTCATCATCTCAGTGAGACAAGCCAAGAGATTAATTTCTTGGTCAGCGACAAAGGCAGACTTATAAGAATAATCCCCAAGTATGAGAACACAGTGAGGAACAGCGCTATCTGGTACATTACCAGATAAACTATCATAAATCCTACGATAAACCCTATGAGGGTCATTGTCCAGATTATGAACAACCCACTCTCTACAACCCTTGAAGTCTTTATCCTTAATAAATGACACGAGCTCTTTGATAGAAGCGTCTGATAGATTGACGAGGATTCCAGCATCAATAGAACCTGTCGCAGAGTATCGTTGTAGTTCGTTGAGACATCTTCTCCAATCTGGAAAAAACTTGTTGATAAGGTCTGCCACAACTTTTTCATTTGAGTTAACATTCTCAGTCTCCAAAATGTGTTGTACACGTTTCATAAAACCCATTGCAAGTTTTGGTTTCTCTTCGTTTGGAATACGAAACTCTATCGTAGAACAACGACTATGCAAAGGTTCAATGATACGATTTCTGAAATTACAAGTCAGAATGAAACCACAGTTTCTACTAAACTCCTCAATAAACCCACGCAACGCTGGTTGTGTGGATTGTGGGTTTAGATAATCTGCCTCATCCAGAATAACGTACTTGCGTTTACCATCCATAGAGACAGTACTCGCAAAGTTTTTAATTTTAGTTCGTAGTGTGTCGATACCAGATTCTTCAGAACCGTTTATCATCATGTAGGTACAACCAATCTGTTCCAGCATTGCTTTTGCAATTGTAGTCTTACCAACACCGGCCGTACCAGTGAGTAGTAGATTTGGAATCTCTTCGTTGTCTACGAACTGTTGAAAAGTCTGCTTTAGTTCACTTGGAAGTATGCAGTCCTCAATTGTTTGAGGACGGTACTTCTCTACCCATAATATATCATTCATTTTAAGCAGTCTCTAGTGCAATGTAGTATTCGACATCCTTACTGACGTTCTTGAAACGTGAGATACCTTTTTCAGATACCTGTACGTCATAATCACCAGACAAGAGTTTTAGATTCTCTACCTTGAAGTAGAACTTCTTACCTTTCGCTGGACTTTCTGCACCAACCTCAACACTGAAATTGTTTGAGGTATCATTCTTACGGTCACTTACACGCAAGTCCATGATACTGTCAGTACCAATGTCAAGAACCATATCTGGCGCTCCAAGAACAGCGGCCGCCTTCAATACTTGATTGAAAGTATCTTTAGTCAGAGTAAACTCTGCATCTACAGACGGCATACTGATTTCTGTCTTTGGTGTAGTAACCACAGATGGGTCAGAATAGAAGTAGGTCAAGTCTTGACTACCTTGTGCAATACGCACACTCTGTTCACCAAATGTAAGTTCTGGGTCATTGAATAGTGACAGTGCAGACAAGAACTCATTCAAGTCATAGATTGCAAAGTCAGTATCAAATGTATCAGGCACAGTTGCGGTGGATACAATGTTCTTCATTTGAGACATTGTTGCAATCTTGTTGCCTGGGCTCACAAGAAGGTTGGCGTTGATGGTTGAATAGTTCTTCAACACTTCCCTTGTATCATTACTAAGTTTCATAATATTATTTCTCCAATTTACTTTTAATTGCTTCAACTCTTGATTTCATCCAACTGATTGCAGTGTGGATGTGACCTGTATCCTCTGGTTGCAGTTGTGTTTCTGCATAAGCGATTTCTTCCATGAGAATAATCAAGCGGTCAGTTTCGCTTACAAGACCCTTCGACATTCATTAGTTTCCTTCTCTACTGTCGTGATTGTGTAATGCCATTATACCATAATGAATTACTTTTAGCAAGTCATTTCTGTTCTTGCCATCTTTCTTTCCGTATCTTTGAGAATACTTCAAAATATTCCCAATACAGAAACCTTCACCATGTCCACTGTCCATGATAAATTCTGTCGCTTGGAATTTGTTGTGTGAATAATGTGCATTGTAAGTACCGTCAATGTACTCTTGCAGTTCATTCAGAATCTTGTCTTCTGAATATTTGTAGTCAATATTTTTCACCTGTTACATCCTATAAGTTTGATGGGGGGAAGAACCCCCCATCGAGTCTGACATTTAGTATGCGTACTTTGTACCAAGTACAGACGCAATACCAGCCGCAATGATTTCCTTTGAAGGAGTTCCCATTCTATACGCAACGCCCTTTGCAGTGTCGTTAGTATAGATACAGTGACCCTCTGATTTCAAAGTGTCAATCATTTTAGTTGGTGAAGTAAGGTCAAATCTTTTTCTCAAGACTTTCCACGTTACATTTTCACCTTTTGACAAAAGGTTGAATACCTTCTGCTTTTTGCTTAGTTTTCTTCTGCTCATAATTACTCCCATAATTTATTAGTTGAGTATTCACATCATATCAAAGAAAACCCCATTTGTCAAGGGATTTATTTGACGGCAATCAACTGAGGTTTTTTCTCCTCTGGTACGATTCTTTCTAGTTCGATAGTCAACATACCATTGTCGAGTTTTGCACCCCCTACAACAATATCATCGGCCAGAGTGAACTTTCTAGTGAAGTTTCTCTGTGAGATACCTTTATAAAGAGTTTCCTTTTCCTCTTTCTCTTTTACTGATTTTACAGTGAGAAGACCCTCTGCGAATTCAATTTCGATATCCTTCTTACCGAATCCAGCGAGTGCCATTTCAATTGTGTAATTGTACTCATCTGTCTTTTCAATATTGTAAGGTGGATACCCTGTTGATTCTGCCTGATGAGTTACATAATCGAACAGTCTGTCGAATGTTCTATCGAAGCCCACGGCATAGGGTGTCATGTGATTTACGTCAAATGCCTGAAGGGCATTTCTGAATGTGCTTAAGTTAGTCATAATTTATCTCCTTTGTTTAAGCAAGATTAATAATTGCAGACCGATAATTCGCATCTGCATCCATATTTATATGGGGATTAATTCCGAAAAATCAACCCCCACACAAATTCTTTTTAGGCGGCTTCGGCGTATTCCAAAGCCTTGTCAAGTGCGTTCAACTTGACCTTACGGTTACGTCCGTACCAAGATGAAACCAAACGTCCATCATTTGAACGACCTTGCAAGTGGTCTGTCATGTTAGTGACAGAGTTGAAGGCAGTCCACCAAGTACCTTGTGCAAAGTTAGCGCCAGGTTGGACATCAAGGTTTTCGTAGGCGAGTTTCGCATTACGAGTTGTAAATGGAAGTTCACCATCTACTTTCTCTTTGGCAGGAGCGCCGAATACTTCATTGAAGTACTGGATGACATTATCACCAGTTGCCTTCTTTGAACCAAGGAACGCAGCCATTGATTTGTACTCTTGCATTTTCTCATTTGCAATATTCATGTGTGCCTTCACCTCAGCAGGGTCAAAGGCCTTACGGTGGTTTACCGTTACCATCTTATCTGCATTCTGTGAAAGAGAAAGTGTAAGAGTGTTGTTACAAACCACACGAATTGGTGTCATACGAATGTTAATCGCCTTACCAAACTGGTGTGGGTTTGAGAACAAGAAGTAGTTCTCTGTAACGTCACCGTTAAACAATTCAAATGATTCTTTACACTTTGCAAGTGCCCAAACCATTTGTCCATCTTTCAGTGAACCAGCAGTGTGCATTTCCATGTCACCTGCCATCACATACTCATGGAAGAATTCAAATGCCTCTGAGTTCTGTACAGGATTCCAACCTGTACCAACAACATCAAGAATAGAGTTGTCAGAGGTTCTTACAAGTGCTTCCTTGTTTGGAACTTTAACACCGTTTGGTGTCATCAGTGGTTGTTTCTCCACTTCCCAATCAAGTCCAGCGACTTTTTGGAATTGGTCTGGTGTGAGGTCTGCCTCAACCTTTGTACCAAGTCCGTGCCATGGAAGGTCACCAACGTATGCCATTTGTGCCTGTCCGTTTACAATTTCAAGTTCGTGTGCCATGATATAATCTCCTTTGTTTTCTCACTTTACTATTACATAATACACGTTTTAATAACAAATGTCAAGATGTTTTTATAACTTTTTTAAGGTGCGACATTCTGCCTACCCCAGAATTCGATTGGTTTGACTTGTGGGGTATTTTCAAACAAATACCAACAACAATTGTCTTTACCAACACTAGAACTCCCTTCAATCCACTTGACTCTACCTATACTAACAACTTTTTTCAGTTTTGTCAAGTAGGGAATTGACTGTTTTGTATGCATCCAATCCGAATCAAACAATAACCAAGTGGGGGCCATTGCAGAAAACCTCTCTATCATGGGGTGTAATATCTTACGATTCCAAGGTGGATTCGTTATTATATATGGTGTTTCTACTTGTTGTAATAACAAAGCATCATACTGAATAACTCTACTGTCCTGTGGTTCGATATCATATGCGTGTGTGCATTTACCACCATTACTCTCAAGATGGTCAATCAATCTACCGTCACCAGCACAAGGCTCCATGAATGTGTACCATTCTGGTAGATGTGCAATAAGAGGTTCTACGGCCGAATATGGTGTAGGATAAAAGTCTCTGGGTATTCTTTCAAATTCACTGCGTTTTCCCATTATGCAACCTTACTAAAGTTTTTCACCTTCTCAAACTTAATCACACTTCTAAACTTGTCAATCAACATATCCTGTTTGTGTGAAATAATAAACACGTTCTCTTTGTCAAAGGTATTCAGAATCTTCAAGAAGTCATCCGTACCTGTTGCATCCAACGAACTATCAAATATCTCATCAAGTATGAGTAGATTCGTATTCGTAGAATTTTTCATCTTTGCAATGGCCCTCCATGTAAAGAGTAGTGCAAGGTCAATACGCATCTTCTCACCTTCAGAAAAGTTTGCATACGAAAATACATCACGAAAACGTGACTTGATTGTTTCGTTGAAGTTCTCATCAATATTGAAGTTGACAAAGAAATCCATAGAAGACAAATATGTGTTAATCAACTTATTCATGACAGGTAGATACTGTTTAATAATCTTGGTCTTGATACCAGTGTCCTGTAACAAATTCTTGGCCACATCATAATAGACCATATCTTCTCTCAACTTTGATTTAGTTGAATCTAAAGTATCGCACATTTTCTTGAGATTGTCAAGTTTTTCGTAATCTGTTTTCGTAACATCTCCCCTTTCGATTTGACGAATCTCTTCAGTCAGTGTTGCATTAAACTTCTCTAGTTCAATGATACCACTGTTGAGTTTTGCAAGTGTAAGAGTATTATCATTAATTACCTTTGCAATATCTTTATACTCTTTGAGTTTATTGTTTGCCTTGTCCATCTCCGACTTCATCTGTACAAGACCATCAGTCAACTCCTTGACCTGTTCACTTCTTTGTGAAATAGTCTTGGCCTTGAACTCCTCACTAATAGACTGTTCACAAGTCGGACACACCTCTGTAGTTTCCATAAAAGAAATCATCTGTTCATGTCGATTGTGTTTGTCCTTTAGTGTAAATTGAATGTCTTTTAGTTTATCACGTTTTTCAATTGCACCCTCTTCACCAGACATTGCATTTAGAAGGGTCTGGTTCTCTTCCGTGATTCGGTTCGCCTCTGCTTTACGAGTGAACACTTCCTCTTCATTACCATCTCTAAGAGTTGTCTTTTGAGATAGAAGAGTGTCCTTATTCCGTTCAACATCCTCAATGTACTTCTCCTGTAACTCTACCTTTTCTTTGTGTAGGTCTGTTTGGTATTGGTTCTCACTGATATCTGTGTTAAGAGATTTCACCTTACCTTTCAATATTAAATTCATCAGCGAGAATATCTTAATGTCAAGAATGTCCTCTACAACTTCCCTTCTTGCTTGTGACTTCAACTGCATAAAAGGAATGAATGTCGATGACCCTAGAATCACGACCTGTGTAAATGAGCGATAGTTCAACTTCAAGATTTGTTGTTCTAGATGTTTCTGATAATCCTTTGCATTTGCACTTTGGTTTATCATATTACCATCTACCCAAATCTCAAACGTGTTTGGTTTGATGCCACGAACTACCTTGACATTTTTATTCTGAGTTTCAAATTCGATTTCAACAACCGTACCTTGGCCGTTGACAGTATTGATAAGTTGGTTCTTACTAATTTGTCTGAATGGTTTACCAAACAATCCAAAACATAATGCATCAAGAATGGTAGACTTACCAGCACCATTCTCTCCAATAATCAAAGTTGATGGGTTTCTATCCAACTGAATTTCAGTGAACGTATTCCCTGTGGATAGAAAGTTCTTCCACCTCGCATACTTAAATGTAATCAATTATATCTCCAAATCACTTGCCTCTAGGTACAGAGTACGCATCGTGCTTTTCAATCTACCCTTATCTATATCAACATCCAGTTCGTCAATATATCTATCTAAAAGTGTCGTGGTGTCCTGTGCGTTCTCAATAATCTCATCAGATACATTCTCTGCATCTAACTCTGAGAAGTCCTCTACAATCTTAACCTCATGCGTTTTGACTGCAAGGAGCCTATCTAGAAACTTATCAAACCCATACAAGTCTTTCTTGTTGACTACAACCAACTTTACAAACTTGTCTTCATACTGTTCCACATCATGTGTAGTGTAATCAGTTTGACTATCATCATAATAAATCTTTGCAAAGATTTTAAATGGATTCTGAATATACTCAAGTTCTCTGGTTGCCGTATCAAAGATATGGAAACCTTTTGTTTCGTTATGGTCACTCCATGTCATCTGGTATGTGTTACCAAGATAATAGATGTGTCCATCGTCTGACTTCTTATGAAAGTGACCAGAGAAAACAGTATCAAACTTTCTAAACATCTCTCTAGGATAACCACCCTCACAGAAATGTCCAGCGTGCATTTCAAATCCATTTACTTCTAGGTGACCCATACAGATGTCTGCGTAGGTCATTTGAATACCCCTCATGACAGATTCATAGTTACCCTCGTTAATCCAAGGTAACAAATGAATACCAACACCATCAAACTCTTCAGTACATGGGTGGTCATAACATTTAATATTGGGGTATTTCTCATCTCCAGGCCCACCAAGTAATTCAAACAGTGAATTAATCTCGTTTGTGTTCCTGTAGTAAGTATCGTGGTTTCCCACAATCATATGCATATTGATATTTCTATCAACGATTGGTTTTATGAATTGCTCACGAAAGTCTTTTGCAATCTTGTATGAAATAAACTTACGTCTATCCATAACATCGCCCAAGTGAATAACCGTATCAATACCATGTTCATCCAAATATGGAAAGAATACCTCTCTCCAAAATTTGTAGAAGTGGTCATTGAAGGCTAAACTGTCATTGCGAGCACCAAAGTGAGTATCAGTTATCAGTGCTATCTTCATTATAAAATAATTCTAATCCTTTTGGTTTAACTGCTTTTTTCTTAGGTTTGTAAACATCTTCTTCTGGTAAGAAGTTCTTTTGTAGGTAGTCCACGAATGGATTACCCATATCATTAGAATCAATCAAACTTTCATCTACTGTCATATTCTCAATCAATTTATTCTTCACATGAGACTGCTTCTTTTCTTTCTGAATACGTCTAAGGAATGCATAGTAAATGATTTGTGTAAAATATGCAAATGGATTGTTTGATTTATCTGGATTAAAGTTGTGTACATATTGCAAACAGTTTTCAATCCCATCAGATATCATTTCATCTCTATATGTGTAGTTGATAAAATTAGGTCTATATGATAGATGGTTTGCAATCTTCAAAAAACATTCTCCAATATAATTGGTGATAGGTGGTTGAGGTTTACCCTCGGCCTCTGCCGCTCGACATTGTGCCTTCCACTCAATCATCGCTTGAAGGAATTCTTTGTTATTTACATAATGTGGTTTTTTCTTTTTTTCTACTGCCATGAGTCTTTCCCATTAATTAGATACAATATACCAAACGACACATAAAATGTCAAGGAGTAAATAAATTTAGAAAATGTCTTGACTTCTCCTTGACAAGACGGTATTATCCCTATGTAGGGTTTGAGAATGAATTAATGTATTGTCTTACTAGGGTCTGGAAATGGAATAATGTTTTCAGATTCCTCTTCAGCAATCCTATCTAAATCCTCATCCGTAGGTTCTTCCCAATGTCTACCTTCGGCGGTCAGAGTCATCTTCTTCACACAATGTTCGTAAAACCGAACAAGTCCGATTGACGCATCTGAAATTGCGATAATACTATTCTTATTCAAGTTGGCAATCTGTGTTTCACTTACAGTCAACCAACGTGATAATGCCATACTTTCTACAAGACCACCTTCCATGGCCTTGGGATATAAATTAACTTGTAATGGATTGGTCACTTCTATATAAGGTCTACTCTTATCAGCAGACGTAATCACTGTTATAATCTCTTCTCCATTAGAAAGTTTTAAGACTTTTGTTTGCTGTTCCATCTTTATCCTTTGTCTATAGAGATTTGTTTAATATCATAATCAAACTCTTCCTCATTGTATATATTTATTCGTTCCATAAAATGCCTTAAAGTGAAGTTCTGTTTTCCTTTGTGAGTAAAATCATCAGCAATATCTACCAATCGAGCTGCGTCTTTATTGTCACCAAGTCGCAACGCACGGCCAACGGATTGCAAGACTCTAATTCTACTTTTGGACGGTGAAGCGAACACGATGTTGTGAAGATTGCGAATATTGATACCAGTAGAAAAAGTACCATACGATGCAACGATGACCGCATCCTTCTCATTTTCAGTAATTGAGCGAATCTCTTCTCTTGTCTGTGTGTCTGTTCCACCATAAACGTAAAACACCTTCCTGTTGTCTAAAGATTTATTTATCATGGTATGTAATACGTCACCATGTTTTTCGACAAACTGGAATAATACTAATGTATTACCTGTCAAGTGTTTTGTCAAGTCTACAATAAAATTATTTCTACGTTCATCACGAACAATCAAGTCAACCTCATCTTGATATGATAAGTCTTTCATATATTTACAATCTGCATCTGGATAACGTAGAACAATACACTCAACTTTTAGTTTTGCAAGTGTATCACTATCCATCAGTTCTTTTGTAGATGTTACTTTGTTTACTGAACCAAAGAGGCCCTCTAGTACCAACCTATGTGTTTGCGTTCCATCTAGGGTGCCTGTGAACCCATGACGGTACTTACAGTTAACCATCTTGTTCATAATACCTGTAAGTGATTTTGATTTAAATATGTGAACCTCATCACCAAGAATTGTACTGAATTGGTCAAACCACTTCTTCTGCATCTTGTAAACTGATTGCCATGTGGATATTGTGATGGGTTTTGTAATGTTCTTTGAGTGACCTTGATATATTTTTTGCATCATAGATTCTTTGAATCCATAATCAAGAAAGTCTGAGTGCATTTGTTCTACCAATGATGTTGTGGGAACAAGAATAAGAATATTACTTTCTGTCTTGGCTGCGTACCAAACAGATAAGATATAAATGATTAACGACTTACCACTAGCAGTAGGACTAAGCAACAGACTGCGATTGTTTCTGATTGCATAATCCAATGCGGCCATCTGGTAGTCACGAACCTGTATAGGCGTTCCTTTGGACTGAGGTGACACTCTTCCAATAAATTCACCCAATTCGGTGGCTCCAAGTTGTTCATCATCTTTCACTCCTTCCTTGTATTCAATTTCTATATCATTGCGTTTTGCAAATTCTTCAATGTAAGATAAAAGACCAAAGTATATCTCACCAGTTTGTATTGAGAACAGACGTATCTTTCCATCCCACATACGATTTCGATATTGTGGCATGAACTTAGCGCCCGGCACTTCAAACGTAAAGAAATCTGAAAGTTCTCTTGCGATACCTTTGTCAGTTTCTACAGTTAGATATACGTCATTCTTCTTTGATATAATCATCTAAACATAGGGCCAAGAACCCATCCAACTAAACTCTTGCGTACACCTTTGGTAATTGGTCTTACTCTGTGCCAGTAGTCTGACTGAAAGAAAAACGCATGATTTGGTTTTCCTTTAATTGTTGTATACCTTGGGTTCTCTCTTGGGTTTCCTGTTTCTATATCAAACTCACCACCCTCAAAATCATCATTGAGGAATACTGAAAAACTAATCTTTCTAACTCTACCATCTTTGTAAGGTGTATTGTGTTGGTCAACGTGCCAACCAAATTCATCTTCAATTGAATACTCTGCATACTGCAAAGGTTCAATCATGTCAATATTAAAATTCCATCCAGCGTTTTTATTGGCCGCCTGTGCATATGTCATGAATGTAGATAAGATTACTTTATCCTTAATCCAAGCAATCTTAGTGCTTCTAGATACATGACCACTTGCACCTACAATCTTTGCATCCTGTAATTCTTTACCAACGTGTTTCAGAGTTTGTGAAAGTGTTACTCCACCAATACGTTCTGTGATATGTGGACTACCATATCTCATATTGAACCTTCCATAAACCGTTTCCAATCAATTGCATTCTTGATTTGGAATCCACGATTGTTCAACATCTTGCACATCTTCTCTGCATGGTCACACATTGCCTTGTGATATTCCACTGCGTGTTGAGATTCAATCAACTCCTCATCACCCTCTAGGTAAATGGGAACATCTTGTTTTAGTATTTTTAAGTCTAAGGGTTTTTCTTTGTAAACATCTGGGTCGGCCTTACCACCATAGTATTCCCACTTTTGTCTATAGAGAATACGATGTTTAGATTCTACTTGTTTTAGTAACAAGTTCCAACGTGTAAATATTTTGAGATATTTGCCATAGAGTTCTGGCGTTTTAAGTGATTCGATGTCCAGTTGTTGGTCATCTATTTTTAAGTCCTTGGCGGACATTTCTTGTAGTTCTTCTAAGTTCATAATGTATCCTTCAAATCAAAGGGATGAGATTGCATATCTTCCTTGCGTTAGATATATTAACCGTTTAGGTCTATGGTAGGTGTTCAAGGGTTTTGAACCTCATCCTAACCTATTTATAATGTATGTAACTCATACAGTTTGTATGTAAATGTACAAGTTGCTGTTAAATACGTTACGTCACCCTCTTGTTGATTATATGCAAGTCCACTAAGTGCGACAGGATATACATCTTGGAATCTTGCCTCCACTACTGGATTATTCTTTGCAGTCATAATTGTTAATGTTGCATCACCATACATTGCCTGTACACCAGATGGTGCGCCTTTGGCCGCTGGTTGAGTTGGAAATGCATCTGCATTGTCTGACTTAAAAGATGTAAACTGTCCTCTTGACTTTGGAAAACCAATGCCTACTAACCAATTATGTAACTCAATGTAGTTTGCAAGTTTCTCATCCACTAGAAATGTAATCTCTAGATTATCAAAAGTGAGGTCATCACCCATAACAGGAATTTGTTTTAGTGGGGTTGGAAAGATTGACTCACCAAGGTTAACGCCAGGCAAGTTCGCCGCAGTAGTAAAGAATTCTACTAACGGTAATTTGTTAATACTAAACTTAAACTTGGTTGGGTCTGCATAGTCAAGTTCAGTGGGTTGTCTGCTTAATGAATTTATCTGTACCATACAACTATTTATACAGATAAAAAAAAGGGGAAACCGAAGTTTCCCCTTTTGAATGGTTGGTTAGCCCAACTCTTATTATTACATAAGGTTGACGACTTGAACTCTACGGTAGTAGACGTTATCATTTGCACCAAGTGTAACGTCAGTTGCAGTAGCAGTCGAGAATGGGTTCTGAGCAAGACCGTATCTTGTCTTGAAACCAATCTTAGGCTGGAAAGTGTTCTCACCAACTGCACGAACCATCTGAAGTGGCACATACGGACAGTAGAAGACACCAGCATCGTAAGGTGAAGAACCTTTATAACCCACAACAAAGTACTGTTTTGCAGCAGCGTTTGCCATGTATGGGTCAATGTACACTTTGTAACGACCATTCAGAGTACCAGCGAAGGTGTTACCAGCGTCATCGACTTGAAGGTTGTTGTTAAGTGCCGGAGCGTAATCAAGTACACCAGCCATCTGAAGTGCAGACGCAACGTCTGAAGAACAGATAATGATGTTACCTTTACCTCTACGAGTTTGCTGAGCGATTACGTTTGCATCTCTCTCAACTTGGAACATAAGTCCTTTGAACTTCTCAACAGACCAACGACCATTTGAGTCAGTGTCCATGTCGAAGATACCACCGTTAGTAGTGTCGGTCTGAGCACCTGGCTTTGCAGCCTTGTAGATAGAACGAACAACTTCACGGTTGATTTCTGCAAGGATTTCAGAAGACAGAATGTTAGACAGTTCTGTTTCTGCGTCAAGACCATGAATTGCTTTAAGGTCTTGTGCGAGTTCCATAGTGTATTCCGCTTTAAGAGCACGAGTTTTTGCAGTAACGGTTGCTTTCTCAATGGTGAATGCCATTTGAGCGAAAGCGTTACCAGCAGAGTCACCCTGTGCTTCCATATTTGCAGTAGTGTCACCTGTACCAGAAGTGAATGTACCAGCAGGGCTGTCATTCAAAATGGCAGGGTTAGTACCAGCATGAGTACCGGCACCAGAGAAATCTGTATCTGCTTCACCGAATAGTGCTTCATCACCACCAGCAGAGTTGATTCTTGATTTCATTGCAAAGATAAGTCCAGTTGGCCCAGTCATTGGTTGAACTGCACAAATATCATATGCGATTAGGTTAGGCAT
>VMHT01100938.1_pt1 | contig 16319 bp, 20 predicted proteins | sample 4693611 | NCBI WGS metagenome assembly VMHT01 (sample SAMN12280063, study PRJNA550983) | marine metagenome | isolation source: seawater sampled from same location over 5 years 0.02-0.2 micron viral filtrate | place: USA: collected off the coast of southern California halfway between the port... ... | reverse complement strand
GTCCCTACTAGGAAGGTCAGTTCCTTTGCGGATTGTAGAAGACCCTAGGGGTAATGATCACGACGATATGTATTGCATTAACAGCAAAGAGCTTCTGCGTATAGGTTGGAAACCTAAGGGCATACAACAGGGAATCAATCTGCTTGTCTCTGATCTTCAGAGTTCCCCCTAGACCAGTTCTCAGGCACACCCACTAACGCTTCGTAGCTTTTAGGTGAAACACCAATGTCAGTCCAGTTCCCACCAAACTTGTTGCCAGCGAACAGTGTCCCCTCTTCTAAGTAACTCTGTAGGACAGGCATGATCTCTTTCTCACCACGTTCAGACAACCCCACATCGTAGAGTCTGTCCCAAACAGTTGCGTCGAATACGTAGAACCCTGTGATCACCTTATGCGTTGTTGCAGACTTAGGAAGTTGGGATTGTTTAGGCTTCTCAAGCACCGAGAATATGCCACCACTTTCGTCTAGTGATGCTACTCCGAATCTGTTGAGTTGGGAAAAGCCATTGGCTAAAGTTAGTTTAGCACCCCTAGAAACAGATGAGGGTATAATCTTATTGGAGAACAAGTTGTCGCCAAGCAACACGGCAATCGGTTCGTGGTATGCGAAAGGCTTTGCACTTAGTATAGCATCAGCAATTCCTTTAGGCTCATACTGAGGGTAGACTGGAACATCTGGAAAGAGTTGCGAAAAGGTATCTCTGTCTCTGGGCGAGGTGACGATACACCAGTCTCGATCCAAGTCTCTAGTAGTGTGCTGTATCACAGTAGAATCCCAAAGTGGTAGGAGGTGCTTGTTACCGCCACCAGTGACGGACTCCATTCTTGTGCCTTTGCCTCCTGCGAGAACGATTGTTTTCATTACACTGAGTCTACAATGACGAGAGCGAATGACAACGACTTTAGGTATTTGCAAAAATTTGCAAATATAAGCAAATAAAGTGTTTGCATAGTTTAAGGATAGGGTCTACACTCTTGATGTTATGAGTTACCTACATCAAATATTAGTCGCCCAGAAGTCCCCAGAAGTCCTCAAAGCAGCAGAGGCAGTAGTTTACTACATGAGGGGACAAGTCCCTACACGGGAAGAGCTTCACACCGAGTGCAAGCACGAAGCAGCCAACGAACTCTTCACCGAAGTTCAGCAGAAAGCGTTGATTCGTTTAGCAGAAGCACGAATCACCCACCGCATTCTCGCAACAGACTTCCGTTAATCTTAACACGACCAACATTATGAGAAGCAGCAACACACTGCCATACGAGGAGAAGTGTCCCGCTAGGAAGGATGCTCCATCCTACGCTCAAAGACACAAACTGATTCGCATCGAGGGGTCAGACAACAAAGCTCCGACTAAGGAGGATCCAGACAGAATGATCCGAAAGGATCAGTGTAAGTATTGTGGAGAGATATTTACGACCGAATACTTCTACCTCTAAAAAGATAATCAAATTATGAGCATAAAATACGACGAAAGACACGGTGGCCCCTTCGACAGAGGGGCTGCGGATTCCTACTATCGCAGGGGGAAGAACCCTCATTACTACAAGGGTGGCACAGGTATGTCCCCTAAGGTAGAAGAAAAGGACATGACGGAAGATGAGCTTTTTGCTTATTTTGCGGGATACAAAGAGAACGAACTCTTTGCCGACTTCAAAGAATGGGAATAACATTATGAACCCATACGAATCAAACTTAGACCTAGCTCTGATCATTGCAGCCAAGGCACACAAAGGCCAGACTAGGAAGTTCGGCCAAGACGAAGGTGAGGACTACTTTATGACCCACCTGTATCGAGTCACCTCAAGTGTGCCACTTTGGGTAGGAGGTGTGGCAGTTCTGCATGACGTTATTGAGGACACTGAAGTAACAGAGAATCAACTCAGACAGTTTCGCACACCAGAACTAGGAACACTACCTAATTGGGTAGTAGATACGGTGGTCTTGTTGAGCAGGGATAAGACACAAGACCTTCAAGACCAATTACACTCCCGCGAATACAGGGAGCACACCTATGCGGAATACATAGATACGCTTGTAGACGCAACTGGTGTAGTCGGTGTTGCTGCTAGGTTGGTTAAGATGGCAGACCTAATGGACAACATGAGCAGCTTCCCTGCCTCTATGGTAAACAGCAGATACATCAAAGCATTAGACAAGATAAGCACCCGTATCAGGAAGGACTACGAAGCTGGTTGGAGATTAACTTACGAATCTGGAGCCGTTTAACACAGGAGTATATAACATGAGGATTAGTTACAACATAATAGACCTAGAGAACTCAAGCAGCACAAGCATCTTACACGTCTTGTCTGAGTTGATGCCCAAGATCAGATCGTTTACTGGTAAAGTTAAGAAAGTAGATGGATCAATGACTAAGGCTTTCAAGAAAGCTATCCCCACAGATATAGAGCTACCAGTAGGAGTCAGGGGTGAGTGGGGATTGTTTATATCTAACTCATTAGGGGTTGAACTTAGAGTAAAAATTCATGGCCCTGATGGGTTACCTAGCAACGAAGGGTATGAATGCACCCACTATGCTGTGAGGCAAACTAGGCTAGGTTGGTTCAAAGAAGATTCATCAGTTAATTGGTATGGGGACGATGAGTTTCATCTTGAGCCGTTCCAGAAGATGCACGATTACTGGGAAATGAAGCGTAAATATGAGAAAGCCGACGAGCTTGAAGAAAAGGCTAGAAACCTTCGTTCTCAGTTTCGAGTAATCAGTGGATATTCAAGCCGAGTAAGTTTCGTTTAATTCACTTGAACCTTCATGGTGGCAACATCATAGTTAATAATGGCAACGACATACAAACCAATCCACAACAATCTGCTCATCAAGCTGCTACCCAGAGTTGGAGTTAGTGACGGAGGTATTATCTTAGCTGACTTCTCAAAAAAGGCTCACGAATGGGGAACTGTGTTAGCGAGTGGCCCTGACGTTCGTGACGACATCCAAGACGGTGATGAGGTGTTCATCCCCCCACACTCAGGAACGATTGTTACGTTGGGGGAGAAGGATTACATCCTAATCCCTGACGATAAAGTTCCAGCCAAGAAGAGCAGCTAACCTTAGCATGACGCTAGACGTTATAGATTACGTTCTAATAGCTTCAACCCTCTTAATGGGGGTTGGGGCATTACTCACCAGAAGATACCTCAGAAGCCAGTATGTGCTTCGTCCGGTCGCAGAGGTTCTACTGTTTCTAACTAACCCGTATGGTTGTTTCTTACTGATCAGGTATCTTCTCAGACCTAGAGGCTGACTTTAGTTTGGGCAGAGTCAGAGCCAGAGCATAAATCATGTTGAATTATGTCTCAAGGCATTGCAGTCTTGGGGTATGGCTCTGATTCTAAAGAAATCCAATGTTCGTCGTCTAGAAGCGAATAGAGAGAACGCTCAAGCACTTACTCGCAAAGCAATGGAGTTCCCCACTGGAACTTCCACCAAGGATCGAGAGTTCATTGAGAACAGGATCAATGTTCCGATTCACAAGTTCAAAGACTTAGAATCTTACCTCAACGCAGGTTGCCTTAACGTATGGGCAAGTTTCAGAGCGTGTCACATTGTAGCATCAGTAGTGACCTCAACTACGTTCAAGTTGATGAGGCAAGATCAAGTGATAGAAGGAGGCCCAGCCTACGATCTATGGAACAACCCTAACCACTGGGACTCACTCACTGAATTAATTTACCAGTGGGTGTTTCACATGAAGCTGACAGGTCGAGCCTACTGGGTTAAGGACGAAGTGAACTCAATGGGTCAGCCAACTTGCTTGTATCCACTGCTACCGCAGCACGTCATTCTGCACCCTGATCGTAAACTTGGAGTCAAGGAGTATGTCTATCGAGTCAACGGCAACGAGCTTTCATTCACAGACGAGGAGATAATTTTCTTTCGCAGACCGCACCCGATGGACCCACTCCAAGGGTTAGGTGATATTGAACCCTCACAGTCACTCTACAACGAGTTCATCAACCGTAATGTCTACGAGGAGAGGTTCCTAGAAAATGGTGCTCAACCCTCTGGCATACTTACATACAAAGGCAGCGATGAGATGCCAGCCAGTATGTCAGACATGGAGGACGAAGAATGGGGCAACCTCAAGAAGTGGTGGTCTGCGGAATACTCAGGGAAGACCAACGCAGGTAAGACAGCTATGCTTTCTGGCGAATGGCACTACGAGAGGCTTGGTCTGACTCAGCAAGAGATGGCTACAATCGAGCGAGACAACTCCAGCATCCAGCAGATATTTATGAATCATGGTGTGCCTCTTTCCTTAGCAGGTTGGACGAACGCTGCTAACTACGCAACGGCACGACAGGATGAAATTAACTTCCGTAAATACGAGGTAGTCCCCCTCATCAACATCTTAGTGCAAAAGCTGAACGCCAATGGTGTCTTGTTTAAGAACTTCGACGAACAAACTAAACTCACCTATGAGATTTCTGGGTTGATTGACGTTGAGCAAGTTCACAAGGATTACCTACCTTTGTTCCAAGCTGGTGGTATGTCATTGAACGAGCTTAGGTCAATGATGGGTCTAGAGAAGATTCAAGAAGACGATGTGCTCTTTGAGCAACACTACGCATCTAACGGAATGGTTCCGCTTGAGATGATAGGTGGCAACAACATAGAGTCACTTGAGGTCGAGATAGATTCCCTAGTTCCAGAAGAATCTGTTGATGTAGAACCCGAAGAGGCTGATAATGATTCAGAAATAGAACCAGTTCAGGGAGACGATAATGCTGCTCCCGAAGTATCATTGAATGGTGCTCAGATCACGGCGATAGTTAATATCGCTTTAGCAGTTACAGAGGGAACCCTGCCCAAAGACACAGCAGTTCAGATTGTAGCAGCATCATTCCCATTCGACGAAGAGCGTTCTGCTAGAATTTTCGAGAGCATACTTGACGATCAGAAAGCTGATGAGCCTCAAGAGGAGGAAGAAGAACCTGAGTTCACACTTGGGCAAGTCAGGGAGAACCCAGACTGCCCTGACGGGTTTGAACACTACATGGGTGACGGTTCTTGGATGTGCGGTCGTGAGCACATGGGTGATGACATGAGCGATGAGGTGGACGCAGACAAGGGCTACGGCAAGCCTAAGCCTAAGCCTAAGGATGACGAGGACGAGGATGATAAGAAAGTAACTGAGGCTGTTCGTGAAGGACTCAAAAAGAAGGTTGAAGAGCATAACGAGAAGGTAGGTAACGCTAAAACCAAAAGAACCAATATACGCACTCTTATCTCAGTCTTTGAAAGAGGGGTGGGGGCATACAGCACGAATCCAGAGTCCGTAAGACCCAATGTTAGTTCACCAGAGCAATGGGCATACGCAAGGGTAAACTCATTCCTATATGCACTAAGGAACGGCAGGTTCAGAGGTGGAACCCACGACACTGACTTGCTTCCAGAGGGACACCCAAAGTCTACAAGAGAAAGTAAAGCTGCTGACATCCCTAACGCAAAGCATATCCGTAGGATTGAAGAAACAGACGATGCCATAATCATCGAGTTCGGCAAAGCGGAAATGGATAAAGCAGAGGATGAAGAGGACGCAGATAAATACTACGTGAGCGTAGGCGACGATGACGACGATGACGATGACGAAGAGGACAAGGGCAGAGGTCGTTATGGTGATGACGACGAGGATGACGAGGACGAAGACAAGCCTAGAAGACGTAGACGTAGGCGCAGAAACCTTGCCGAAGACGACGAGGATAAAACACACTACGACGACGAACAGGATGGTAAAGACGAGGTGAAGCGCAAGAAGCCACCACAGGGTGCAATCTCTTCTTATAAGGATGGAATCCGAAGACACGAAAATGGTGAAACAGGGGACGGTATGGAACCTATCACCATAAGAATGGCTAAGGACTTCATCTCAGGTGGTATGCCTACTGACGAGTGGACTGCTAAGGCAAACCGCTGGTGGGGAAGAAACCAAAGGTTCCTAGACGAAGAGAAGGGTGGTGCTGCATACGCAGCCGCTCAACTTTGGGGAGGAAGAGCAGGTTCTACTTACTGGAAAGCTGAAGCAAGAAGAAGAGGTCTAGTGGAGTAACACAACCATGAGGCCGTTACTCATTATGCTCAGTTGCGTAATCCTGATCGCAGCAATAGTCATCGCAACTCTGCACCTAGGTTTCGGATACTCACTTGAAACAATATCCTTAAAGGTAGGGCTTGTAGCAGGGATAGTAACCGGGGTAGCAGTAATCTACACCAAAGCTATTAAGCCAGCATTGCAGCACGTCCACGTAGTTTCTAAGCTGTTAGACGATGTGCGTGAGGTTGTAGACAGCCATAGTGGTGTAGACTTCGACAAGCTAGTTGAGGACGTTAGGTGGATTATCTCTGACCTAAGACCTAACTCAGGTTCATCATTGAGGGATGCGGTGGACAGGATTGAGGAGAAGCTAATAATCATGGAAAAGAGGGACAGCGCAATACACCAAGACAGTCCGATAGCACTCTTTCGCTGCACTCCGCAGGGGAAGAACATGGACGTGAACAGAACTTTCTGCCGGTTTCTAAAGTGCTCCAAAGAGGAGCTACTGGATTACGGGTGGAGAAACTTTCTAGGTAACTCAGAAGACGCAAACCAGTATCAGTATTTTTGGGATGAGTCCTCGTCGCAAGGCAGAGAGGTTTCACTCCAAGTAGACTTCAGAGCTACTGACGGTGCATCGGTAGGTCTGGAAGTTCACGCATACCCTATCACTGGAAAAGAAGGAACCGTTGTGGAATACTTGGGTATGCTTTACCCTAGGATCGACTCAGACGACCCTGAGCTTGATTGATTGCATCAGAGGTATTAAGGTTGGTTATGCCAGCTAGAATACCAAGCTATGTTCCAGAGGGAGGTTGGACTTCATCCACGTTCAAAGGTGGTAGGGGTAGGAGGATGATACTCGATTGGGTAGAAACTGAGCGAAGATACAAACGTGCTGGCATCAACAAGATGCTAAAAGTTCTCAAAGAAGAGCACTTACAATTTTTCGATGACGTGATACGTAGGGGTGTGGCAGCTAACAACAAGGCTGCTAGACTAGATTCGCTCCATAAGGCTCCCCAAACGGTCACAGTTAAGCCAGTAGGTAATTTAGATGCTTGGGCATCAGTCATCAACTCAGAGGCAGAGAAGCTAAATCTGAACCTCACAGCAAAGGCGACACCAATCTATGAGAACGTAGCGACCGGTGTTTACGAGTCAGTATCAGTTAGGCTAGGTTCTCAACCACCTAAGCATCAGATATTGAAGCAGCAATATCAGGGCAGGTTGTTAGCTCAGAAGGTCACAGGGGTAACTCAGACCACTAGGCTGAAGATGCACAAGGTTATCAAGGACGCTATGGAGGAAGGTCTTACTGTGCCTGAGGTTGCAAAGAGGTTGAAGGAGAAGTTCCCTACGATTGCGTCAAACAGGTTCCCCACTATCGCAAGAACCGAGATGGGTCGTGCAGCAGATACGGGAACAAAAGCAGCATTGAAGGACAGCAAGACAGTTCTGGAGGTTTCGGTGATTGGTTGTGAAGCAGTAGAACCCGGTATCCCGACATACAAGGGCAAGCCTACTTGTAACATCCAAGGTGTCCCCAAGGAGGACGTGGACAAGCTAGAGTTCCACATCAACCACACTGGAGCGATAGTGCCTTCCAAGTTCGTAGACGATAAAGATTTACCTAGCGTAAAGCCTGACGAAATAAAAGACGACCCTACACCTAAACTTAAACCTAAACCCCCAAGTCCATTCGCTGCTGTTATCGCTCCAACCACACCTTCTGTTCCTGTTGAAGAAATAACAGCAGTTGCGGCATTGATGTTGAGGGCAAAGAGGAGGATGAGGACTCTACGCAAGAAGGAGCCTAGGCAACAACCTACGACTCAAGGTGACTTAGTAACTATGAAAGACCCTAGAAACTCGCTGGGTCAGTTTAGGAAACTTGAGGAGATGAGTCTAGAAGAGTGGCAGTCGTATATGCTTCAACTCAAAGACGCAGATCAGCTAGACTTCCTTGAAGATGTAGAGTTTACTTCTAGTAGGTTCCTCAACACCAATACAGACGCTATCGACATAGCTAAGGTCGAAGAAGCAATCGACACTTACGGTGTGTTAATGGAGGGTGGTGTAGAGTTACCGGCTACTGCCGTAGCTATCAAGAGCAGCAGAGGGCAATACACCTTAATCACAGAACACGAAGACATTGTGGCGCAGAGCTTAATGGGTCTTCCAATCAAGGTTAGGGTCTTTGATCCTAAGAAGAATCCTCTGAAGCCAGACCCTACACCAGAAGCATTAGACATTCAGCTACCAGCAGCAACGGGTAGACCACTTGTAAACACAGGCGAGTTCCCCCAAAGCCTAGACAATTTAGAAGAAGTCAGGAATCTAGGTGGAAGCACAGGTGCTAAGTTAGTGAGAGATCCTGATAGCGGTAAATTGTTCGTAATGAAGAAAGGCGCAGACGGGCCACACTTAGAGGAGGAGATGTTGGCCGACTCACTTTACAGAGCAGCAGGTGTTGATGTGCCTGAGTTTAGAAGGTATATGGATTCTGGTGGTAGGCCAGTAAAGTTGGCTGAGTTTATTGACGGAGACTTGCTATCCGACTTACCAGCTAACAAGCGAGCAGAGGCTTTCAAGAAGTTACAGGAAGACTTCGGGCTTGATGCTTTCCTAGCTAACTGGGATGTAGGAGGCATGGACCTAGATAACGTAATCTTAGACTCTAACGGCAAAGTCTGGAGGATAGACAACGGAGGTTCGCTAAGGTTCAGAGCACAGGGAGCTAAGAAAGACCCAAAAGTGTTCAACTCTTACTCAGAGGATTTATGGAGTATGAGGGAAGACGGCAACGTAGCTTCGCAAATCTTCAAGGATATGGACTGGGATCAAATCGAGCAGTCACTGACTAAGATAGATTTCGACAAGATACTAGACGGGATAGAAGACAAGGAGCTTCGTGAGCTTATGACTGAGCGAGCATTGCAGCTTCGTAGAACTGCTAGAATGGCTAGAAACTATCGCAACGGTGGATACATCTCTGAATACAGAGACACTCAACTTCGCATGGGAATGAAGTTGAGGAAGAATGGTATGAGTCCAGCCGCACCAACCCAAATGATACCCGACAAGAATAACAGTGTTTTATTTAGGGACTCTGAAAAGGGTCGATTCGGTGGTCTTATATTTAACTCGCCTAACCAATTAAAACCTAAACCAACAGCAGGTTTAATAGAAGACCCTGATGATATATTTCCTGAGATATTGGCAGCAGTGAAGTCGTTGAAGTATCACGCTGACAAGGGAGACTTTGACTATAATTCTGAAGCACTTAGCAACTTTAACCTGAGCATTGCAGATGCTCCTGTTTCTGTTAAGAAGCATTACAAGGAAGCTGCTGAATGGATTAAATCAGCATCCACAGCATCTTTTAACAAAGATAAGGACTTCTTTTCAAAGAACCCTATCGTAATAGAGAAGATGCCTCAACGTAAGGTTCCAACTCCAAAGAATCCTCCAACTCAAAAGACAGGTATGGAGGTCTTGCAGGACACTGCTAAAGAGCTTTTCGGAGACAAGTATGATAATGCTGGAGATGCTGTTGCTGGTTGGAAGTCTTCCCAAGCCTCCGATTCTTGGGACAGGGAAGCTATGGTTCACTCATACTTTCAAATGAAGAACACGGGACTGAGTAAAAGGGATGTATTTCTAAAGGGTCACAGTATTGAGGCTCTGGAATTAGAAACGAAGCGTATGGCTAAACGCTACGGAATTACTCCAGAACAATTAGATAGTGCTATGGGACTCCAACACCAGTGGACTCAAGAGGTTCTTGAACACGCTCGATTTACTGGTAATGACTGGGAAAGAGGAGTAGTGCTGTTAAGAAGGACTGCACCACCACAGGAGTTTGGGGTCAAAACAAGAGCACAACTAAAGGAAGGTAACTACTACGATGCTGCTGCTGGTCAGCGTGGACCAAACGTAAGTGCTTCAATCTCGCAGAATTACGCACTTAATTCAAGGAACGTCTCAGAGCAAGCAGTTCCTCACTCAAGGATTACTGGATTATACTGGACTGGTAGAAGCTGGACACGACCTAGTTTGCCTAGTTTTGCTGGAGTAGGTGAGAATGAGTTCACGTTCTTTGCACCTAAAATACCAATGGTTTACAGAGGGGACAATAAGACTGTGGCTTTTAGTCTTAATGCAAGGTATGCTGACGGTAGCGTAGGAACAGATGCTTCTAAGTGGGACGTTCCATTAGACCACATCAAAAAGTTTATGCAAAGAATGTTGAGAAAACTATACATAAAGAAAGACTGCTCATGTCACGCATCACATTAAGTAGAAGTAAGTGGAGGCTTCGTGAAGGCATCAACCTCAAGTGGGATGGAAGAGAGTTCATCTTACAACCTAGGTGGGGGTTGTTAGCAGAAGAGCGTTTGAATGTATCTGTGTTGAACTCAGAAGACGAAGATGTGCTTTTAGCAGAGTTCTCAACGACTATAGAAGGTTCGTCTAATATGTCCAGCGACCCTAGAATACTACTGCTTGGACTTAGATACTTACTGTTCACTACAGAAGAGAGAGACGACAACTTTAGAAACATAGAGAACGATAAGGAAGAGGCACAGAAGCAGTTCGACGAGCTTTACGACCAATATAGTGTAATCATTGCAGAAGGTTATCGACGATCTAATTACCCCTTGACCTGAGGAACAGTATGATCCAACTTTTCATATAGAACGATTTAGAAAGATGACCTACTACAAATGTAAATACGCTGGTAATCCTAGGAATGAGGGACGTTTTGGTAACGTCAAGGAGGGTGATATACTAATGCTAACAAAAGAGGAGTATGACTGCGTGGCAGAAAACGATGACTTTGAGTTCATCGAAGAGTATCAAGAAAGCCTACCAAACTCTGTTAGCACTAACTCAGAGAAACAAGAGCAACCAGCACCAGCACCAGAAGAGGTTGAGCATGACGAGGATGATGATGATTATTCGATGACTTACGCAGACATGAAGAAGTCAGAACTTGTCTCAGAGATAGAAGACCGAAACGAAGGTAGGGACGAGGAGGACAAGATTTCAGCAACAGGATTGAAATCAGACCTTATCGACCGTTTGGAGGAAGACGACGATCTCTCCATTAGTTAATTTTTGACACATAGTGTGGCATTGACATAAGTGAGCAGCCTCTAGGGAGAATATCCTTAGGGGCTGTTTTATTTCTTGCATACCGTTTCACCTGTCACACGATAGAGTTATGGGCAATTTACGTGTAAACAAAGACATACCAGAAAAGCGTTTGGTATTCGGTAATGCTTCTAAGGCTCAAAAGACTTTCAAACCCTTGGAAAAGAAAGACCCACCTAAGGCTGAAGTAGGTGTTTGCGAGCACGAAGGCAATAGATTCTATGCCAGTCGTGTGCCGGGTAACAATTATCTCACCCTTTGCGTTCCTACTGATAAGGGAATACTAATCAAGACTGACTCACAAATCATCCCAACGGGAGAGGTTAAGTTCCACTCGATCATGGGGGATGTAGCTGTTGAGGAAGGAAGGGTAGAATCCTTTGAATCAAGACCTTCTATCGAAGTCGATAAGGAGAAGATGACGACTATACGAGAGGATAAGGGTAAGGGCAGAATCGTTGACTACGTTGATGTAACCGTAAACGGTATCGCATCTGAGTTTGGAGAAGATCGTGACGGGGAGCGAGTCATGCCGGGTGCTTTCACAAGAACTCTCTCTGAGTTCAGACGCAACCCTGTAATGCTGATCGACCATGTAAACTCTGTAAAGAATATTGTAGGCAGTTACAACCGTATCAGGGAGGCAGATGACGGTCTTCAAGTTAGCGGCAAACTGTCAAACTCACCTGACGTAAGAGGCACTAGATTCTTAGTAGCAGAAAACCACCTCAAAGGGTTCTCCATTGGTGGCCTGATGAAGTTCAACGCTTCTAACTTTAAAGAGATTGAAGAGGTTAAACTGTTTGAGATTTCCTTAGTGGCAGTTCCAGCTAATCCTAGAACATTGTTTCAAGGAAGAAGCCTAGACTTAGATACAGCAAAGAAAGCATTCAAGTCCATCTAAGGAACCGCACCACTAAATAAGCATGAATATCTCCGCAACATCAGCCATTACGCTAAAAGCAGTTGTCACACCAGCAGACAAGTGGGCATCCTCTACCTACAACTTAGGCCCAGATAACCAAACTATTGTCATACCAAGTGCGGCAGACGTTATCGTGACTGCTCAACTAGATACAGCATCAGGTGTAAGTCGTGATTACGAATTAGACTCACACACTTGGAACTCTTCAGCGATGCTAGACCCTGACGGTAACAGCGTAAGCCTAGACACAGTTTACGGCATTGTTCTCTACAACGAAGACTCTAGTTTAAGTGCTGAGTTCCTTGCCACAAACTTCGGTAGTCAACCTTGGGCTGGTCTGTTACAAGCAGGAGCTTATGCTTACGTAAACTTCCCCGCAGGGGTAACCGTAGGTTCGACATCTACAATCGGTATAACTGGGTTATCCGGTTCACCGAACATCAGATTAGTGCTGATAGGAGAATCAGCTTAATTTGCAAAAATTTGCAAATACCATTTGACCTAGACTTCAGCTATCGAAAACTGATTTAACGTAAGGAGGAGCAAAAGCCTTCTTCTCAACAACAAACCAAAATAAATACATCCATGAAATCGGATCAAGTAAAACGGTTACGGGAGTTGCTCTCGAAGAAGGCAGCAGACCGCACCACAGATGAAGCCGACGAACTGAAGAAACTCCTCACCTTGGCAGACGCTGAAGGTGTTGACGTGTTCGGTTCTGACGATAACGCACCCGAAACTAAGGGAGCACAAGATGAAGAAGGACTCAGCGAGTCTCAAGTAAAGCAACTCATCACTGAAGGAGTTACTGAAGGAATCAAGTCTCTTGGTTTTGACGGAGCTACTATCAGCAGTCTTGAGAAAGCTCTCGGTGAGAAAGCTGGTTCTAGTGCTGAAGACATTGAGGAGGTCGTTAAGGCAGTCCTCGGTGGAAACGGCATCGACAAAGAAGCACTCGCCAAGATGGTTGAGCAAGCCGCTGAGAAAGCATCCTCCAATGGTCTTACCAAGGAAGACGCACAGGAGCTTTTCGACCTGCAAGCAAAGCAGATGCGTCGAAGTGCTTCTAAGTTCCAGTTCCCTGATGAGGGTAATAGTCCTCTTCGTGACTTCCCAATCGAGCACCGTCTCGGAAACCTTTCCGTTGGTCAGAAGCAGCTTCTGAACACGATGGTCAAGAAGGTTCGTCCTGACGACTCTGAGGAAGAGCGGGTAGCTAAGATGAACGACGGCATCCCTGCCTCGATCCTCGACCAAGCACAGCAGCGTGGTAAGGCTCACCTTGCACGTCTCCGCAACTCTTACACCTACGGTGGTAAAACTCTTACGACCGGTGGTTCTTCCAGTGGTGCAGAGCTTATCCCTACCGACCTTTCGAGCGACTTGCTTAATCGTATGTATCTTGAGTCAGAGCTTGCCTCTGAGTTCATCTCTTCTGAGATTCAGATGCCTACCGATTCTTTCGAGATTCCTATTCGCACGACTCGCCCCGTCTTCAAGAAGGGCAGCGAGAACCCCGGTAGCAACCCAACTGAAAGCAGCCCCGGAACTGGCAAAGTCATTCTGTCTGCTGAGAAGTTGATCGGACGCACTAACTTCTCTTATGAGGCTGATGAAGACGCTATCGTAGCTGTTCTTCCTATGGTCACAGAGAACCTCGCTTCTGCTGCTGCTGACGCACTTGAAGGTGCAATCATCAACGGTGACACCGCTGCGTCTCAGGACAGCGATGCAACCTCTGGCGATGACGTTACCCTGTTTGACGGTATCCGTAAGCTGGCTCTTGCAGGGACTGCAAAGTCCTCTCTTGCTAGTGGCGGTATCAGCGCAGCTAACATTCGGGCCATGAAGAAGAACATGGGTCGTTGGGGCATTCGTCCACGTGACGTTGTTATCGTAACTGGAGTAAACGGTTACAATGACTTCCTCGGGATGACGGAAACTCTTACTGCTGAGAAAGTTGGCACAAACGCTGCTCGCATTCTTACTGGTGAGGCTCCTACATTGTTCGGAATCCGCATCCTCATCTCATCTCAGGTTCGTGAGGACTTGAACGAAGAGGGTGTCTATGATGGTGTTACTACCGACAAGGGAAGTATCTTCCTTGTCCACCGTCCTAGCTGGATGATGGGTGTTCGTCGTGGCTTCACTGTTGAAGTTGATCGTGACATCCAGCAGCAACTCAACATCGTTGTTGCATCGTTCCGACGTGCCTTCAAGCCGATTGAAACTGTATCCACAAGCCTTCCTTACGCATGGATGGGCTACAACTACGATGCTTAATCGTGGTAAACAGGAGCAGCTAGTAGCCTAGGTATTTCCTCGTTGCCATAAGGCTGACTCCATAACGAAGGCCACCTCCCGAAAGGGGGGTGGCCTTTTTGTTACCCAGATTGCAAATTTTTGCAAACGTAAGCAAATAAAGTGTTTGCATAGTCTAAAGACCTATTCTACATTAGCGTTGTTATGAGTATGATCGAAACATTCAACTTCACCGCTAAGTCTTTTCGTGAGACTTTGAACCGTCCCTCTCCTGAGGGGTATGGTGGCAAGGCAATCAAGCTAGTGTCACAGATGTTCAAGGACTACCACGATGAGAAGATCAGGGAGCTAGTAGAGCAACTGTCCGGTAGTAAGGTTCACCCTGCAACTGACAGGGCAGCACTTATGGTTACAGTTGCGGAGCACTTTGAACACGCAGTAAACCATCAGATGAGAGTATCAGACGGAGTGAGCTATGAAAATTTATAAACGAGTAAACGCAAGCACAGGCCTTAGAGTTGAGTGGTGGTATGACCGCAGTGCCAGAAGCTGGTTTTTCGGGCTGTATGATTCTGACGATATGGCGGTAAATGGCCCTGACCTTAACTTCGCACACGCTAAGGAGGACATAGAAGAGATGGCAGACCAAGCACTTGAAGACGAGCTTGATAGAAGAGCAGACCGATGCGAGTTAGTATCACTCTATGATAGTGACGTTGAAGAAGGCGACTTGGTTCGATCTTATGACTTCATCGGAAGGAGAGACTTCTACCTAGAAGGCATAGTTAGAAGAATCGGAAGGTTTAAGGAGTTTCCAGATTGCCCTAGGGTAGAGATACAGGCGACTAGGCTGGTTCATCTAGATAAAGACCTAGACAACTTTGAACGATTCTACTACCCTCCCGTTAACGATACACCGACTATGTATGGTGGTGTTACCGAAGGTATCCAAAAAGTTTCTAGGGGTGGTTCCCTAGCTCATAACAAAAACAGACAAATCGCATAAGTCTAGGCTCATAGAGCGCAGCGATTAGCGGGAACCTCTTAACAGGGGTTCCCGTTTTCTTGTTGATAGCCTTGATGACTTGTCGTAGTCTCAAGCATGGCAAGACTGATTGAGCACATTGCAACTGAGAAGAAAGACCAAGGCAGCTTAGGTTGGCTTGAACCGGGTCAAGTAGTAGAGGTGGGTGAACATGAGTTCCAAACAGCCATCAAATCAAAAGACTTTAAAGCAGTTGATCTCTCAGGGGACGAAGAGATAGATGCAAATGACTTCCCTAAGCCAGCTTATTCCAGCTACTTCGACCTCACACATTACGATTGGGAATCACCTAACCTCCAGAAGAGATTGTCTTTGGAAAGCACTAGAACCTTACGTAAGATTGCTATGGCCGTGGAAGACATTACGGGTGTGAGTCAACCTTGGAGCGAAGGCTCTAAAGTAGAAGACACTATAAACTCGATAACCCAGACTGCTGTAGAGTTCAAGTGGCTCAAATAGAATCAGAACTATGAACACTAATAAGACAACATTACAAAGGCGTGTTCAAGACGCAGAGTTCTCTGCTAGGGACAAGCAACAGCTATTTGCGCTTATAGCTTCTACTCCTGATGACGAAGAATCTCTGAAGTCACTAGAACGAAGAATCAACGCAACCTTGGGGGGTTCCGTAAAGTCATACAACACGAAGGTTCCAAAGAGCTTCGACACTAAATAATACAATGGCACTCTCAACACCATACTGCACAGTTCAAGACGTAGCTGACGAACTCAAAAACAACGATGGACTCTCTGGCGATGCTGACTACTCATCTGAGGTGGCATCTAGGTGGGAGAGGTCAATCAATCGTGCCAGCAGAATGGCTGAAGAGTTCTGTCACAGGGATTGGACTATCCACGACCACTCTACT
>VMHT01085656.1_pt1 | contig 16321 bp, 17 predicted proteins | sample 4693611 | NCBI WGS metagenome assembly VMHT01 (sample SAMN12280063, study PRJNA550983) | marine metagenome | isolation source: seawater sampled from same location over 5 years 0.02-0.2 micron viral filtrate | place: USA: collected off the coast of southern California halfway between the port... ... | reverse complement strand
TCAAAAATCTTAAAGTTTTTATTCGCCATTTTCTTTTGATTTGATACCGTCTTCAATTATTTCAAGTAATTCTTCAACGGCTTGGTTTTTTGCTTTTATTTCTTCAAACGATCCTTGAACGGTTACACCCGTCAAAACCATTTTTTTAATAACGTCAAACGCTTGTTCAATCGTCACTTCTTTTTTGTCTAATTGCGTCATATTTCAAAATTACGTTTTTTATTTTGATTCGTTCGGTGTGCGCTTGTATATTTTTGCACCAAATGTCCGAACACCCCAAAACATTGTTTGATTTTCAAATTTGTTTTTGTTGTATTTTTTCGACCAAATCAACATTTCACGATCAGCCATCAAACGCGCTTTGTAATCCCCCAATTCGTCACGTTTAAAATCCGTTTTATATAACCAATCATGAATCAATGAACCAATCATGAAGTCGCCGTATGTGTTAATAATAGAATTAAACACGCGCGGAACGGATGCAAGATCGGTTTTGAATCCTTTTGGAATTACAATCTTTTCGTTTTGATAGTTCTTTTGTGACAAAGTGATATGAAGGTCTTCGCCGACCTCCCACAAATCGCCCGAATTAACAAGGAAATTCAACGGAATTTTATTTTCGTGACTGAATCGCAATTTTAAAGCGTGTAATTTGTTACTTCAACAACTCCGATTCCTGGAAAAAATTCTTCAATGATTTGTTTTCCGTAGTTACTCATTATATAAATGACCGATTTCAAACCCGTTTCACCGCCATCATTCGTCACGTATTTGTCCGAACCGTCTTCATTCGTCATGATGAAATCTTGTCCCATGATATTGTTTTCCGAATCGTTAATTTTCAATTGAACGGTATTTTCCGCGCTCCATTCGTTCGCTTCGCCATAACACCAATTGAACGGGATGTTCCAAGTTGCGGACACCTCGCGTCCCGAATTAATATTTGCAGGACAAGAAATCTTTCTAACTCCCGACGCGTAAATGTCAAGACCTCCCGCCTTTATTCCGCAATTTTCTGTTAATGTGATTGTGATCATATCTTTTAAAATTTATTATTTTATACGCTTGTAATTTGCTCCCATGCTGAACCATTCCAAATGAATTTTTTGTTCAATGTTGTGTCGTAACATTCAAACCCCGCTTGCGCCGTTCCGAACGACCCACTTGATCCCGTTCTTCCCGCCGTTGTCATTCTTGCATTTGCAAAATATTTTTGTTGTGACACATTTGTTGATTGTTGCTGAATTTCAAACATTGCTTTGCTATCTATTGAAGTTCCCCCAACTAATAAATCACTGTTAATAAAAGACGTTAATTTGTTAAACCTCATCGATTCAACACCCGCGTCAAATAACTTGATATATGATTGACCACTTTGGCGATAAGATAAAAATATATCTTGACCACTTTGTTGGGATTTGAAACGTCCGTTTGTTTGAATGATAAAACTTTCCGTTCCGATCATGTCATTGTCAAAACTAACAATATTCGCTTCATTGTTTGGATTTCTGAACGTGTGCGCGTATAAATTTCTATAGTCGCCACCGTAACCCATTTGACCGTTATTTCTAATATCAAAAATAATGTCGTCGTTAATATCGGTATGTTTGAACCCGCTTGTCGCTTCCGCGTTGTCCGATCCTTTTGAAATGTTTCCCGAAGTTGTAATTTCGAAAAGACTATTCGCACCGTTAATGAAGTCAAGATTGAAAGCGTTCAAATTTACTTCACGATTTCCCGTCAATGAATCATTCGCCGAATATATTGAATTTCCCCCCGTAATGTCAGAAAGCAACGCAATTGTTCCCGAATTGTCTGGAAAAGTCAAAGTTCTTGTTGCCGTCAAAGTATCGGTCAACAACGAACTAACAAAACCCGAATTTTTGAATTTTATCTTATCACCCGAAGTGATTTCAATATCTTGTCCCGAAGTTTCGGGATTCGTTCGCAATGTAGTTGACAAACCGTTTGACAACGTGTCAAGAATATCTTTCAACAACCCGTTGTGATCCGAAGGTTGAATTGCATCATTTGGTTGTAAGTCATCCAATAAAGTATTTATTGCGATGTCTACGTTTGCCCTGCTAAGTAAATCCGTCATAATTATTTTTTTTAATCGTATTGTGAACCGTATTGCGATCCATAAATTCCAGGAACGGACAAGTTTTTGAAGCCTATTCGCGCCGAAGTTTTATAACTTGATTTTGTTAGATCAATATAATTAAAATCAATCAACCCTTCAAGTCTTATTTTTGTTGAACTTATTTTTGTGATTTTACATTTTGTTTCACCCGTGATTGGAATCAAAATTTCGTCTTTATTATCAAGAACCGTTGACAACATTTCAATTCCTTTTTGTCCCCCTTCTTGATAAACTTCAATTCGAATCACACCATAATAATCAGAAATTGAACCAACATCACCCGTCAAATCTTCAAGATCGAAATCGGCTTGAATTAATGTTGAAGCGTTGTCCAAGATCGCATTTGTTCGAACATTGTCAGCGTTCAACCCCGTGAAAAGATTCGTTGTTTTTGTTTCGTCAAAATGCGTGATTTCACCATCCCAAACATTCGATTCGTCATAGTCAGCAACAAAAATATTTGAACTATTTTTTGTATTAACTAAAACGCCGTTTGTGTTCAATTCTGTTTGAATCGAAAAGCGAAGTCGCCAATCGTTTGAAAAAGTGTCTTTTGATGGATAAAATTGATTTTTCCCGTCAAGTTGTTCATTCGGATCAACCAAGTCGTTTGGAACGTTTTGATTCGCAACCCAATCTTCCCAACGGAAACGCATCGCGAACCTCATCCAATAAGCCTTTTTTGTTCCGACATCGCTTGAAGCGTCCCGAACAATTTCAACAATATTTTTGTTTAATCCCGCGACCATTTGGAAACCCCTTGTGTCGTTGAAATTTATTTGTTGAACATTACTTGCGTCAATTGGAAAAGATGTTGTGTTGACGTTGTATTGATCAGCAACAAAGGTTTCACCCGTTACAATGTTGAACCCTTCAACAATAAACGAAACCGAATCAACGCTTTCATTTTTTGCCGTGTCCAAAAACATCAAGTTTTGTGTCAAAATTTCGTCTTCCGCTGATCCGTTATAAGTTGACGAACCGACGTTTGTTGTGTCTTGCGCGTGATTCAAAAAAGAAATGTCAACATCACCCAAAACAAACGGAACTTTCGTTTGACTGAACGAATCGAATCCACAAAGTATTGAAACACGATCCGAAATGTTCGAAACAAGACTTTCATCGGCGCAACTAACCCAAACAATAAAGTTTCCATCTGAAGGATTAATTGAATCAAAATAGTCATCGAAAAGCGAATTTGGTTGGAATTGTCCCGCGATTGTCACCGTGTTTGAAACATTCGTGATTGAATCAAACCGAACGTCCATCCTTGCGCCAAAACTGTTCGTTTCGCCCGAAAAAGTTGTTGTCGGTGTTGATTGCGTTAAAACGCCAGAACCAAGACCGTTGTATAATATATTTTTATAATTGAAATTATTGTTTGTTGAAATCAACGTTTGATCGAACGGAACGAAAGCGAATCCAACTTTATAAGTCGAAGTTGCTGAATTGTTTGGTTGATCAATACTGATTCGAAAATTTGTGACCCCGTCTTGTAATATTGAAGGAACGGTTGCGCCGTTTAAATCTGAATATGTTGTTCCCAAATGCGTATAAATTGCGGGATTCCCGTCAAAGTTTTCGTCAAACCAACCAACATTTCCATTCAACGCGGTCGCCAATGAACTTGTTGTGATTGAAACATTCGGATTGTTTAATTCTGGCAAAAATGTCAATTGAAAAACGTCCGTGATTGAATCGTTGTTGAAATACGGACTTGGAGCAACCATATTTTGAAAGTCGGCAAGACTTAAAAACAAAGGAGCAATCAAGAATTCAATTGTTACCGTGAACGATTGAACGACACCAACCACACCGCCACCAACAATTGAAGCGTTTAAAACGGTTGATCCCGAAGTGAAACCAAGTGTTGTCATCGGAACGACCGTCACCGTGTCGGTTGGATCAATATTGTCAGCCTTGAAAGTTGGCGTTGTTCCGTCAATCAACGAATTCAATGAAGCCGAAGCGACATCACTATTTGCGATTAAATTATAATTTAAAACAACACCTTCAACATTATCGGTTGATTGTATATTCCACGAAGAATTGATTTGCGATCCATCATTGAATGGATATAGTCCCGACGGCGGGAAATCCCCCGTTATCGATCCGATTTTCATTGATGTTGGTGAAAGAACCGTGATGACACCCGTTCCGATTTTTGGAAGAATTCCGTCTTTTGCTAACCAAGTAACATTTGCGCCAACATAAAACCCGTTTGATCTAAAATCACCGACGTTTTGTGTGATCGTGTCAACACCGTCGGATTCATACGGATTCGAAAATGACGAATCGGTTGATATTTCAACGTCAAGATCAAGTTCCAAAGAAATTTTGTCGCCAACGTTACCAAGCAACCAAGACGTTTTTTCCGCTCGAAATTGGTTTGTGTATTCTCTACGTGTTAGGGTTGCGCTCATACTTGTTTTTTAATTCATCAATTTTTTGTTGTATGTCCGAAACGTTTCCATTCTTCGCGTCGTCCATCAACTTGTTTGACTCTTTAACAAGTGATTGCATTTTGATTTTGTCTTCATTCGACAAATTCGGCAACATTGATTCAATGACGTTGTTCAACAAATTCGGCGTTTTGTCAATTTCATTCGACAAAGTTTCAGCCAATTTCATTGATTGTGATATGAATTTATTCGCCTTCATTTGTACTAAGATAAAGATTTTTTGTGTAAAGTTTTGATATTTTATATCTAATATTTGCAACTTGGTTTTGAAAGTCCCAATCAACCGACAAAATCAATCCGTTTTGTCCGTTTGGCGTTGTGAATTCCCTATTCAACAAAATCGCTTTCCAATCATCATGACAAAACGGAATTTTTTCAGCGTTTTCGATAATTGATTGATTGTGAATCGTCAATCCCGTTGCGGGATCAACTATTTCCGCGAACGATTCAATAAAATGAAATTTGTCCCACAACATTTTTGCCGTGATTTGATTCGTTGCCATTTGACCGTTTGAAATAAAAAGAAATTTGTCAACCGTTGTTGTGTCATCAGACAATTGCATCATTCCAACGCGATTCGTAATTTTTGAAGCCATGTTCGAACTTTGACCAAAAAAGTTCGCGATTTTATCCGTTTGTTTTGCGACATCAAGCAAAAGTTTTTCATAATCGGTCAAATTATTTTTTCGATACGCCCTTGCAAATGGCGGTCGAATCGATGTCAATCCTTTTCCAAGAATGTTTTTTTTGTTTACGACTGTGATTGGTTCGGAAATTATTTGATAGTTATTCCCCTTAAAATTTTCTAAAGTGTTTTGATCCTGGACGTCTGTTTGAAACGAAATGAAATAATTTTTCACAAATTCGCTTGTGTTATATGTGAACTCCGAAAGTCTTTTTGATTGATTCGTTTCCACGTCTGGCAAAACATACGATGAACTTCCCTTCCAATAATCGCGACGCTCGAATATGAAAACACCGTTCACAATCTTATAGTCAGCGTTAAAAACTTGCAACATTTGACGAATGAAATCACCGAAATTGTAAATTGACGAATTAATGTTTGGATGACCAACACCGTTCGCGCTCCCACCGATTCCCCCTTTTTCCGATTTGCTTGGAAGAAATGAAGCGTTTGAAAATGGCAAAGAATTGAAAATTGTTGATTGAAAAGTCAAACCCAAAGAAGCAAGACCAACTTCAAACATTCTTTTGAATGTCATCCCGTTATAACGTCGAACGGCGGGAAAGAATTGTTCGATCAAATCCCGAATGACTGAAATCAACGCCAAAACAATCGCCGTTGTGTAAATTACTTGTGCAACAAGTCGAATCGTTGCAACAATAACACCTTTGATTGATCCAATTGCGTTGACAACATCAGCGGTCAAAAACGCAATATCTTTCACCCCTTGAATTAATTCTTTTGTTAATAAAAAAGACGTGATCAGCAATTGACCAACAACGAACGCTTCGGGTCTAAAATTCAAAACGTATGGAACAACAATGTAATCGGAAGCAACAATTTGATTGTTTTTCGCCATCGAACCGAATGAAATCCCGTCGGCAACTTCGGACAACCAATCAACGCCGTCTTCTTTCATTATTTCGGCAATTACTTTTTCACAATCAACAAAAGTCGCTTCGTTTGTCAAATCAACCATTCCGTCAAAAATAGTTGTTGAATTTAATTTGATTTTATACGGAACACCTTCAAAGATTCCCGCGCCACCCGTCAAACCGTCCGCAACTTTTTGATTCAACAATTTCGCGTCTTCCATTGCGAATTCAATTGATGTCAATGAAATTTCCGATTCTTCTTGACCTTCCCCTGTTTCCCAATTTGCAGACAATGACAATTCTTGCGCGTTGACGGGTGTTCCCGACGGTTGACCATCTAATTCAAAAGATAAACTCATATTCGTTTCTTTTTAACTCTATATCTGTTAATTAATCTTTTATTTTTTGATTTTCGAGTGTCAACAAAATCAAGAATATTGTCCGACATTCTTTGAACGTCAATGACTTGTTCTGGCTTGTTTTGGATCGCTTTTCGTGTTTCTTTTATTTCTTGCAACAATGCGCCGTCAACATTCGAACCACTTTGAACGACTTGAAGCGCGTTGACTTGTGGTTGCATAAAGTTTGAACCGATCGAACCGTTGTCAATCGCTTTGGTTAATTGGATGAAGTTGTTCTTTCCGAATTTGTCCATTGTCGAACCTTTCCAAATCCCTTCGTTTCCTTCAGCTAATATCGGAACACCAAACCCGCGTTTCGCGTGTGATTCGCCACGAATTATTCCATTGTTTATTGAATTACCGTTTTTCGATCCGTTTTGATTCGCTTTCAATGAATCGTTAATGTCCCCATGTTCGCCCGTTCCTTGACCGAATGAACTGATCGCGCTTTCAATACCTTGTAAGATGCTGAAATCACGCAAAACGGTAATGATTGCGTTCTTATCACCCGAAGCCGACGCGGAAGAATACGCGTTGTAAAGTGCTTGTACTTTTTCAAGCGCGATTTGTTTTTTTTGCGCTTTGATTTTCTTTTGCTCCAATTCAGCCAACGCCGATTCTTCAAACGCCAAATTGTTTGACAATCCTTCTTGTGCGCGTTGTTCTTGCTTTTCAATGATTGACAATTGCTTTGATTCCAATTTGTCCAATTCAGAAATTTGTTTGTCAAGATTCTTTTGAAATGAATTGAAAATGGCTTGCGCGGTTTTGTCTTGAACATCTTTGATCTTTTCCGCTTTGTCTTTTTCAATTTCAACTTCTTTTTCGGCTTTCAATCTTGCAAGTTCCAATTCTTGATCAATCGAATCTTTTCCGATAGACTTTCGCAATTCAATTTCCTTTTTTAATTGTTCAATTTTTAAGTTCTTTAATTTTTCGTTAATTTCTTTTTGTGTTTCACCCGCCAACAACGATTTCAATTCTTCCGCTTTTGCGTTTCGTTCTTGGTCTTGAATGAAGAAATCAAGATTCAAATCTTTTCGCCTTTGGTCGGCTTTCTTTTCAATTTCCGAAATTATTTCATCAAGTTTTTTGTATTCATCAGCCGTTTGACTGAATTTCTTTTGTTCCAATTTTGCCGATTCAATCGCGCGGGTTTCCTCCAATCGAATTGATTCAAGTTCGCGATCACGTTCCGAAACAAAGTTTTCCGATTTCAAATCCTCTAATTGTTCAATGATTTCTTTTCGAATTTCAAAATGTTCTTGTTCCAAATCAATTGACGCTTGATTCAAGTCGCGTTCTTGCGTCCTGGCTTCCCGAACAACTTCCAACAAACGACCTTCCAATATTTCCGACAATTCATATCCACGAATCTTTTCATTCAACAATTTTGAATCACTTGTTGCAATCAAATCGTTCACATCAATTTCAGTTTTTGCAACTTTGTTGATTTCTGAAATTTCTTCAGCCAATATCTTTTTTTGAAGTTCTTCCGTTTCTTTCAACAATTTCTTTCGTTCGTCAAATCTCAATTTGTCACTTGCAATCAATTGTTCATTAATCGTTTTTTGATTGTCAAACCCATCAATCAAAATGTCAAGATTCTTTTCGATTTCGTCTTGCTCCAATTGTCTTCGAACTTTTGAAAGTTGAAGCGATTTGATTTGTGCTTCTTTTCTTGCTGATAAAACTTCCTTTTCCGCTTCAAGTCTTTGAATTTTTTCATCCGTTGTCAATTGTCTTTGACTTTCAGCAATTTTCAATTCTTCGTTGACCGCTTTCAAATTGTTTTCCGCGATTTGTTGCGATATTTTCGACGCTTCTTTTTGTGCTTTTATACTTGTCAAAATCGCTTTTGTTCTTTCCTCAAATGATCGCGTTGCGTCGCCTTCGATTTCTTCAGCCTTTTCGCTAATTGCAAGTTGTTTTTCTAATTCAACCGACAATTCTGCGTTTTCAAATTTTATTTGATTAAGTACTTTCGCCAACGCCATCGCCTTTGCAACCGCTTCCGAAATTGCACCGCCCAAACCTTCAAACGTTTCCGTGAATTGCTTTGTCGCTTCTGTGCTATCTTCCGAAATTTCTTTGTTTAATTTCTTTATTTCTTTATCATTCGCCTTGATTGATTCTTCAATTTTTCCAAGTTCACCATCAACGCCACCAAGCAAATTTTTTGCTTCCAAGAATATTTTTTTGATACTCAATCCAAAGTTTTCAAACTTCAATCCAAGAACGCTGAATTTGTCAGCCAACACCGAAAAGATATTTCCTAAACCTTGACCAAAAGTGATCAAACGACCAACAACAACTTCCAGGATCGCGCCGAATGAACGCAACGCACCGTCAAGACCATTCAACCCCGCTTGTGTTTTTGTTAGCGTTGCCAATAATGAACCAAGCAAAACAACAATGATTCCGATTCCAGACGCGATCAATCCCGCCTTCAAAATCTTCATCGCTTTCGCCGTTCCAAGTGTCGCTTTGCTGAACAATTTTTGTGTGATCGTTGCTTTTTTCGTCACTTTGTCTTGAACTTCCGTTGCAACCGTTTCCGCTTGGACACTATTTTTCAATTTGTCTTGCGCTTTTCGAAGCAATTCAATGATGGTGCTTAATTTCCCCATGATTCCCCCCAATGCGCCCGAAGTATCAATTGCGCCAACCATCGATTCGGTGAACGCGCCCGTTTCTTCCAACGCTTCTTTCACTTGGTCTTTGTAATTTCCAACCGATCTTTGTGTTTGTCCAACCGATTTGTCAACGGCTTTCAATTTTGCGTCCAATTCCGTGACGCTTAAAAGTAATTTTCGCGCTTCTTCAGAATTTTCTTTTCCCGCAACCGCTAAATCCTTATATTTTTTTCGTAATTCATTAAGCGTTTTTGATTGTTTTGCATATTCCCCCGTCAATCCTTTGTTTTCTTTGGCTTGATCTTTCAACGCTTTTTGTTGTTCCCGAATTTCAAGTTTCAATTCTTCGTTTGCAAGTGCTTGATCGTCCGTCAATTCAATCAATTTCTTTTTCAACGTTTGTTCTTGCTTCGCCAATTTCAACGCCTGTTTCTTTTGCGCGGTCATTTCGCCTTCAGCCGTGTTCAAATCTTCGTTCGCTTTCAAAAGTTTTTCAAGTTGCTTTTCCAACTTTTCCAATTCTTTTTCTTGATCGTCCGTCGCGTCCGTGAATCCTTCCGTTGCTTTCTTTGTTTTTGTGATTTCTTTTTGAAACGTCTTTTGTGATGCAAGAAACGTTTTTTCAAGCAATTGGATTTTTTTGATCAGCTGATCAATTGCGCCGTCATCAATTACTAAATCGGAATATTTGATTGGATTATCTGCCATTGTTGTTTTTATTAACTAATTCAATTAAAACATAAACTTCTTTCACGGTCATTCGTTTAACATCGCGCCCGTTTGCGTTTGCGCTTAAACTGTGACACAGTTCTTCAAACGCTTTGTCGAATTCGATTTCATAACTTCCCGACCCATTGAAAGATTTTGGCTTCACTAAAGACAACAAATATCGTTCGATATTGTCCGCGATGTTGTTTTCTTCGCCAGACAACAATTCATCGCATAATGCTAAAATACGTTTTTTTCGTTGAATAAAAATATTTTTACGATCCAAACCGTTGAACTTTACGGGAAAAAACATTTCAAGTTCAAATTCTAGTTTTTTTTTACTTCATCGGTTTTTTTATAAACGATTGATTTTGTCAAGTCCCATTCAGACAATTGATCCAGGATCAACCGCAAATTTTCGCTTGAATAATCCGTGACAAGTTCACCATCAATTCGGCGAATCAATGAAGCGAAAGCCAAACCGCGCAAATTGTTTTGTGTTTGTGCATTGTGAACCGTGTTCCGTAAATTATATAATTCGTTCAACGCTTCGTCAACCATTTCTTTTGACAAAAAGTTGTGAATTTTTACAGTCTTTTGATCGAAGTCGGCAATTGTTGAACCAAGTTCCGCATCTAACATAATGTATTTATTGAATGCGTTGAAGCGGTTGAATGGCAAATCGTCAATCGATTCGAATAATTCAATTTTGTGTTTTCCTAATTTAAACATTTTTGGACGGTTGTTGCTGATAATAAAGGTACAAATAAAATCGACATTTCAAAATCAAAAAACATTTGCGGGATTATCAACAAAACGGTGATATGATGCGCAAAACAAAAATTGCATTCAATCGCTTTTTGAATCAAACTATTTGGTGCGCGTCCGCTTAATTCGTCACGGATTCCCCACTTGTCCAACAACAAAATGATTGACCAGGTGAGCAAAGAATAAAAAATTATATTTTCTATAAAGTACAACTTTCTTCGATTGTTACTGTTAGATTGAATTTAAAACCCGCGTAAGGATAAGAAAAAAACTGTTTGTCAATTTGATTGAATGAATAATTTGAATAAATCGAATCAATGTCTTCTTCAATTGAATTGATGTTCAATTCCATTCCGATCGAACCACCATTTGTCAATTTGTCCCGAACGTCTTTTTTCAATTGTTCCGTGAAATAATAGTTCGCACCCTTTACGGAATCAATTTGTTTTAAGTTCACCCAAACAATCAAACCAAGATCAACATCGTAAAAATTCGATGTGTTGCGTTCATATTCGCCGTTGATCGTTTGTGTTCCAACCTCAAAAAATGACATCGCTTGCAAGTTGTCGTTGAATTCGACTGAATAATATTCACCGTTTGATTGATACACCATCGGTTCGCGGTATTCCTCCCCGTTTCGATTCGTCACTTTTATATATGACCGCCCGAATGAATGCGTCAACCAAGTCAACGATCCGACAAGGTTTTGAAGTTTGCCAATTGCCACATCAATGAAAACGGGATTTGGCGGGATCGGAACGGTTGGATTTGCGTATGAACTCATAATTTATTTTATTATTTTTTTTCGTAATTGTTTCAATAAGTCTGGACGAACAACCAATTCTTGAAACAATTCAACATTGTCATCGGTTAATCCAAATATTTTTTCGCCGTATCTTTTCACAAGATATTTTGTTTTTTTGTCTTTTGCATCAATTCGAAACGATTCGTTGCCAATGTTCACAAAAAACGATTCGTGAAATTTCCCCGTCAATCTTAATGTCACACGGTCGGTCGGTTGACTTAATGATTTTTTAAGTTTTTTATATGGGTTCGAATACGGCGGTTTTATTTTATCGTCGTTGTTTTTTACCCCGTCGCGATAAAGTTGATCTTTCGTGTTCAAATCGATTATTTCATTCGAGTTTTCTTTGACAATTTCTTTGATAATTTCAAGAATGAAATCGTCTTGAACTGTCCTTAATGTGTTTATGACTCCCGCGAATGGCAACATCTAAATTGCACGTTTTTTGATTCCGAACTTATCGTTGCAAGGTAAACAAGGCGAATCAATTTTGCTAAAATCAAACGACGTTGCTTTGATCGACTTTTCCAATCGCATCGCAAGACCTTCTTCATGCGTTTCGCGATCGCCTTCCAAATCACGAATGATCATGTGTTCCGATACGTTCGCGATTCTATTCAAACGAACTGAATGTTTCATGTCGTTCAGAATATCAACCGCGACTTGTTTCCCAATTAGATCAGCCAACACAAATTTTTGTTCACATAAATAATTGGAAATATCACATTGAACCGAAACACCGAAATTCAATCCGAAGTTGTTTGTTGTTGAATAAACTTTGTTTGTATAGTCAAACATTTGCGTTCCGTTCAAATTTCCGCTTTCAACATAACACGGCGTTATTCGAATGAAATCAAGTCTTGTGTTCCAAATCTTCATCGCGTTCGCACCTCCCGAACAAGTGTTGCACGGCCCATTCAACCAATTGAAATCTTTCTTGATCGCTTGTCCAACAATATCGGCTTGAAAATATCCAATATAAAACAACCCGCCCGAATCGTATTCGTTCGAAAGATATTCGAAATCAATCACCGTTGACAAAGTTAGCCATTCAAATGAATTCCCCTTTGTCGTTGTTGCTGATATTGTTTGAATCGCGTCTTCTTGCGACGTGTGGAAAACATAAATATTCAAATTGGTTTGTGGTTGTGTAAATTGCAAACCGATTTTGTCAATGATTGTTCGGACACCGTATGAATTTTTCAATTCCAATTCAACACCGACGAATTGACCGTTTGATGTGATCGTGTCCGTAAATCTTCCAATCCCATCGAACAACCTGGATGAATTCAAAATTGTTTTTGAAGATTCGTTCAATTTCTTATCAATGCAAACTTTCGTGATCGCTTTCGAAACGCCTTGATCAACTTTCTTGTTCAAATATGCGTCAATCGTGTCCGTCTTCGACATTGTGTTTGAAATGTTTTCGATCGTCAACAATGGATGGAAATCGTTGTAAATAAAACCCGAATCACTTTGAAGAAGTGTTGCGTCCGTTATTTGTGGAACGTCTGGATTTGAATCGTTTCGCCATCCAAGAAGCGAAGTCATACATTGTTGAACGATACTGTTTTGAAACATTTTGAAAGATTTTATTCAAATATACGAAAATTAACAATAAAACAATTAAACAATTTTTTTGGTTTTATCAAATTATTTGCCAACGTAAATTTTAAAACTATTTTTTAACAATAAATAAACGCCATTAAAACGGTCGTTTATTTTGGTGTTAAAAAAAATTATCTTCCAACCGATCAACCAAACGTGAATGGCGTAATTTTAGCCGATCTAAGCCACGCAATAAGATTTCGCGACGTTTCGGATCGTGTCGATTGAATTTGATTCGTAACATCATTACAGACATATTCTTTTCGATTAGAATAATCACGTCAGTAATTGCGCGAACACGCAAGACCGTTGAAGGCGTTTCGGGATAATCTTTCCGATAATCTTTGATAATTTCGTTTAGTTGCGTTTCGAATGTCATCTTTTAAAATCGGCTAAAAATTAAAATCATTATCAAAGTACTGAACAATAAAATTGCGATTTTGTTTTGATCTTCTTGTTTCATAGTCGTTGCGTTTTATATATTACTAAAATAAACTAAATTAAGTTAGTGAACAAATTTATTTATTAAATAATTTAAATTAAACAAAAAAACGCCGTGAAATCAATCACGACGTTTCCCCACTCATATACAGAAAAATCAATTCTTAAGCGTCTAGTTCAGCCTTGTGGATTGATCCCGCAAGGTTTACCGCGTCCCTATTGTAAGAAGTAATCAACGCAACGTCAGTTGAAAAGATAAAAGTTTCTTTCACCGATGCGTCAAGTTGTGGTTGTGAACCTCCAACAACCGCGTTGTTGTCCGCGCATTCTTTGAAATATCTTAATCCCATTTCAAGGTCAACGATTGGATATTGAAAAGTCGTGAAGAAATTGTCTTCATTGATTGTTTCACCGTTGATGAAATCTGGCGCGTTTCTATTCATAGTCGCCAAACTTCCTTTTGGTACACAATACAACGTCGCTTCTTTTCCTCCCGCCGTATCAACAGAAACCCTGTTTGAATAACCGAAGTCAAATTGTCCAAATTGGAATTCACTATTCGTTCCATTTTGCGTTCCTTGATTCAAGTATTGATTCACCGTTGATTGCAAAGTTGTCGAACCGATAACATTATATCGTCCGTCAAAATCGTCACCTTCCATAATCACACCTAAGTCGTTGAAGAAAAATTGTTTTTGTGCTGAAGTAACTTGAACGGAATCACCCGCTAACGCTCCATATTTTGCACCCGCTCCGATGAATGGTGAACCCATTATCGCCGTTTTGTCCGCTTCAAGTTTTGTGATTGAAGCCGTGTCCAATGTTTCAGCGAATTTTTTCCCGTATCGCTTGATTTTTCTTTCGAAATCAGCCATGTAAGAAATTTCGTTGTTGAAATATTGTCCTGGAATCATTGTGAATCCAAATTGATACGTTGCAAATGTAACCGTTACAAGTCCCGAAGTGCTTTCGTCGTTTCCGATCGTACACGTTCTTGCGTTTGTGATTGTTACGTCCGCGCCATCAATGACAGGGATTTCTAATGTGTTACCACTTGACATTCCCGCTTTTGCTAGAATATCAGCGTCAACGATTGATTCTGGATCTTGCGTGTCTTCGACAAACTTCATCCACGCCCCATAAGTTGACAATCTATCTTCGTACTTGTCAAGGGTGTTTGCATATTGCGATCTTATCGCTTGCAATCTTGTGTTTACTAAACTCATTTTTTTAAGTTTTAAATTATTAAAAATTATTTATTTTGCCGTTTATGTTTACCCTTGACAATCGCGGACTTGTTCAAAAATACAAAATTTTATTTAATCGGCAAACCGCTCATGTGTTGCGCGAACAATTCATCCATTTGTTTTCGGTATTCTGGCGATCGTTTTGAAAGACCTTTCGAAATCAAATCGTTTTCAATTGCCGTCAACAATTGACTTTGTGTTTTAGCCGATGAAATTGAAGCCGAAGTCATCAACGGATTTGGATTGTTCAAATCCTTTTTGTTCGGATCAACACCGCCACCCGTCGCGTCTTTCTTTGCAAGAACCGATTCCAATCTTGTTCGAAGCAATTGTTCAGCCTTCATATTTGCAAGATTTTTGTCACGGATCGGAATTTCACCATCGTAAAATGTCACCGTTCCGTCCTCCATCACTTTCGCGCTTGATGTCAATGAAGCAATCAAATTGTTCACGTGACCGTCAACCAAATCTTTTGGAAGTGATTCGTTGAAAGTTAATCCAGACAACGCCTTTGTCAAAGTTGATTCAATTTGTCCCAATCTTGACGCTTCTTTGAATTCTTCAATTTGCGTTGTTAATTCTTTGATTCTTTTTTCTGTATCGATTTGAAGTGAATCATATAAACCTTTGAAATGATCGTTCGCCGAACCACTTTCAATCTTTGCGTTTAATTCTGAAATGATTCGATCTTTTTCAGCCAACACCGATGGATCATTTGCGTTTGCTAATTGTTTCAACTTCGCGGTTTCTTCTTTGAAAAAATTGTAAGTTTTCATCCCGTCGGGACGTTTCTTGCCAAACGCTTCTTCAAAATCGTTGTCATATCCTTGATGCAATTCACCGATTGTTGTCTTGATCTTGTCGTTCCAATGATTTTCAGCGTGATTCTTCAACAACGCTTGTCCGCTTTCAGAATTTTTGAAAGTTTCAATGAATTGTTCTTTTAGTTCCGCGTTGTTTTCAAACGCCTGGTTGATCTTGTCAATGTTTAATTCGTCCATAAATAACCCTTTTTTATGATTTTATTAATTTTAGATTTCTTTTTTTGGTTCAACTTTTTTTGCGACTTTCTTTTTCGGTGCAATATACAATGGATCATGTAACACAAATAAATTCGTGTATCCTAATAACGCCAAATAGTTTGGTGCTTTCGTTCCTTTTTTACCCTTCCCGCCAATCTTTGTGATGTAATCGTTTTGATTCATCTTGATTATTGACGAACGAACGTCATACTTTTTCAACGATGGACGGTGAACGTCTTCAATCAATAGAATGTGGAAAAATCTTGCTTCCGTTTCATTGATTTCCGTTGGTACTTCAACACCGCTCCATGCGGACGCTCCTTTTTTGCATTCTTCCAATTTATTCGGCTTCATCTGTTTTTGGTTTTATAATATATGAATTAAGTATTTGCGTAATATTATCAATTTTTTTGTCGAAATCCAAATCACGACCAAAATCAATGATGTTTGTGTTTTCGCGCTCGAATCTTGCGATAAAATTTGAAAAACGCGATTTGATCACGAATTCATCACTTGTCAT
>VMHT01074841.1_pt1 | contig 16321 bp, 16 predicted proteins | sample 4693611 | NCBI WGS metagenome assembly VMHT01 (sample SAMN12280063, study PRJNA550983) | marine metagenome | isolation source: seawater sampled from same location over 5 years 0.02-0.2 micron viral filtrate | place: USA: collected off the coast of southern California halfway between the port... ... | reverse complement strand
TCTGTTACTGCGACTACGCTTTGTTCTGTTACTGCGACTACGCTTTGTTCTGTTACTGCGACTACGCTTTGTTCTGTTACTGCGACTACGCTTTGTTCTGTTACTGCGACTACGTCTTCGTAAACCGCCTTCGCCCTCGCTGGTATTTTGTCTAACCATAAACCTTGTACCTGGTCTTCGTATAAATTCTTTTGACTTTTTTTTTTGTTTCCCAATTAATAATAATTGCTGTTTAAGCAATTTATTTTCATTATTTAATGCAACTAAGTAACCGCTATCAACAACTTCGCAATTTGAGCACTTATTCATTATAATATATAATTATATAATAATTTTATATTTATTATAATGACAGATGTCAAATCTTATTAATATTTGACATATGTTTTATAATGATGATTTTAAATGAAACCAATCAACATCCATATTATGAACAACAACCGGATCGTTTTTCATGGTTTTTCTAAGAAGAGTCGTAAAAGCCATATGTTTTTTTTCATCTATCTCGCCCATTGATATCGCAAACAAATATGCGCCTATACCCGCACTTTTATTTAAAAAACGTGTACTTTCCCCGTTTTTAACACCTTTGTATTTAACAAATACTTTATTACGGGTCCCTATATTACAAGGACTACTCTTTAACCATGTACCATGAGACTTACACAAAATTTCTTTCCATTCTGGACGCATCGAGTAATTGTCATATTTTATTGCTTGTAGATGTAACTTAGTTTTTTTATTAACAAAAAAGGGTTTTTCTGGTACTGTTTGTATTAAGTTTCTACCTTTTTTAATATTTTTTCTAAAAAAATCCATCATTTTTTTTGATGTAAATACGGAAAATCCTCCATCTTTACTCGTAAAATCTATATCTATTGATAATCTATCATGTTGTCTATTTTTTTTTGTTTTTCTCAATTTTAGGTTTCTCGTTTTTTTAGTTTTACGCATATATATTATATTACATTTTATAGAAATATAATTCTAGTTATTTTATGGAAATATGAAATATTATATCGCCTTTTATGGTGGTATCATAAATATTACTCGAATTTATTTTTGGTATTCCTTGATTTTTGAGTACATACGTTTGTAACTGCTTAATCTGCAATTCTTTCACGGGTATTTGTATGGTTTTATCTTCAAGAGTATAATTAACATGTGATTTCTTATAAATATTATCCATGTGTAAACTAATATTGATGTTGATATCATTGTTATGATCAATAGAGACATGCTTTGGTATTGACGGTATACATTTTACTATAATCGTAGCGTCATTCTCATTATATTCAATCTCATCATGCCATAAAGGCACAAAAAACTCTGATTCTAATGCTTCTAATTTGAATACTTTTTCTTGAAATAAATCATTGAAAGAAGGATTTAATGTAAAAATCAGGTCCCTTGCTATCTTATTTTTTATAATCTCTCTTACCCTATGTACAACATCCTGGTTTATGTACATACCTGCTTCATGATGACAAAGATAATCATAGAGTTTGTGCAGTGTCTTTTTATCAATGTTATCAATCATTTTTTCAGAAATTGTAGAAGAGCATTTTGAAACCAGACGTCTAATAATAGTGGAAAACTTCTCTGAGTTATTACCAACCGCATAAAATATAAAGTTATTCAATATATTTGCATAACTAGAATCATGTGCAGTAAATTTATGCTCTTTATCACCGACTAGTTCTGTTAAATATTCATTGGCGGATTGTATCTCTTGAAACTTCATCGTACTCTCTTGGTTGTTGTTGTTTCTATCAGGATGGTGTCTCAATGCTGCTCGATAGTACGCCTTCTTTAGTTCTTCTGGAGAGAAAGGATAATTTAATTCTAATATTGATAATGCTTTATTTAAATTCATGTACACTATTTATTAAATAAAATATAAAACTCTCTAAATGATATATCGGTCTGTAATTATTATTAAAATACTGCAAAAATCTTGTAGTATGTGAAAATAATTTATCTGTATTTTGAATACTAATATGATCTTTTTCAATTAAATCTTGTACAATGTACCAAATACATTCACCTATATCTAAGTTATAAATAAATATATCATATATACTTTCCCTAACATCAATAAAACTATTATCCTTTATATTTAATATAAGTTCTACCAACCTGTTACATATTTTATAATGCGAATTTATTAATTGACTAATATCATTTTTAAGATCCTTTATATTAATAATGTTGTGCAGTGGTACATCTTTACCCAAGTTCGTACGAATGCATTTGTTATATTGACTTCGTGTTGGTCTAGATAAATGAAGAGTTTTACAACAATCTAAAATACTGTCTGGAAAAAAAGAAATTTGAGTAGTCAAAAAAATAAAAGATATATTAACTATATTATTACTTTTAGATTGCATATAACTATAAAATATTTCTAATAACTCACTATTTATATCTTGAAAGTGTTTGCAAACAATAATACCACATTTGCTTTTTGATGCCATAATAATGTCTATTATTTGTGTATATATTTCACTCCATAGTATTTTTGCATTACAACCTAATAGCGACATGTCTATCTCGAAATGTATATCACTTATTTTTATATAATAATTCTGTTTAGAATGTGTCACACATATTTTTTTTTCATATACTAAATCACTAGAACTATATTTTTTAATACTACTTAACATTTGTGTATATTTACCCACACCAGGAGGACCATAAAATATGAGATTCTTCAAATGTGTAATATCATCGGGAAAATCCTTATATATTTTTGTTAGAGATGGATGAAGATTTTTTGTCGCTGTGAAATTTAGGTAATCTTCATATTTTTCGTTGTTAACCATCATTTTATTATTTATTTAGTTTATCTTTATTATAAAATATAACATTTTATATAACATTTATTTAACTTTTTAAAGAAAAAAAATATAAATTAAATATGTAGTCATAATATTCAAATGAATAATCAATATATAAATATGTTTGATAAAATGACTATTGAATATCCAAACACATCTATGTTATGGAAATCTTACCTTTCCAATGCTCCTCTGAATGGTTCATTAGAAAATCAAGCAGTTACTGTACTCTCACAAATGAAGTCTAGAGAGATAAAAGATTTAAATAAATTAGAAATACTAGCAATATACTGCGCATTGTATTGTGATAAATAAGATAACTTAAATAGTTATTATCATTAATATTATGTTTATAGTACAAAATATTAATGATATAGATGACCATAATATATATTTCAGTGAAAGTATAAAAAATACAGTTTTATTAAATGGAAAATTTCATAGAATAATATACTCTACTTCTCTTTATATTTTAAATACAATAATATTAAATATAAATCTACATAAAGTAACAATAGAACAAACATTTAACAAATACAAATGTATTTATCCTATTGATACAAATATTTCTTATATAAAAAAACTAGAATATTTAGAAAAAAAAATATTAAATAAAATAAATACAAAAAAAACACATGTCTATAATATGACAATGCAAATGAATTCTGGAATCATTAAATTATTTACAAATACAAATGAAATTAAAAATAAATTAGAAGTGGTCCTCAAAATATCAGGAATCTGGGAAACCGAAAAAGAAATAGGTATAACATATAAATTTATGTTAGTTAATGAACTGAATTAACCGTCTGTTGAAAAATATGCTAGAATAATATTCATTATTGCAATAAATGTAATATTAATTAATGTAAGTAAATAAATTGTTTGTGTTAACATACTATTTCTTCCAGACTTGTCGCCACTCGCACTCGTTGAAAGAGTTTTTGCTAATATAATTAATTGGAATATAATCATAACTGTTGAAATGTTAGACATCTCATAAAATTCATCCGCCACACGCCCTTTATTGATTTGTTTTTTATATGTTAGATACAACCATATAATGTAGATAAATATACCTAAAGTAGAAATAATTGCTCCTTGTGAGGTAAACATATTCGTTATAAATTTAGGATCATCTTGCTGTAAATTATTATTTGATATAGCATATGTCAAAAATATAAGAAAAAAAATTGACATTGCGCATAATCCATACCCCCATATAGCAGCGCTAACCGGACCTGTTTCACCGTCTTTTGATGTTGGAGAAGCAAAGAATAATTTTACTACTATACCTATTACACAAATAATCAATAATGAATTTAAACTATAGTCAGGTTTAGGTTCATCAGTGGGGTTACCGCCTCTTTGAATATATTTTGGGATACTTTTTAATTTATTTGATCGTGTCATATTATATTATAATTATAAAATATTATATTAAAAATATAAATTATAATATAATATATTATAGTATAATGAGTAAAGTACCTCTGCAATTTAATGTTAATAATAATCATCCTCTAATACCAAGAGAACAAAATTATACTTTAGATAAAAAATTAGTTTCTATACATTCTGAAGATAGAGACTATTGTCAATGGCCTAGTGCAAGTCATTTTGAAGTTACATTGCCCGAAGATATGTTAAACGTTCAGTCATTACGTCTTGCCGAAGCCGCCGTTCCGGGAAACTTCTATAATATCAGTAAAAATTTTTGCAATACTAAATTAGCGTATAGTTATGAGGAAATAGTAGTTGATTGCTCATCGTCACAACCTACCTGTAATGCATACTGCGATATTTCTGGAAACAGCACAATTAAGATATTGGAATTATGTGATGGGTTTTATACTCCAAATCAACTCGCATCGGTATTAACCAAATTGTTTTGTAAAAATGGTGATATGGATATTAACGTAAAATATAATATTATTACGCAAAAATTTTGTTTTATTATTGATGGCAATAAAAATCTGTCATTATTATTTGACTATATGATGCCAGAAGATAGAATGTGCGATAATTGTAGTAAAGTTTGGTGTCAACCCACAAAATGGGGTCTAGGGTCATACTTAGGGTTTGATAAAAAAACATATCAATCCGCTTATTTTGAATGTAATAATGATTGTATTTGTTGTAGTGATATTTACGATTTCGATGTTTCCACAGACAACTATTGTAAGTTAAGCGGTGATACACAAAAAAGTTGTATTGTTGCACCGATGTTTCCCAAATTAACAGGCGAACAAGTTATGTATCTAGAGGTAGATAAATACGACTCCTATAATGAACTATGTCCATATCCATCGAATTCAAATAACCTTTTCAATGCTAGTTATGGTGGTAAAGTAAACTCGGCATTTGCTAAAATACCTCTTGTAGATGGTCCATCGTCAGATGGAGCAACTATTAACTTTGACTCATCTAATGATAATTTCTTAAATATTTCTTATCATGATCCACCACTAGAGAGAGTAAAAAAATTAAAATTAAAATTCAGATATCATAGTGGAATTTTGGTAGATTTTAAAGATGTACCTTTTACATTAACAATTGAATTTAATTGTTTACGCAATGATATAGAGAAGAACTATAAAGTTAACACACCATATATGTATTAGAGTTTGGTCTGTGTCTTCATCCATGCTACCAAAAGTTCTAGATCGCATGTTTTGTAACTATCTTTGCCATGTATTTTAACAAATGCATGTAGTTTAAAGAATAATGGGCGCTTAAATGCAGGTTTTTTATAAAATACATAATCTCCATATTTTCCTACTCTAATACTAGTATTATCATCAATCTTTCTTATCATTGATGATGTTCCGTTGTTTTGCAGTTTGTTGTCTATTGCTTCAATTGCATCATCGAGTGTAACTTCTTCTATTCGTTTCTTTTCACCCCCGATAGAGATGTTTTGTGAATCATATTGTAGATAGATGCCATACTTACCACTTTTTACAATAATTTCTTTTGTTTTATACTCTCCTAAAACATTAGGTTTGATAGATTCTTTCATAAGATCTTTAATTTTATATTTTTTGTCCCGTAGTTTTTTTATATCAATATCATCACGCACTGGAATAAATGTTATTTTATCACCAACCTTCTTTTTAATAACCGGTCCATATTTTGCGATCATATATGTGTGTTCCGAATCAATCACAATATGCTCCTTTTCTTCCATCTTAATATCTATTGAAAGCGCATCAATTTCCTTAAAACACTCATCACATAGTGTGTGCCACACTTTTTCTCCTTTTGCAATTATATCTAGCGTATCTTCCATGCGCTTTGTGTACTCATATTGAAATAAACTATCATAGTGCTCTAGTAGAAATTCTATTACCATAATTCCTAAAGGTTGAATTACTAATTTATTTTTCTCGTTACCAAACTCACGAAGTGTCTCTTCTTCGGTGAGTTCATCATTTTCTAATTCGAATTCTACACACTTTATTTTTTTCCCGGAAACATTCATTTTTTTAACATAATTTCTCTCTTGGATCTTATCAATAAGAGATGAAAATGTAGACGGTCTTCCTATACCATTATGTTCTAGTAGTTGAACTAACTTTGCTTCTGTATAATGTGACTTTAATTCTTTCATACTAACTTTTGCAATAATTTTCTTATATTCCAGTTCTGACCCATCTTTAATTGTTTTTAGAAATGCGTAGTCTTCATTTACTTTTTCATAACCTGCAACTACTTTCCATCCAGGAAATACTACCTGCTCCGTCGAATATTTGTATACATGTTCATCTGGCGCAGTGACAGTAGCAGTAATTGCTTGATATGTTGCTGGAGGCATACAACTTTCTAATGTATTACGCCAAATTAAATGATATAACTTTTGTTCACGATTTCCGATAATTTCATCAATTTTTAGACAAGATATATTTGTGGGACGGATTGCCTCGTGCGCTTCTTGTGCCTTTGTATCCTCTTTTTCCTTTTTCTTTTTTGATATTTTCACCTTTTTTGTGGGTTCTTTTGCCTTTTCTGAAGTTCTCTCTGCTAGTTTTTCGATATCATCTGTAAGGTATTCATTCCCATATTTGTCCTTGATATATTTTTCTGTCGTTTTAATAAAATCCTTTGAGTACGTCTTACTATCTGTTCTCATGTACGTGATATAACCACCTTCATACAGCGTCTGACACAGTTTCATTGTATCCTTTGGAGAATATTTCAATTCATTGCTTGCCATCTGCTGTAATGAACTTGTCGTAAATGGGTTGGGCGGATGCTTTATTGTGTTACGTACTTTACCACAGTTATATAGATGTTCATGCTCAACTGTATCCTCCAAGAATTTTTCCACCAATTTTTCATTATCAAAATTATAGTTAAGAGAGAAAGATAAATTTTTACTAGTAAAATAACCTGTAAGTTGATACACCTTTTTTCCAGGACTTTCATCAATTAATTTTTGGTTTTCATATACGATCCGCAAAGCGGGTGTTTGACACCGTCCTGCTGATAATCCTACCTTTGATTTCAACGAAATTTTCTGCCATAAAATAGGTGAAATCTTAAATCCCACAATCAAATCTAGAATTTGCCGCGACTGTTGTGCATATACCAAATCCATATTAAGTGTAGTAGGTGCGGCAACTGCACGTTGCAAGGCAGTCTTTGTAATTTCGTGGAAAATAATACGCTTGGTATTACCCACAGGTAGATTAAATATTTGACAAATATGCCAAGCAATTGCTTCGCCTTCCCTATCATCGTCTGCTGCTAAGATAACATCACTTGCACTATTGATCGCTTGACGAAGTCGAGAAATCTGCTGTCGCTTGCTATCCATAACTGAGAAGGTCGGTGTATAGTTTTCTTTAATATTTATAGCCTTAAGATTAGGTAGCATACGAAGATGACCAAAACTTGCCATGCATTTATAACCCGCACCTAAATATGTTTCTATTTTTTTACATTTAGCAGGAGATTCTACAATAACAAGAGTATAAGTCATGAATAATACATATTATTTATTATTAAATTATTTCAATTATTATTATATAATGAAAAATTGTTGCGTTGCAAGTAAAACTGCAAAAAAATGCAAAAGAAAAGACAGCAAAATATTTGAATTACCTAGAAGGTTTACGAAGAAGCGCTGTAAACAAGGCATACGCGGGTTTACAATGCGTAGTTCATGTGCTCCTTATAAATACTGTCAAAAAGGAGGGAAAAAAAATCATCGGGCAATTGCTATTCTTGCTGCCAATGACCACAATATAACAGGAACAATTCAACTTAAGGAAAAAAATAAAGGTATGGAAATTGAGTATGATGTTAAAGGATTAACAGACGGAAAACATGGATTTCACATTCATAACTATGGAGACTTATCTGAAGGTTGTGCGAGTGCTTGCTCACATTTTAATCCTTATAGTAAACAACATGGTGGATTAACAGGAATCAACCGCCATCTTGGTGATTTAGGAAACATCGTTTCAAAAAATAACTTTTGCAAAGGAAAATTGTTTGCAAAAGATATATGTTTATACCGAAATATGAAAACATCGGTATTAGGTAGAATGGTAATTATTCACATGGATGAAGATGATCTAGGACTACGTGAAAATAACGAATCCAAAAAAACAGGTAATGCCGGTGCTCGAGTCGCCTGTGGTGTTATTGGATTAGCAAATATCAAATAATTTTATTTTTTATTTCCCTCCATCTTTTTGAACTGTGCCCAAGAAATATTTTTGGGTTCTTTAAATACTGTCCCCTCTCCATCGTGTTCTTTCTCTAACTTATTTGCCTTTCTAAGCGCTGAATCAATGTAGATTTTTTTAAGGATTTTTCCTACTTCAAAACTGCCTGAATGTTGATCATAATGCTTGTTCTCTATTTTCTCTAAAATATCTACTAATTGCCATAAAATATCTATATCCAATTCTTCTTTTCTAAGACGATTAAATATATCAGTGTAATAATTAAATAAAAATTGGCACTTCAAAATAAGTTTTCTCTCAAACTCATCAGGATTATTATTTTTAAGTTTTGGATTTTCTTTCATAAAATTAAGGAGTATATTGACATCACGTTTAATGTGTTGACTATGTTTTTTTTTACGTATTACCTCTGTAAAATCTTCTACATTATTTTCTTTAATCATTCGTTCTAACTGAATCCTTTCGTTATTGTTCATTAAGTATTATAATAAATATTTCTCTAACTTTATTTTTGTTATATATATATATATAATAATGTACACTAAAAAGAAAAGAAAGATGCGTGGGGGAGATGTTAAACCAAGCGAAATGTCACACACAGATAAATGGTATAATACACTAAAAAATGCTATTCACCAAGAATATGGTGGTGGTGGTGGCGTCCGAAAATCACGTAGACGTAAAAAACGTCGCAATATGAAAGGAGGCGCAGAATGGCCTAATACAACATGTTCGAAACGTATGGATTATGGAGATGCCGTTAAACTAATGAATAATGCGCCTACAAAATCAATAATTGTTGAGGCGGGCGCTTGCGAGGCGCAGGCAAACTATATTGACTCTTTGGCAACATCAATTGGTAATCCAAGTGATACTCAGGTCGGTGCGGGCCGTGGTAAGAGACATAGAAAAAATGGTAATAATAAACGCAAAACAAGAAAAAAACATAAAAAAAAATATAAAAAAATAAAAAGAATAAATAAAAGTAGGAAAAAATAAAAAAATGAAGAAGTACCCCCAGATGCCCATTGCAAAAGTTTAACAAGGGTTAAATAACATTTAGTAAGATATTTTTGTTATAAAAGATACTTACAATAAATATATTTTCATAATAAAATAATAAACATATAATTTATTATGAAATCAAGTGATATAGTATTATCATTAATTATTATTTTAGTATTTATGGCACTTTTAGCATTTAATGTATTATCTGTTGGAATATCAAATGTAAATGATGATTGGGATAAATATAGATGTAGTCCCGGTGTAATACCATTCGCTTCAATATTTGGACATGACACTGCAGAGAATTTAAAATATTGCATCCAAACAATGCAATCTGGTAATATGGATTCATTAATGGCGCCATTTACAGGAAAATTAGATATTATGGGTGGCATAGTTACACAATTCAATGATACCTTAGGAAACTCTACTGGTATGATTGGTAAGATTCGAATGTGGGTTAGTAGTTTGATTGAAACTATTATCACTGTATTTATGAATATTATTATTCAGTTTCAGAGAATCTTGTATAATCTTAAAGATGTACTAAGTAAGGTAAGCGCTCTTATGATCACATTTATGAATATTATTCAGAGTGTTGCAAATACCGCAGAATCATTGTGGGAAGGACCGCCTGGAGATATTGTCAGAAGTCTTTGTTTTGATCCAAAAACAAAAATAGAACTGCACAATGGCAGTGTAGTTAGTATAAAAGATATGCCTCTAAATGCAAAATTAAAAAATAAGTCTATTGTACATTCTGTTCTTAAACTTAGCAATGTAAAAGAAGATGGTACACAAGTAGAGGAGATGTATTCTGTCAAGGGAGGAGTTAATGGCGATAATATTATAGTATCTGCAAATCATTTAGTGTATGATATTAAGAATAAATGCTTTGTTAAAGTAAAAAATTTTATAAATAATGGTATAAAAAAACTTGAGACTAATAAACACCCAATACTATATTGTTTAATTACTTCTGACCATACGGTGCCCATTGGTAATCATATTTTCCATGATTGGGAAGACAATAATGGATCACCGTCAAAAACGCTTGTTTAAATTCTCTCGAATATTATCAAAATACTATATATGAGCACTAAGCAACTTGCCGATGATATCAACAAAATTTATAAACATAAATCTTTTTCTGAAAAATATGGAGGAGATTTATGGATGTCTATTATTATTATTTTAGTCATTCTGCTTATTATTGGTTATTACACTATTATGAATACAATAAAACCCTTGAAAAATAATTGGCCAAATGAAAGATGCAAACCTTATGTTATGCCATTTGCCGGTCTTATTAATAAAGAACCTGGAATGACAGTAAATGAGTCCACCAAAAAAAATGCAGAATACTGTGCAAATAACATGTTTGAAGAGATGGCTTCTACCTTTACGGAACCACTCAATGAAGCAGCATCAACCGTTACAAATACTTTAAAACAATTGGGGAATGCTGCAACCGCTATTACCGGAATGTTTACTGTATTAAGGAAATATGCAAGTGACCTTATTTCACAAATCATACAACGTACAAGTATGTTTACTATACCTTTGGTCAAGTTTATGTATAGTGCAAAATCTATCTTTCAGAAAGTAGTTGGTATTCTCGTAGGTGGCATGTATACCATGATGACAAATTTCATGTTAGTTTTGACAGTAATTCGATCTATTCCTGTAACAATTGGTGTTACAATAGCAATTTTGTTTACTACCGGTTGGGCATTAGTTGCATCATGGTTTTTATCATTTTTGGGATACCCTATTGTTTTAACGGCAGTTATATTAGTAGGAATATTAGCAGTATATTTGTACTACTTACAACCAGTAATAGATGACGCATTGGCAGGCGACTGGTGTTTTGACCCCGAAACTAAAGTTAAATTATATGATAATAGTATTGTTAAAATGAAAGATATTCCTCTTAATTCAAAATTAAAAAATGGGGCAATTGTGCAGGGTGTAATGATGATTAGCAATGTATACGAAAATGGTAAACAAAAGGAAGATATGTATTCTTTAAGTAATGGAGAGAATAATGAAAATATTATAGTATCTGGAAACCATTTAATATATGACAAACATATAAATAATTTCATTAGAATTAATAAATATAAAACTGCAACTAAAATTACAGGGTCGTCATATGATACTCTATGTTGTTTGATTACGTCTGATCACACCATTTCAGTAGGTAATTATATTTTTCATGATTGGGAAGATTATCAATGAGAGTAGTCGCATGTTGTCCAAATATTTACAAATATTTATAAATATTTATAAATAATTGTAAATAAATTAAATATTAATACATTATATATGAGCAAAAGAGTTTTAGGTAAAAATATGCCCAATACGGCATTAATTGGATGCCTTGTTTTAGGAGGCGTAGTATCTCTATCATTGTTTTGCAATGTCAAAAAAGAACAGTTCAGTAACAGAATAAAGAGTCGAGAAGTAATGGGTAGTGGCATAGGTTATTCTATGGGTAACGGAGTATCTGGTAGTTATGATACAAGCGAATCGAAATCGAGTGGCCGTTGTCAGAACTCGTTTTCACCTTTAGCAGCAAACACACAAGGGAGAAATGTACCTCTTGCAGAAGGTGAACTGGCCATATTCTCTAATAATGCTCAATCGCCTTTATGTTGTCCCAGTACTTACAGTGGTGATATGGGATGCGTTTGTGAAACAGAAGCGCAAATGAAATACTTGAATCAGCGAGGTGGAAATCGCACAAGTTGTAGCATGTATTAATTATTATATAACATAAATATTTATTATCATTATTATTTATGTTATGGGCAACTAACTTTGATAGATATATTTGTACAGGTTTCGGTCCCGATGTAATATTAAATATATTTAATGAAAAACAGTTTTATAAAAAACAAAGTTATTTACGTACAGCACTGCACAATATGACTGTCAAAAACTTATATGAGATTGATAAAAAAATAAGAGTTTCAAGAGAGAATTATTTATTAGAGTTATAAGAAGAATAAAAATTAATTATTTTACTAACATATTTATAGGTTTATTTTAACGATATATTATAGCATATATTTACATTTACATATACATATGATGGAAACTACCGTTTTCCTTATTTTTCTTTAGAATCTTGCTTATCATATCAATTGTAATTGTTGCCGGAAACTCCACTTTAAGAGACATATCTTTTTCAAACAAATTACTACCTGGTTTCATTAGACGATACAAGTTAAGTTTCGTATAAATAATTTCCAAACAACGCTTTAGATTACGAACACCATCTTCTTTGTCTGTATGGTCGTCAATAATATGGTGAAGTGTTTCCTCTGGGATAGTAATATCCTCTTCTGTAAACTTTACTTGCTCGCTAATTTTTGGCAGAAGGTATTTATATGCAATTGTCGTTTTCTCCTTTTTATCGTATCCCTTCGTTTGGATACGATACATCCTATCAAGAAGAATCGGATTCACTTTTGACTCGTCATTATAACTAAAGATAAATAAGCACCGACTTAGATCAAAATCAACCTCTGAGAAATATTTATCATGAAATTTAGAATTCTGACTTGTGTCTGTAAGATGAGTCAAAATCCCTGCAATTTCCTCACCCTTTGGCGTATCAGACAATTTGTCCAACTCATCGAAATAAATAACAGGATTCATCGTTTTTGATTGAATAATAATATCAAGCATTTTTCCCCACGTAGAACCCTCATATGTATATGAATGCCCCTCAAGAAAACTGCTGTCTGTTGCACCACCAAGCGCAAGGAAAGCAAAGTCGCGTCCCAAAATTTTACTAATACCCTCTTTCACAAGGGTTGTTTTACCTGTACCCATTGGACCTTTAATAGCAATTGCACTGCCAATAGCATTAGGATTTGCAATCCACTGACCGACAAATTGCATAATTTGGAGTTTAGCGTCATCCAATCCATACACTGCTGTATCCAAAATTTGTTTTGCATTATCCATAAAATCGTGGCACTTCTCTACACCATCCTCAATTGTTAGAGGAAGATTTTTGAATTTTCCAAAAGGAATCTGCATAAAAGTATCTACCCAATTTTTAATTTTATAATACTCACCACTTCCAGGCTCCATGTATTTCAGCGTATTAATTTTTCTGTAAGCGCACGCTTTGTAAGTCACTGGAATATCTGCCTCTACAAGTGTAAGACGATATGGTTTCGAAACCTCACAATGTTTTTTAATATTAATAATTTCATCAATAATCGCCTGTTGTTTTTCAACAGGAATTTTGTCACGGAAATACTTTACATCATTCATAACATTATTTTCGCGCAACATTTTTTGAAAAGTAATAGCATTTTTTTTACGCTTGTTCCTTGCCTTTTTATCTTCGCATTTTTTCAATGCTTTCTCCTGTTTTTTGAAATCTTTAATAAGACTTTTAAACACATGATTCTCCTTTTCCTCTGGAGAAAGATGGTCTAACATAGATTTAATCTTAGATATAGCGACTTCATTTGAAATGTTATCAATATTCGACTTTTTCTTTTTTGATTTTTTATCACCTTCGAAAGATTCTGTATGACTATTTTCATCAGAGTCATCGGTGTCATCGGCATCTTCCTGATCACTCGCGTCGTCTTCATTGTCACTGCAATACTCATCATCTGTAGTTTCGTCTTCGTCGGACAAATAATCTTCATCCGTAAACTCATCTTCATTAACATCTTTACCACCAACAGTAAAGATAATATTGAATTTTGACCCTTTTGCATCCTCAAAAAGTTCTTCAAGTTCCTCTTCATCCTCCTCGTCAAAGAATTCCGAGTCGTGATCAGAATTGTCAGAGTACAACTCTTCAATATATTCGGAATCACTCTCTTCTGATTCAGATTCTACAATCTGCTTTTTAGCGCGACGTTTATATTTCGCATTACTACGTTTTTTATCTTTACTATTAGATTTATAATTATTTGATGGTTTACTTGCCCTCTTTTTCTTTTTTGAAATACTATCTTTAGGACTTTTTCGCCCTTTCTTTGCGCGCTCTTTAGAATATTTTGAAGGAAACAAATCCGCTAGCATATTGCGGTAATCTTCAATATCGATAGTTTCCTCAATCTCACTATCGTCATCATCAGAAGATTGGTGTTTTTTGTACTCGCGTCTTTCAATGCGACGGGTATCTTTATTGTTGTTATTATCTTTGGTTGATTTATCACGAGGCATATTTATGTGTGTTATATACTATTTATATTGATTTTTTGATTCAATTTTATTATTTACTCTACTAAATAATAAAATTGAAATAAATCAATCTAAATATTATTATAATAATATAAGAATGGCACAACGCGAAAAAGGAATTATTCATAATAAAGTACCTTCCCAGATTCTAGGAATTCAATTTAGTATTCTATCTCCAGAAGAAATCAGGAAAGGGTCTGTTGCTGCCATCACTAGTCGCGATACATACATAAACGGCAAACCAGTAATAAATGGTCTGTTTGATCCTAGGATGGGGGTATTAGAACCAGGCTTTGTGTGTCCAACCGACGGTTTAGATTACATGCAAACACCTGGGTATTTTGGTCATATCGATCTAGCGAGACCCCTATTCTATATTCAATATCTCAATACTGTAATTAAATTATTGAAATGCGTATGTGTGAAATGTAGTAAACTTCTTATTAGCAAAGAAACATATAAACATGCTCTTGAACTGAAAAGTGATGCAAGATGGAATTTTGTGTTTTCGCTTGCGAGCAAGATTAAGCGTTGTGGCGAGGACACTGATGACGGGTGTGGATGTAAGCAACCAAACAAACTTAAAAAAGAGGGATTGGCAACTATTACAGCAGAGTGGGATAATATCGAAGGGGTAAGTTCGGATGAAAATAACAAACTTAGTATGGTTATGACGCCAGAAATTGTACTAAAACTATTCAGGCGTATTTCCGATGAAGATGTCTCATTCATGGGATTTAGTCCTATTTGGTCTAGACCGGATTGGATGGTTTGCCAGGTGCTTGCAGTGCCTCCTCCAGCGGTAAGACCGTCTGTAAAGCATGATTCACAGCAGCGAAGTGAGGATGATATCAGTCACATTATTGTGAATATTATTAAAGCAAATAAAACTCTTCAAGAAAAAATTCAGTCCAATGCTAATGCAAATGTTATTAATGATTGGACAACAGTGTTACAGTACTACGTGGCAACACTTGTTGATAATAAGATTCCTGGCGTTGCTTCTGTTGCCCAGCGTTCTGGTAGACCTCTAAAATCAATCAAAGAGCGTCTTAACGGTAAAATGGGGCGTGTTCGCGGAAATCTTATGGGAAAGCGTGTCGACTTTTCGGCGCGTTCTGTTATTACGCCTGATCCCAACCTGTCTATTCGGGAACTTGGCGTACCAATGAAAATTGCAATGAATCTAACAAAACCAGTAAAAGTAAATAAACGCAACAAAAGTTTCCTGAAAAAAATTGTTCAAAATGGTACGGAGGTATATCCTGGTGCAAAAATTCTTGAAAAGGAAAACGGCGACAATATTTCGTTACGCTATGTTGATCGGAATTCACTTCAACTTGAAATTGGCGATACTGTGCATCGTCACATGATGGATGGTGATTATGTATTGTTTAACAGACAACCAACACTTCACCGAATGTCTATGATGAGTCATGTGGTGAGGGTTATGCCTGTTGGCGACACGTTTCGTATGAATGTGGGTGATACGAAACCATACAATGCTGATTTTGACGGTGATGAGATGAACTTGCATATGCCACAGGATTCTTC
>VMHT01085297.1_pt1 | contig 16322 bp, 17 predicted proteins | sample 4693611 | NCBI WGS metagenome assembly VMHT01 (sample SAMN12280063, study PRJNA550983) | marine metagenome | isolation source: seawater sampled from same location over 5 years 0.02-0.2 micron viral filtrate | place: USA: collected off the coast of southern California halfway between the port... ... | reverse complement strand
GATCGGGTGAGGGTTGCGCTCTGTAACCGGCACACCTTCCAATTTGACGATTGACTTTCTTACAATGTTAGCATGGGCCAATGACTCCGTTGCTTCGCCATCAAACATGGGCGCGAGTTGTAGCCTGTGGATTCCTTTGACGTTCGCTGCGTAATGAGCGTACATGTTGATTGCGCGCAATTCCCAACCAAGGGCTTCGTTCAACTTGTCAATGAGGGTGTTTGTCGTCATGGTGTCATCTCTTAGGGCCTACGAAAGATTCCGCTCTTCCTCAATCCTTGGTGAGGCATCCAAGATGGCCTACATAAACCCATGCTGGGCACTGAACCGTGCTTAGATCCACAAGGCTTCGCCAGCCTTCCAACCAATGAACGCAAGAAGCGGGCACAACATCATCGTCGAACCGACGTAGATGAGCGCCAACGTGCTATCGCCTCGGTCAAAGAGGTCAATGGTTTCTGCAGAAAAAGTCGACATGGTGGTAAATGCTCCCAACACACCGGTTGCAACGATCAAGGCTACATTGCTTGAAACCAAATTTTGAGCAACGGCCACCGTAAGGAAACCAAGAGCAAGCGAACCAACAAGATTCACCGTCAAGGTGGCGATGGGGAAACCCTCGCTGCTCAACCACTCGCCCACAGCGTAGCGTAAAGCCGCGCCAATGGCTCCTCCGATGGCAACGAAACCAATCTGCTGGAGCATATTTGCAGGACCACTTCTCACCTAACAAGCCTGCCGGCAAGAAGACTTCTCAAACATTGATTTCAGGCGCACACCTCAAAGGCCACAACGCATGGGAGTGGCATGGGACGCACGGTTTGGTTTCTCACTGGAAACCTTGGAAAAGTCAAGGAAGCGACGCATCACCTTGAGCCGCTTGGGTACGATGTGAAGCAATTGGTGGTCCCAGAAGGGAGCATTATCGAGCCGCAGGCCAACGAATTAATCGATGTCGCTATGGCTAAAATTCAACAAGCCATACCGTTCTTAGCCAACCCTGAAGATTTGCTTTTGGTTGAAGACGCTGGATTGTTTGTCGATGCCCTTGATGGGTTTCCTGGTGTGTACGCAGCCTACGCTCTTCACACCTTACGCTGTGAAGGCGTTTTGCGACTTCTCAGCCACCTTGGTTCAGTCGACCCTGTCCAGTCGGCAAATTTGCGGAAAGCTTCATTCCAAGCCGTGGCAGCAATGTGGGTCAATGGCGAGGTGCTGATTGGAAACGGCACTTGCCCAGGATGGATCGCTCATCAAAAAACCGAAGGTGAAGGATTTGGATTTGACCCCATTTTTGTCCCGTCCGATCTTGATGAGGACAATCAACCTCTCCCACCGGGAACCTACGGCGTTGTGAGCACCCACGGGGCGACTTTCGGAGGCATTTCGATGGATGAAAAGCAAAAGTTCAGCCATCGCTCAAGGGCACTTGAAGACTTGCTGCGGCAATTGCCATCAGCATGATAAGTTAGGGCACTCTGGAGATGGTGAGGCACATGGCATTTCTGAGATGGATATCCGGGTTCTATGCCCTCACCGCCACGACGATTTACATCGCATTCGCAAGTGAATGGACCGATGAAGTCGGCTGGGGCTTTGTTGGTTCAATCATTGTAGCGTGCCTGATCTTCATTGGACAATCTGGTACAGCACCACAAAAGCGCCCACAAAGCACTCGTGCCGCCACGCCACAAACCGTAGTGGAAATCGAAGAAGAAGAGACGACAGAACTTGATATTCCTGAAGTGGTCACTGAAGCACCAATGGACGGTGCGACCTTGAGAGAGCGTAAACTTGCCAAGATTCAGGCTGCTGAAGTCAAGAAGGCTGAAGCATTAGCAGCGGCTTCACAAAGTGAGGAAGATGAAGAAGAACTTGTTGAAGTCACCTTGGAGATGGAAGACGTGCACACGGCGGACGAATTTGTCGTCGAAGTGTCCCCTGAATCTGTTGAAGACGCCGACATCGAAGCCACGGTGAAGCAACGACGGATCACACATGATGCTGTGAGAGAGCGCATTGAGAAGCGAAGACGCGGTCAGCTTGCTGAGATTCGAGCATCAACCGCTAAGATGTGGGAGGATCAGACGGCTGGGGAAGACATTGTGGCCCTGCTTCAAACACCAGGTCATGGTCACTCTGTGTTGGCTGAACCTGAAAATCCTGAGGCAGGACACATCTATGGCGCCACATTCATTCGAATTGATGAATCTCGAATTCTAAAACTCCGAACGCCGCTCGACAGTGGGTTTGAGCAAGTGAAGAGAGAACAACAACCTGCTCTACCGGTGCTTCTCGACCCTAATGGAAAACCCCTCCCGCCTTTGCCACCGCCGGGTGGAGGCCCACTTCCGCTTCCCCTCCCTGCCGCAAGTGGCGCACTTGCAGCCCTCAAGGATGAAATGAATTCTTAATCGAATTTGATTGGTTAATGTTCAAGCCTTGAACAACCCTAGCAATTTCATGGAAGGCTTGACTTTGAAACCACAAGTCGGACAAATCAACCGTAAATTAGCCCTCCTCGGGCTCATTTTAGTTTCAATTGCACCCACAATTTCTGTCACCACTGGCTTCATTCTGAAGGCTGGTACGGTTGCTGTCATCGTGTTTATTGTCACCAAATTATGGATTTATTGCCTTCCTGCATTTTGGCATTTGAGGGTTGAGAAAAAACCAATTTCGTGGTCGAAACCAACCAATGGCGGTTGGGGCGTATCCTTACTTTTGGGGGTTGGTATGATCATCGTCATCGTCGGTTCATATCTGTTGCTTGGGGACATGATGATCGACAAAGAAACGTTGTTTGAACTGCTCGAACCAGTAGGCCTCACCACCCCAGCAACCCTAGCAGGTGCTATTTTCTTCTGGGTGTTCATCAACTCCGTGATGGAAGAATATGTCTTCAGATGGTTCATCACCTCAAAGCTCGAGGAACTCGTCCAAGGGAAATGGAAGCCGATTTTGCTTTCAGCGGGAATCTTCACCCTTCACCATTCAATCGCTTTGATGATGTTCATCAGTCCCTTAGGCACAATCATAGCCTCGGTTGGTGTGTTCATAGGAGGCGCTATCTTTTCATGGATTTACTTGCAATACCGAAGTGTATGGGTTGCTTGGATTGCACATGCGTGCGCTGATGTTGCTGTGTTTGGAATTGGATGGCACCTGATCATTGGTTTTTGAGTCGGGTTTAGCAGTGATTTCTCGCCTTTAGTGGGCACTCCCAATTAATTTTTTATATACTGTCGAGTGGAAGTTATTATGCAGATACTGCTGGATTAGTGTATTTCATGGAAAAATAACCTCCGATAGCTTGCCCTTAGCCAATAAAGCAGCAGAGCGTAGAACTTGCTCAGTTTACTGAGTGATGAGGCGCTTTGGAAGGGCGCTGTGTGTCACCCTGACACATTGCGAAACAAGCAAACGGAGGAACCATGAAACGAAAAAGAAAACTAAACCACCACAAGCCCAACCACAACGGAATAAACCGGAAAACCGGAAAACGAGTTCCGAACAATCGGGCCTTTGAACCCGGCGATGGGAATAAAAAGAACAAACCGAAAAAGGACATCAGTGTTGATGAGGCGGAACGCCGGGACCTGCTAAAGCAGAAGCGAGCGGAATATGCAAACCTCATCCGGCAAGATTGGCTACGACAGCGCCAGGAACCTGCCAAACCGTGCTGTGAGACCGATGAAGATTGTGAGGCCAAAAATAACTGGCTGATGAAGCAATTGGAATCAATTCGTTGCGAGACGATCGTCGATGCAGAAACCGGCATTAAAATTGGGCGCGTCATCCCGCTCAGCTTTGAACGTCGGCCTGATGTTTGGCCTCACATGCGTCACTTTGCAAAAGTGGCCAAAGAGGCCGGTTACACTCGCCATTGGTGAGCACACCACCTGATGTCGAAAGGCATCACTTACCCCAAACGGGGGAGCCGGAGGTCGGGGGCTTCGGCCCCCGTCCCTCCTACACACTGACCTCAATCACTCATGCTGCCATTCTGGTGTTGCTCTGTTGATGAACGATTGAACCCCGACTTCTTTGTCTTTTGAATCGAAAAGTGAGGCGAATGCTTCTGCTTCAACCGCAACACCTTCTGTCAAACCAACATCAAGAGCGGCACGTACCGTCGCCTTTCCAACCCTGAGCGTGTTGGAGGACTTACTCCCGATTAACCGTGCCATCGCCATCGTCGATTCAAGCAATTCGCTTGGCTCGCAGACTTGATTCACAAGACCAACACGGTGCGCTTCTTCAGCGTCGATCATTTCTCCTGTGAAAATCATCTCCATCGTTTTCCCATAACCAACCAAATTGGCTAATCGTTGGGTCGCCCCGTAACCAGGGATCAAACCAAGGTTGACCTCTGGAGTGCCAAACTTTGAGCGGCTGCTGGCAATTCGAATATCGCATGAACAGGCGACCTCGCAGCCGCCCCCCAACGCAAAACCATCAACCATAGCAATGGTAGGCTTGCTCAAGTTCCACAATGCTTCGACCGCATTGTTCGCAAACATAATACGAATATCTTCGCTCTTTTTTCCAACAAACTCTGTGATGTCTGCTCCCGCGACAAAGGCGTTTGGTTTTGCCCGCTTTCCCTCAGGTGGGGCGTTTGGTTGGGCCCCAGTGAGGACCACAACACGAACATGAGGGGTCGATTCAACCCACTTGACCATGGCTTTGATTCCGGTCATCACTTCGGCATTCAGAGCGTTGAGTTTATTCGGCCTGTTGATGGTGACCAAGGCGATTGAACCCAAATCTTGATCGGCATGAATAGGGTGTTCTTCGATGGTGATGACTTCACTCGTTGGGGCGCTCATGGTTCGGCCATGCCCCTGTGGTTCATCAGTCCACCGACAAGCACAAAGCATTGGCCCATGAACTCAAAACCAAGAATACAAAGACCATGACCGTGTGAGAAATGCATGGTTGAATCGGAAGCCCCGCTCGTTATGGCAAAAGACATGGCCAAAAAGTATGGCGATTTCATCGCCCTTCATCCACTTAATGTGGAAGTTCATTCAGGTGAATTTTTTGGGGTCTTCGGCCCGAATGGTGCAGGGAAATCAACCTTTATCAAACTCTTAACCGGTCAACTGCGGCCGAGCAAAGGCCAAATTGAAGTGCTTGGAGTTAACGCAGTATCCGACCCTCAGAAAGTCAAGGCAAACATTGGCATCGTTCCTGAATCCGAGTCGCCGCCTTCATTCCTAACACCGACTGAATTTTTAGAATTCGTAGCTCGGCTGCGTCGAGTGGAAGACATCGAAACCAAGGTTGAACATTGGCTTGATTGGTTTGGTTTGGATGAAAAAAGAGATACGATGTGCAAAGACCTCTCCAAAGGACAGCGGCAGAAGGTGATGCTTGCTGCAGCCTTCATCCATAAGCCAAAACTGCTGTTCCTCGATGAGCCCTTTGCCAACCTTGACCCGATTTATCAGCGCAAATGCAGGCAATGGTTGCTCGATCATGTCAAAGACGGAGGAACGATTTTCCTGTGTTCTCACGTTTTGGAAATGGCTGAACGTATGTGCAATCGAATGGCGATTATCAATGATGGTCGCGTGCTTGCTGCAGGTACGGTCAAAGGACTGAAGCAAAATCAAGACGAAACATTGGAAGATGTATTCATTCGCCTTGTTGGCCGTTCCATTGAAGATGTAGAACGCCTCGAGGGAACCGAGGATTCAGACGGAGACCACGAGGAGGAATGACCTGTGCCAGGCGCCAGCATTGTTTCCCGCGATTGGAATGATGTGGCCGAAGGTAAACCTCCTACGCTCACTCCTCTTGGCACCTCACCCCAAGGCCAAGTGCTGCACGAACCCCTGCGTGGTTGGGCGTCTTTTTCGGCCACATTCCGGGTGATGTTCAAAGAAGAAGGGCGTAAAAGCATCGAATTTGCCAAAAAACGACAGATTGTCCTGTTTCCGCTTTTGCTTACCTTGGTCACAGCCTTAACCACAATCGGGCTGCAATTCCTTGTGGGCGACTCTTCGGCTCAAGTCAGTGATATTGATCAAAAGACCTTCACTTGGGGTGAATTACGTTTTGCCCTGCATTTGCCTTTGTTGATGTTCAGCCTCGGGATGGGGACATTCGCTTTCATCGGCCATGATGCAATTGTTCACAGAGCGGGCACCAAAAACTACCTCTTAGCCGCACCAGCGCTTCAACCGCTACCAAACTCAGTGGCTCACTTTGCATATTTCATCAAAGATTTGTGTTTCTATGTGATGCTCATTCTCACACCTGTAATCGCCGGAATGGCGTTAGGAATCACTTTGGAATTCGCCAATGGAATCAACACACCACTCGAATGGGCAAGTCTTCCATGGACTTGGATCGCCATGATCATCACGCTTGGTCAAGGCCTTGCTGTCGCCTTCCTTGGATCTTCGCTGTGGATGCGAGGAAGACCATTCACCATCATTGGACCCATGGCCGTCGTTCTGTTTGGCGTTGCTGCAGGCATAGGGCAAATCAACCTCGAGGGTGTCCTTTGGGGACTCTATGTGCAATCCAATCAGAGCATCGAGGTGGCTGCTGCGGCATTAGGTGGATGTGTGCTCATCGGACTGATTGCGAGCGCTTTAATCATCGATGATTTTGATGTGTCCGTGGTTCAACGCAAGGAGATGTTCATGCCGATTCACAAGCGGTTGGGCTTCCTTGGCGATGGAGAAATCCGCCTCATTGTGGCCAAAGAATTCGTTGATTTATTCCGCTCTGGCTCCATCAAAAAAATGACTGTGTCCTATGCCGCTCCGCTTCTTGTGTTGCTCGGTATGGCGTGGCTGGTGGATTTTGCTGAAGCTCCAATTCCAATCAATCTCCTTTCCTATGCCCCATTTTTGGGATTCTTTGGTTTCAACTTTTACTCATGGTTAACCATTCTTGATTCTCCAGAATTCATGAACGGATTGCCATTACGAGTCCCTCAACTTATTCGCGCCAAGGTCATTGTGTATTTTTTGGCAACGTCATGGATTTCGCTGATTTTTATTGTTCTCATGGCGTGGCAACTCAACGAATGGGCCTCCTTGCCAACCAGCATCATTGTCATGTTTGCAAACTCAATTTACATCGTCGCACTCACGGCGTTCCTCATGGGGTTGCGGCCGAACAAAGCAATCTTCGACGCCTCGATTATGATCTGGTTCTGGATTGGAACTGTACTTCCTTTGCTCGGGTTGTTCTTGCTTTCGTTCACCCAAGGGGATGTCTCACTCTATGGCAACTGGTGGGAGCGGGCGAGTCAAGATGGGTTGGCAGCGACGGCCACAATGTACGACCAAACAATGGTTGAACAAGGCTACAAAGGCATGCTTTTGATTTCGTTTGGTTTGTTGCTCGCCTCTGCTGTGCTGTGGAAATTAATCGACCGACGATGGGGCAAAGCAGAGTTCTCGAATTGAAGTCGAACACGCTTTTTGCTGAGGTATCTTGATGAGCGGTGGGCAGCGCCCAACACCCATGGGTCAAGTGGTCGCCGTATGCGGAATGCCGGGCTCAGGCAAAGGTGAATTCGCTGCAGTCATCGCTGAGCAGGGCGTACCTGTCTTGTCGATGGGTGATATGGTCCGTGCCGAAGTGCGGCGCCAAGAATTGGCGGAAAGCCCAGGTATTTTTGGAGAGATTGCTGCTCAACTTCGTGCTCAATTTGGCGAAGATGTACTGGCCGTCCGGTTAGCAGATGCGGTGGATGAGTTGCTCGCCAAACACCCAGTTGTGCTGATAGAAGGCATGCGTGGAACTGCTGAACGTACCGTGTTTTTAGCACGGTGGGGCGAAGCCTTTGCATCATTGGCTGTTGATGCTTCTCCGGATGTTCGCTTTGAAAGGATCCAGCACAGAGGCCGATCTGAAGACGGGGACAGAGCCGCATTCGAGGTCCGCGATGCAAGAGAAATTGGCTGGGGCTTAGACCTCATCATCGCCGAATCCGATTACAAAATAGACAATAATCAGGACCTCATTTCTTTCCGAAACGATTGCCAGGAATGGTACCTTGATTACACAGCGTGAACACCGTGATTTGGCGACCTCAATCCGCCACGCAGGACTGCGGTTTTGGGCTGGTTGTTCACCCAAGTGTTATAGTCGGCCACAACTTGTGATAAATTGCTTCGGCAAGGGGTGCGCGCATGGCGAGGAAAAACAAGAAAGGTGGGGGCAAGCGTCAGCGAGCCCAACAACGCGCTCAGTACGACGAATTGGACAAGTACCCCGTTTTGCCACCGCACGCCTTTGCGCGCATCGTTCGTGACAAGCAAACGCTCAACATCATCTACCAAATCATCGAGCCCCCGATGACCAAAAAAGAGCAAGAGCAGCGCGACGAAATCCTTGACATCTTCATCCGATCCTTGACGGCGAACATCGAGGAAATCGATGCGAACCCCGAGGCCTACATCCGGACAGCCATGGACAAAGTCATCAAGGCCTATGGAATGAAAATCAATAAGAAATCAAAATCCAAGATTTTCTACTACCTGCGCCGTGACCTGATTGGCTACGGTGAAATGGACGTATTGATGAACGACATTAACGTGGAAGATATTTCCCTTGATGGAACCAATGTACCTATTTTTGCCTATCACCGAAAGTTCGAATCTGTCGAAACAACCTGCGTTTGGAAAACCGATGAAGAACTCGAATCCTATGTGATCAAACTAGCACAACGATGTGGAAAGCACATTTCGGTTGCAGACCCGTTGCTTGACGCAACGCTGATGGATGGTTCAAGAATCGTTATGAAACTTGGACGTGAAGTCTCAACCCGTGGTTCAGCATTCTGTATTCGACGGTTCAAGGACGATCCGTTCTCTCCTGCAGACATCGTAGCGTTCCGGACCATGTCTTCGCTCATGGTCGCTTACCTCTGGATTGCGTTCCAGAATGAAGTGCCAATGCTGTTCGTCGGCGGTACTGCATCGGGCAAAACCACCACCCTCAACGCCATGTGCATCTTTATTCCATGGCAAATGAAAATCGTTTCAATCGAATCCACACGTGAAGTCAACATCCCTCAGCCGAACTGGGTTCCCGGTTTGACGCGGCAAGGGTTTGGTGGCGAATCAACGGATGGCGTCATCGGTGAGTTCGAGCTGCTCAAGGCTGCTCTTCGTGAACGACCAGAATACATCATTGTCGGTGAGATTCGTGGTGCAGAGGCGTATGTTCTGTTCCAGGCAATGGCCACAGGCCACTGTGCGTATTCAACAGTCCACGCAGACTCAGTTGCATCCCTCGTTCACCGTCTTGAGAACAAACCAATTGACATCCCGCGTGTCCTGTTGCCTGCATTGGAAGCATGCGCAATTCAGATTCAAACCCGTATCAATGGAAAGCGTGTTCGAAGAACCAAACAACTCGTGGAAATTGTTGGAATTGACCCTAATTCACTCGAAATCATCACCAACGAAGTGTTCCGATGGGACGTCACATCCGACGACTTCATCTTTAGCGGCAAATCGTATGTCCTTGAGAAAATCATGGTCAAGATCAACTTCTCACAAGACGATATGCGCCGAGAATTGAGAACACGAAAGCGAATCCTTGAATGGATGGTCCTCAATGACATCCGAAAAGCAGACCAAGTGTCTCAAATCGTCACTGAATATTACGTACGGCCAAATGAGATCCTCGCTCGAGTTGACGGATTACGTTAAGCCACAAAGAAGGAGGGAGCATCAATGGACTTGACCGCATGGCAAAGGATTTGCAATAGAGTCCTAGGTCGCGTTGTCAAAAAGCGTGCTCGGGGCGACAAAGAACTGGCGGACAACCTCGTCAAAGGCTCGATGAAGATGATGCCAGAAGTGTACCTGGCAACCGCAATTATGACGACGATGGCCATCACACTCATCTGCTGGGGGTTCGTCTCCTTGTTCTTCATCCCCGACATTGGCATCATCGCCTATTGGGAATCAATTCAAGATCCGGCGACCCTCGACTACTGCTTCGAATGGGAATATTGGAACCAAGACCTTGTCGACCCAACCCAGCCAGGAAATGGCTGTGATGAATTTGCATACCAAGTGTTCCCTGCTACGTTCAAGGCAATCATTGTGGCTCTCGGAGGCGTCATCATTCCATTTGGCGCATACAAGTACAACAAAGGCGGAGCAAAGCGAGAAGCTGACCGCCGAGGTTCAATGATTGAGAAGTACTTGCCTTACGCTGCATCCTACACAGCCGCCATGTCTGCAGCAAACGCAACCCCGTCCAAAATCTTCAGGTCCCTTGCAATGAACAAAGACATCTACGGCGATGTGGCGGATGACGCTGCAATGGTCTACCGCGATGTCACATTGCTCGGTTATGACTTGATTACAGCGATGAAAATGAGCGTCGATCGTGCCGCTTCAGTCTGGTTGACCGAGTTTTTCCAAGGCATGGTTGGAACGCTTACTGCAGGTGGTCAATTGAAACTCTTCTTCCTGAACCGAGCAGAGCACTACATGCGTGAAAACCGAACACGGCTTCAGATGTTCTTGGAATCGATCGCACTGCTGGCTGAATCTTACATTGTGGTTGCTGTTGCTATGCCGCTGTTCCTCATTGTCATGCTTGTCATTATGTTCTGGGTTTCAGGTTCTGGCGCCCAAATGTCTGAAGGCATGCTGTACGGAATCGTGCTTGGTTTCATTCCAATGATTCACATTTCATACGCCATTCTGGTATGGACAAGCAGCAAAGAGCAAGACATGTGAGGAGGTGAAAGAGCATGGCAAAGAAAAAGAAGAACAAGATCGTTGTCGAACTTGATTTGCCCAAGGACGATTCAACACTCACAAAGTTGTACGCTATCTTGTTCGTTTCTATTCTCCTTGGATTGTGCACCGCCATTGTTTGGTCGACGAATTCTGGATTCATTCCAACAACCAACGGCGAGCCGATGTTCACCAACGTGTATTGCGGCGCAACTGCCAAAGACAGTCAAGGCAACAGCATGGGGGCTCAATTCCAGACCAATCAGAAGCCTTCCTACGCCGCCAATGAATCCTGTGCAATCCTCAAAGACGAACCAGATGTTGTTGAGTGGGTCGATGAAGAATGGACCTCGGTATCAAAACGAGGTAAAAACTTCGACGTGCCCGGAATCGATTCATCGCAGACCGGTGGCGTTGCTGTCGCTCAGCCGTTGTGGGCCAATTGCAGCGTGAGTGCGGACATACCCACTGAATACACCATTGCCATTCGGTCGCAAGATGGTGACATCATCAATTTCCATAACGGTACAACTGACAATGACAACAACCCCGATAACGACAATTGTTACATGATGGTTGAAAACATTCCAGCCGACACTCGTTATGAATTCCTCGTGTTTTCAAACGAAGAGGGCAAGCAACTCTCGAAGGTGACCTTCGATGTCACCGTCCACTACTTTGATGGCATTCCTGCCAACATGAACAACAAATCATACTGGATTGGCCCTGAAGTTTCCCTTGGACCGAAGGACTTCCGCCCGTTCATCTTCCTCAACTTCTTCGGCATGAGTTTCTTCTTCTTCCTTTATCCTGCGTCCTGGTATTGGGAACGGGTTGAGTTTGCCAAGAACGAAGTGGAAGAAAAGTTCCCTGACTTCTTGCGAGATCTTGCCGAGTATTGGAAAGGTGGTCTTTCCATGACGGTAGCTGTCCAAACCCTTGCGAGTTCAGAATATGGTGCACTGAATGACGAAGTCAAGAAAATGTCAGACCAACTCAGTTGGGGTATCAAATTCAGTGACGTGATTCGACAATTTGCAGACCGAGTTGGAACGCCATTGGTTCAACGAGCGATTGCCCTCATTGCTGAAGCGGACAGAGCGGGTGGAAAAATCTCGGATATTCTCGTGACGGCTGCGAATGACTCGAGAGAATTGAAGTTCCTTGAAGGAGAGCGACGGCGGGCAATTGGGTCTTATATTGCGGTCATCTGGACATCGTACTTCGTTTTCCTTGGCGTGATTGTCACGCTTGCTGTCGTCTTTATCCCTGCGATTGCAGGTTCCAACTCCGGTGGTGAAGACGGTGGAGACAGTGGAGGTCAAACGATTGGAAACATGACCATCCGTAACATTGACCCGCTGTTTTTCTTGACCGTGTTTTACTACGGCGTGACGATGCAAGCGGTCGGTAATGGAACCATGGCGGGTTTGATGTCGACCGGACGTTTCTCAACCGGATTCAAGCACTCCGGACGCATGATCATCGTATCCCTGCTGGTCTTCAACTTCCTCGCGTTCACACCGAACCTGATTGGAATTACTGAGGTACCAGGCCTGAACCCATCCTCAGGTGCCTTCGTACCTTCCGGACTTTATTTCGGTGGTTGAATGAAGCGCGATGAAGAAGCACAAGTGCACATCCTTGAGATGTTGACGTTGTTTTGGTTGTTCTTCATGTCCGCAACCTTCCTCATTCGAGTTCACGTACCCGATGCACCCTCGGTCGCACATGATTCTTCATTGGAGATTGCAGGCGATGATGCGATTCGTTACGCACTTGGACTTGAGGCGGTCACTGAAGGTGAAAGCCGACTGGAAGAGGTGCTCGGAAACGGAGAACTCGACGCTGCATGCACCCTGCTCCAAGAAAGCATTGCTGTCGGCAAAGAAGCCAATTGCTGGCTCACCCAAAACAGTGGGGTTGCAACGCCCTATGGGCCAACAGGCACACCTGCAGGCGGGACTGTTACTGTTCATCACCTCGTCGTTGTTGGTGCTGATGCATGGACGGTTACCCTCGATGTTTGGGCGCGAGGAGGTGCTGCTTGATGCACACGAGTGAACTCAACCGATCCAACGACCGTGACGCGGCACAAATGCTGTTGGCCACGGGCGTAGTGCTGCTCATGTCTTTGCTCTCGATGGCTATTTTTGGAGTCAAGGTTGCTGGACTTACCCTGCCGCACGACACCGCCTCGGACGGTGTGATCGTTACCGCCCAGGAAGTGGCCAATGGTCTTCCTGAACTTTCTGAATCTCGAACCCAACTTTGGATTGATGGAGGCCTTGAACCACTCGAAGCGGCTGAAACGGCAATGGACGGCGTACACAACGATATGTTGCACCATGGTGAGGTGCGTGGCATCGAAGTCAAAATGATCAACATCGTCATTTCAGAAGTGGATGCAAACACGATTAACGTCACTGGAGAATTAGGCGTCTCTGACGGCGATGCAATGCTCACCACATTGATCAATTTTGATATCTCGCACGAATGATTAGCGCTTCTTGTGCTCGTTCCAAGCCACATCCATCAGATGCTTGATTCGATCTGTGTCGCTGCTCACCATCGAAAGATCCACGATTGGCCATGATGCAATCTTCGCTCTGTCCATGAGGCCGTTCTGAATGGCTCGAATACGTGGGAATCCGGCAAGGTATCGATCCGCTCTGCGGAAGGAGTGAGCGTCTCTGGAACGAAGCATGCCTTTGTGACGCTCTTCTTCACTGACTGCCATGACCACACCAACAGCGATGCCACCTGCTTCACGCCAACTTCGAAGCAATCGTTCGCTTGGATTGATGTGAACGCCTTCAATTAACAAATCAATGCCTTCTCTTCGGGCCCGGTCAATGGTTGCAACAACACCTCGCTCAACCGCTTGACAGGTGTCAAGCCAGTCGATGACAGGCTCCCCTGAGTCACCACGAGAAAATGAGGAACGATGGAGATTCGCTTGGGTCCGATCTTCATCACACGCTCGCATGATTTCTCGAATCGCATCCGTCGAAAGCAAGCGTGCGAAGCCAGAATCAGCAGCAAGTTGGACCGATGCAGTCGATTTGCCGGTACCGGTTGCTCCCGCAATGACAAGCAGGCGTGGTGCCCTGTCGGCAAGGGTGCGGGCGGCGTCTTGCCCCAAACCAACCTTACGAGCCATGAGGTTGTGTGGAGATGGTGCCTTGATGAGTCTTTGCGCACAAGTTAGCTAAGATGAATGGATTTGACCCGACTCAATGACAACCGAATACCTTTGAGGGGACAGCACTTGGCGTCAAACATGAGCGCAGAACAGATGTGGATTGCCGGTGAATGGTGTGACGCAGAAGATGGAGCAACAGCAGATATTCTTAATCCCGCAACGGGCGAAGTCATGGCCACAACTCCCAAGGCAACCTTGAGCGATGTCGAACGCTGTGTGGCAGCATCTCGAACCGCTCTCAACGACGCCTCATGGAAGGCAATGGATCCTGCACAGCGTGGACGGATCCTCAACAAAATGGCTCAAGCCACCTATGCGAATGCAAAGGCACTAGCGGCCATCGAATCCAACAACAACGGCAAGACTTTCAGAGAAGCACTCTCTGAGATTCGCTATGGCGCTTGGACCCTCGAATACTTCGCTGGGTTGTCCGACAAAATCGAAGGAACCACAATCCCTGTCCCTGGTAACCGGCTCAATTACACGCTTCGTCAACCCCTTGGCGTTACCGCACATATCGTTCCGTGGAACTTCCCGTTGCAGTTAGCCCTCCGCTCAATCGCACCAGCACTCGCTTCTGGGTGCACCGTGATTGCAAAGCCAGCATCATGGACTCCACTTTCGCTCATTGCATGGGCCAAGGCCATGGAAGAAGCAAACGTCGGCCTACCGTCTGGTGTGCTTCAAGTGATCACCGGCTCGGGTGGACTGATTGGAGACGCACTCGCAGGCCACACTGGTGTTGACGGCGTTGTCTTGACCGGGGGCGTACCGACAGGCCAAGCGGTTATGGCAAAGGCGAGCGAAAACCTCACCCCCGTCACCCTCGAACTCGGTGGCAAGGGTGCAAACATCATCTTCCCAGATGCAAACCTTCGATACGCTGCAAAAGCAATTTGCTTTGGCATCTTCATGAATGCAGGACAAATGTGCTGGGCGGGATCTCGCCTTATTGTCCACGAAGACATTCACGACGAACTCGTCGATGCAGTTGTGGCTGAAGTGGGCAAGTGGAAGGTCGGGCCTGGTATGTCGGAAGGCGTGCGAATTGGTAGCCTTGTTCACGAATCTCACCGAGCAGAAGTGCTTGAGAAACTCGAGGCAGGACTCGCCATGGGTGGAACTGTCGTCTGTGGTGGTAAAGCGATTGAAGGCGATGGAGCCTTCATGGAAGCGACCGTCGTCACTGGCGTTGACAAAGACAACCTGCTGTTCAATGATGAATTGTTTGGGCCTGTGTTGGCCGTCACCAAGTTCAGCGATGATGCAGAAGCACTTGCTTTGGCCAATGACTCACCGTTTGGTTTGCTTAACGGTATTTGGACCAACAACCTCAGCCGAGCCCATTCGATGGCTCGTGATTTGGAAAGCGGCATGGTCTCCATCAATGAATACCCGATTACCTTCCCACAAACTGCCTTCACCGGTTGGAAGCAGTCTGGTATCGGTGTTGAACAAAGCCAAGACGCCATGCGCTTCTACACCAAGGTGAAGAACGTCAACGTCAAACTCTGAGGTGGAACCATGACCGTTCAAATCGAGAACCGAGACAACGGCATTCGAATTGTTCGCCTCACAGGAGCTGCAGCGAGCAAATCATTCTCTCGTGAATCGTTGCCGATCATTGCACAAGCGATTGATGATGGCTTAAGTGACCAGAGCATCCGAGCCATGATCATCACCGGTGATGGGAAATTCTTCTCCGCTGGAGCAGACATCCACGCCTTCCAAGAAGCGATTGATGCCAACGATGCGCCTCAGTTGATTCGAGACCTCACGAACATCCTTCACCCCCTTTTGATCCGCATTCGGCAATCCTCGACCATCGTGGTTGGCGCCATCAACGGGGCGGCTGCTGGCGGCGGCCTCGGACTTGCACTTGCGTGCGATGTTCGAGTTGCTTCACCAAAAGCAAAGCTTGCAGCATCCTATGCTAGCATTGGTCTTTCACCTGACGGTGGCACAACTTGGTTGCTGCCTCGACTTGTCGGCGAACACGTGAGCCGCAGATTCTTTTTCGAAAATCAAATTTGGTCGGCTGAACAAGCTAAAAATACAGGGGCAATCGATGAAGTCGTTCCAGCAGAACAGTTGCTTGAACGGTCTGTTGTGATTGCCACCAACTGGAGCAAGTGGGGTGGCCATTTCCGAGAAGCCACCAAACACCTGCTTCACGTACAATCACAGAATGATTTCGAGACGCACCTCAAGCATGAACAAACGCTGATCGAGGCTGCAGGAACGACACCTGAATTCAAGGAAGGCGTCGCCAGTTTCCTTGGAAAGTGAATCAAGTCGTTCATTCAAGGCTCGGCATGAGAAATACCTCCATAGAGCAGAATCGGCAAATGGTAATTCGAAGTGTAAGTTCGCTCCCAACCTTG
>VMHT01170013.1_pt1 | contig 16327 bp, 16 predicted proteins | sample 4693611 | NCBI WGS metagenome assembly VMHT01 (sample SAMN12280063, study PRJNA550983) | marine metagenome | isolation source: seawater sampled from same location over 5 years 0.02-0.2 micron viral filtrate | place: USA: collected off the coast of southern California halfway between the port... ... | reverse complement strand
AGTCACGACCTGGAGGAGCGTTACGGCGTCGATGCATACACCTCCGCGCTCACCGAATTCCATTCCGTCATGCATTCATTGAATACCGAACTCGACTGGGAGTTGGTGATACTACTGGATTCAAAGAACGAGCGACACTTCAAAGATGGGTGTCCGCTGGCGACATTTTTTTATGAAGAGAATCTCCCCTACGACGATGATACGTGGTTTCGACCGGAGTTTGATTGGCAGCACATCATTGACTCTACTCAAACATCGAACGGAACGCACGGAAATACCGAGTGCCCATAGTGCGTTGGGCAATTGCGCTGAAGTGTATTTGGTCTCCATTGTTGTACTGATAGTGACTTGTTGGCAAGTCCGAACTATCAATACAGCGAGTGAAGGGGTCGGAGTCTATATTGAGGGACTTCAGTTCCACATTTCTCTTTTCCCATCCTTGATTTATGCCGTAATGGGCGCCAGTGGTCTCTCCGACGATGAAGGGTGTGGTTGCCTGGCAGTAGGGTAGACCTCTATATTGGTCAATGACGCGCGTTATGGCAGCTGTGTAGTAGGCCGATTCGGTATCGCCATCCGTCTCGCCCTGGTGCCACAGAATGACATCTATTTTGTTTGTCCCTATGCCCCCCATGGCCTTGTGGATCTTGTTGACGTGCATGTCGTAGATGTCTCCTTGCAGCGAGCCGTACGTCCCGGCACGGGAAACATTGTAAGCGAACCACCCTTCATGGGCATCGAATTTGGCCCACCTGGCGATGGTCTGGCCGCCGATGCCGAGGTTCACAATACCCGGTCTGATGTCGGGATAGGCCTCCACCAGCCTTCGCGCAAAGTGGAATGCAAGGCTCTGCGTTCCGAGAGGCTTGTGCCACGCCGACCCGAGACTCTCCGTGTTCAGGTTGGCCTGCTCCCACTGGGATGTCGTATTATTATATCCATATATGCGTTCATGGGGCTGGTCCTGCGTATTGTTCGCATCCCACCACGCATTCATGCCCTGGCTGTTGCTCTGTCCGGTGAGTGCAATGATGAAGTTTGGCTCGTCCATGACGTTGCTCTTCGTGTAAGGAATGATGGTTTGTCCCCATGTATGTGTTTCGTAGTTGTATATCATCGGGTCTCCGTGTGCAACGCCGAGCGTCTTGACTGTTACAACATCTTGAATAATATTTACAGAATATACTGATAAGATCTTTTTTGTGTAGTGGTGTGAATTATTTGTGAATGTCCAGTCTTTGTGAGAGTTCCAGGGATTGTTACCGATTCCCATTTCGCCCGGTCCGTTGATTTGGTTCCATGCCCATATGACATCCTCGCCCAAGTGGAGTTGCATGCATCCGTAGCCCCCATCCTGGCTGAGTTGGTCTGATGTGTCGTACGTCCCATTGTCCATTGAGTAATAGTTATAGGGAGTCCATTCTATGTGTCCGCCGCTTGCGTTATTCACCTCCTGAAGAACGTTTGACCGAATGGTGAGATTCTTTATCCACTTCTTCTGAACTCGCGCGGGCTTCCCGTAATCCGGAGGATTCTTGCTCCACGTGTCAAACTCGGTATATACCCACTTGTCATCAAGTCGCATGTAAAAGGCCACCCGTCCGTGCACCTCATCAAGGAGTGAATCTCCTGATTGAAACAAATTATCAAACAACTTATATGTGTACCTCGATGGCATATATTATACTCTAAGATAATGAACCAAGTGGGCCCTCGACTGCCTTCACGACCTGTTCCTTGACCTCCTGCTTTGCTGAAGAGTTAAGGCACAGATACCCCACCAGCCCAAGTAGTGCAACTATCATAATGATCTTTGAATTCTTATCCATTATGATAATAACATTGGTAAAAATATTAGTCATAAAACGCCATGGTCATCAATTCCTCTTCCCAGTCAATGTCGCCGAGTTGCAATAATTTCTTCATGAATGCAACAAACATCTAATATAAGACATGATTATTTCTGTATATTGTGGCACTGTACGTTCCCTCTAGTCCTTCGACCTCAACGGATTCATTGTTTCCGAGGAACTCCTCACACCCCACGTCATCGAAGCAATCTCTGCTGTTGTGCTTCACGGGGAGGGCGTAGAGTTGCTGGCCTGGCGATGCAGTGTAGTAGTGATACCGGTTTCTGTGTCCGTGGGTTTCCTTGCCGTACAGTGGCAGAATCTCTCCTTCATTTCCTTTGAGAATGCCTAATTGCTGGAAGCGAGCGGGCTTGTACTCTTTGAGAGGCGGAGGTCTGTATTCGGGCGTCCTCTCGACGTGCACCAGCGGCTCGGCCCACGTTACCTGGGGCGTCACATTTCTGGTGGGCACCTGTAACACTTGTAAGAGAATGATGACAAGTAAAAGGAATATTGCAATATAATACATATAATATACATAAAGATAATTAGATATTATATTGCAATGAAGGCTGATATGGGTCTCATAGGCCTCGGTCCCATGGGCACCAATTTTGCGAAGAACATTGCACGCAACAAGTACAACGTGTCTGTGGCCACACGCAGTCTCAAGAATACCCAAGCATTCATTGACTCTGCAAAGCTTCCCAACGTGTGGGGATTTGAGGATTACAAGCCTCTGGTAAATTCTCTCGAAACTCCTAGAACTCTCTTCCTGATGGTTCCATCTGGTCCGGCGACGGATGATATACTCAGCCAAGTCTGGCCCCACATGGACCCCCATGACACAATTATCGACTGTGGAAACGAGAATTGGAAGATTACAGAGGAGAGATGCTCTCTGTCGCCATGCCACCACATAGGAATGGGCGTGAGCGGGGGGTGGCGCGGCGCCCTGAACGGGCCGAGCATGATGCCCGGTGGCGACAAGGAGGGGTGGATCCAGAATGAAGGTGTTCTCCGCACGCTATGTGCCAACCCTAATTTGCACAACTGGGTTGGACCGGGTGGTGCTGGCCATTTCACCAAGATGGTCCACAATGGCATTGAGTACGCTATCATGCAGTCCATCTCGGAGGCGTGGTGGCACATGCACACATCGCAGGGGATGTCCAATGCCACCATTGGCGAGCTCTTCGCTAAGTGGCAAAGGAACGATTACCTCTTGGGAATCACTGCAGACATCCTGATGTCTCAGAATCCCGATGAAGACATTGTGGACGAGGCCCTCTCCAACGGGACGGGCATGCTGACAGTCCAATGCGCCATGGAAGTTGGGTGCCCCGTCCCCACTATCGCCGCTGCCGTCCAGGAGCGCGCCATGAGCGGAAACAGACACACTCGAATGCGCATGAATGATTTTATACCAATTGGCATTACCAATAGCCACATCGATGCGGAGTGCATCAGGAAGGCCCTGGAGGTCAGCCACGTTCTTTCGATCTGCCAGGGTCTGGAGCTGATCCGCGCCAAAAGCGAATCCATGGGGTGGGATATTGATGTCCAGGACGTCGTAAAGAATTGGAGGAAGGGGTCGATTTTAGAGTCTGACGTTCTCCAGCTCTTTGAGGTAGTCAGCCCCTACACGCCCATTTGTTCCCAGGAACCTGTGAGACACTACATCACCCGACGCCTTGACAGTCTTCGACTGGCCGTCAGTGTCATGAACACCGTAGACGTCCCGTGTCCCGCACTGGCCGCGTCCCTCTCATATATCGTGAGCATAAGCAGCCAAACTCTACCGGCGAGCTTGATCCAGGCCCAGCGCTATGAGTTCGGAAAGCATCCATACTGCTTAAATATCACGAGTACTAAAAACTAATAACCAAAGCCAAGTGTTGAGGCATAATATAAAAATATATTCATATGATAATTATGGTCAAGCCCGTTTTTACCGATCGCGAGCGATGGAGCAAGTACAAATCTTCTAATAATTGTTATGCCTATGCGATGGGTGATTTCAGGCGCAATCGTTCCATGAAGAGCATCCCCGGGTGGTGGGCGGGCGTTCGCACCAACCACCCTTTCACACACTGCCAGGGTATAAAGGATTTGGTGCTTGCAGACGGTGGCAAGAACGTCCGACTGATTCACCCCAAGGCCCGGTGTCAGGCGGGGTGGCACAAGGTCGTCCTGGTGACGAGTCCTCAGGGCGATTTCCACTGGGCACGCCTCAACAAGTCGGTGCGCTATTACGTCAAGAGTCGTGACACTATTTCGGGCATTGCCAGATTTTTCAACGTGCCTTTGAAGGTGATAAAAGATGCGATGAAGCGTGCCGGGATGGGGCACACTCTCATTCCTCACCGGAAACTGTACTTCAAGGCTGAAGTGTGGAGTCACAAGAGGGGGTGGGCAACACCTCCTCTTCTAACGGGGAGCAAGGGGGAACGGATTGATGGCCTGAAGGCTCACAAGCAGATGGCCTACAAGGGCATGAACTACAATCAGTTCTGCAACGCCTTTTGCGTCAAGACGGGGAAGGTCCGGGTTGGGCCCCGGATGCGCTCTGTAACTCGCGTTCGAGCAGTGTGATGTCAGCCTCCTGTGCCCCAACCGACTGGAGGGCCTCCCGCATCATGTCGATGTCATCGACGTCAAAGAGCATATCGGCCGTGATCACGCTCCTCCCGATCGTTTCTGCGGTGTGGCGCGACGCATCGATGGATGCACCTGGTTGATTTCCATTTCCAACATATTCTACAAATATTCTCACTCTATATTCAGGTGGATCAAATTCCTGCCTGCATATGGGGCAACTATAATTTCCTTGACTTTTCCATTTATTTATACACCCCACGTGAAATGTGTGGCCGCAATCGAGCGTCCGGGTGTTTCTGGTACGCATGGGTCCCAGGCAGATTGAGCACTGGGGCTCATCGTCTGATACGGGTCGATGGTGTATACAAAACTCTCCGCACTGGGGAACGTATTTCTTACATGCTTTCCCTTTCGATGTCCGCGCCCCGCATTGTGGCATACTGGTTGCTTGGAATAAAATCCAGGCGATAATCCTGCACCTTGGGGAGCATGGCCGAGTTGAGGCACGACCCGGGAGTGGGAGGCGCGATCTCGCCGCGAGCGAGCTGCTGCCTGTAAATGTAGTTGTTGGCAAGTGGAATGTTCTTGCTGTTCATCACCCTGTCGTTCATGATGCGGCTGGACTCGTAGTTCGTGAAGCAACGTCCGTCGGACATGCCCAGGCGCTCCGACATTATACTATCTTCAAATATTTTTTATTGCCTCGATCCACTGTGGGTATGATGCACCCATGAAAAGTTCATCGCCCTTGTCAGGCTTGGGCTGGCTGCGTGCCAGAACTGTACGATTCTCTTTGATCGTCTGAGTCAGGAATCCGTATGAGCACACGATTTCGTCGAGGCTCATGGCGCCTGTGACTATGATTTTCCCTGTACTAAAGACACTCGCTGTGACCTGTTTCATACCCTCGCCAGGTGCAAACTTCAATTTGACTGCACTGTACCGGTCGGGGTCGAAGGACACTCGGCACGTATTCCCAAAGACTTGCTGGACCATGCGCAGATTGAGACTAAAGTTTACATTAAAGTTAGTATTAATCATGGCGACCTTGAAGGGTTGGCTGGACAGGCGGCTCCATTTTTTCTTGGTCGCCCTCCCGAGAAGTTCTTCCACCCCCGTGCACACCCTCTCGCAGTCAAATAGGTCCGTTGCACCGGCGACCTGAATGGAACCATTGGTAAACAATTTGATAGACTTTGTACTGAAGTCATCTTGATACTTGATGGTCACTTGGTTAAAGAACTCCTTGTCGCCCGTCTTCAGGATCCACTCCCATCCACCGATCTGCACCCTGCCATCATCACCAAAATGTTCCTTCACTTGGGTGATATCGATCTCCCAGGTCATTTTGGTGGTGAAAGTTATGGTCGTGAGATGAATCCACGAAGTCTCCCAATCGAGTTGATTGCGAAAGAAGGCATGTTTGTTAATGTACGAGATGGTACTTTCTCTAATTCCTTGCATATCTGGTGAATAGTATGAGAACAATAAGAATAAAGAAAAGTGCGTACTGCTCCAAGTACTCTGCTATCCTAAAGCCAGGCACTTTCAAGGGTCGATTTTTATTACAACTCTTTTGGCAAAAGCACGGTGCATTGCCCACCGCTCGGCCCTGTGTACACCCGATTGATTCTGTCATGTCCTGTAGTTGTACTATATATTTTGTTTACGGCCTTCTTGTAGTGAGACATCCACATTTGGTCCAAGTCGATGTCCAGCATGAATGCTATCTGGAACAGGTAACTAAATACATCGCCCATCTCAGACTGTAAGTCGACCCCTTTGTCCTTCTTGAGTGTTTTCTTATACAATCGATGGTCCTGGCGAATAGCTGACGCCAACTCGCCCACCTCTTCTGTAAACAAGAGCCACACACTGTAGATGCTTGCCCGGTCCCATCCCTTGACCCTGCACAGCTCGCCGGTTGCATACTTGAAAGCGTTTAAACTATTCATCGTATACTGTCCGGTCTTCTATGCTCTATGTACGAGAACCCAGAGAACGATCACAAGAGTTGCTAACTCAATATAGAGTATGTTCGTGTCCGACACGCCCCGGGCTTTGAGATATTTTTCCAGCAGTGCCACGAGTTTTGTGAAAATCAGGTACGCCACCGATCCCTTGAGGCCAGCCAGCAGCGTCTTATTTTGCATCTATAATAGTTTCTTAAAATATATTTTTGCCAATGACCAAAGGACTCCACTTGTCACTGGGCTGCCCGGGCTCCATCAAGTGGGGCTCGTCCTTATGGCGGTGCCACTCCAAGTGGTGCATGACGCCGGTGCGGATCTGACCCAGGCAGTAGTCGACCACCAGTGAGTTGAGGGCGTCAATGTGAATGGGGCTGTTGTTCTCCCAGACGGTGCCCATGATGATGCGAAGTTCCTCATCGCTCTGGCGGTCCAGGGTCATGCCCGTCTCGCCCCTGAAGCGGCGGCGAATCTGTGATTGGATCGAGTCAACATTGCCATCCGAGTAGAAAGAATTCTTCAACACGCTAGAAGATTCCATAATATAATATATATTTAGATAAAGACTAACCGATATAAGTCCACATGAAGGTGACCAAACGCAATGGCCAGCTGGAAGATGTCAAGTTTGACAAAGTCACCCGGCGCTTGAATGCCCTGTGCCAGGATCTGACCGATGTGCAGCCATCGGACATCACGCGAGAGGTCGTGCAGAATATGTACGACAACATACCAACCAGTCAGGTGGACGAACTGAGCGCCGATACGTGCATGGCGAGGGCGTGGAAGGAGCCCCAGTACGAAACATTGGCCATCAGGCTGCTGTGTGACAACATGCGCAAGATGGCGCCCAAGAGTTTCTGGATCGCTGTAAAGAAATGCTGGGACAATGGACTCATCAACGACGATCTCTTCAAGTGGATGAAGGACAATAAGGACGACCTGAATGCAACCATCCAGGCGGAGCGAGACCAAGACCTCACGTTCTTCGGAATCAAAACGCTCATCAAGTCCTACCTCCTGAGTGTTGACGGTGTCCTCCTGGAAACTCCCCAGTTCATGTGGCTCCGTGTAGCCTGTGCAGTGCACTACCCCAACATGGAGGACGTCCAGAAGGCATACGAGTACATGAGCAAGGGGTACTACACCCACGCAACCCCTACGCTGTTCAACGCGGGGAGTAAACGACAGCAGTGTTCTAGTTGCTATTTGATGGGCATTCACAACGATAGTCTGACTGACATCTACAAGGTGCTCGATCAATGTGCCCAGGTGAGCAAGTGGGCCGGTGGGGTGGGTATGCACGTGAGCCACATCAGGGCCAAGGGTTCCAAGATCAGGGGGACCAACGGACAATCCGACGGCATCATCCCAATGCTCCGCGTGTTTAATAACACGGCACGGTACGTCAACCAAGGTGGCAAGCGAAAGGGCAGCGTGGCCGTGTATCTCGAGCCATGGCACGCCGACGTCGTTGAGTTCCTGGAACTCCGCCTCAATGAGGGCGACCCGGAGGCGCGGTGCAGGGACCTCTTCACGGCGCTGTGGATGCCCGATCTCTTCATGGAACGCCTGCAGACCAATGGAGACTGGAGCCTCTTTTGCCCCGATGAGTGTCCTGGGCTGGTGGACACGTGGGGTGAGGAATTCAATGAACTCTACAGGCGCTATGAGAGCGAGGGGAAGGCAAGGCGCACCATGCCGGCCCACAAGTTGTGGACCATGGTAATCAAATCGCAGGTCGAGACGGGAACGCCCTACATTCTGTACAAGGACACTTGCAACAGGCAGTCAAATCAGAAGAACTTGGGGACTATCAAGTGCAGCAATCTCTGCTGCGAGATCGTACAAAACACCAAGGAGGACGAGATTGCGGTGTGTAATCTGGCTTCCATTGCCCTCCCGAAGTTTGTGAGACAGGGGAAGGTCATGTACGACGAACTGGTCGAGGTGGCCCGTTTCGTCACGCGGTCCTTGGATAGGGTCATCGACAGGAACTTCTACCCGACTCCGGAAGCCCAGCGAAGCAACATGCGTCACAGGCCCATTGGCATAGGTGTGCAGGGACTCGCCGACGTCTTCCACGACGCGGGCGTCGCCTTCGACTCACCCGGTGCACAGGATATTAATAAGAATATATTCGAGTCAATATATTTCGGTGCAGTCACCGAATCCAATGCACTGGGAGAACTTCTTGGGAATTACGACTCCTTCGAGGGTTCGCCCATCCATAGCGGTCAGTTTCAGTGGGATATGTCTACCCAGCCAACCCCTGAACGCATGTGGGATTGGGAAGAACTGCGACCCAAGGTGGCCCGGAACATGAGGAACTCTCTGCTCCTTGCACCGATGCCAACGGCCAGTACGGCCCAGATTCTGGGGAACAACGAGTGCTTCGAGCCCTACACGAGCAACCTGTACCTCAGGAGGACCATGGCCGGAGAGTTCGTGATGGTCAACAAGCACTTGGTCAAACTCCTGAAGTCCAAAGACCAGTGGACCCAGGAAACCAGAGACCGGCTCATGGCCTCGCAAGGGTCGGTGCAGGACATGGGTGACATTCTCTCACCCGACGAAATGAATCAGTTCAAGACAGCATGGGAATTATCCATGCGAACGGTCATAGACATGGCCAGTGACCGCCAGCAGTTCATCTGCCAAAGTCAGTCTATGAATCTCTTCATGGCAGACCCAACCAATGCCAAGATCAGTTCGATGCTCATGTATGCATGGAAGAAGGGTCTCAAAACGGGCATGTACTACCTGCGAACGCGCCCCAAGGCCAAAGCCCAGCAGTTCACACTGGACCCCACAAAGTTTGGAAACACAAACTGTGAGAGTTGCAGTGCATAGAGGTAACGAAAGTATAGTAGTATACATATGGGAGGAGGGTACGGCTTGTCCTTGTGGGTTGTGCCTACCCACTACAAACAAATCCAGAAAGATTATAAGATGAAACATATTCCACATGTAACATTGCACACGAATCTAGACAAGCACAGTGCGTCAGTGGAGTTAGGGCGGATGGTGGATATATCATTCAAAAGGGGGTTCGTGCGCTTCCCTAAGACATACGATCCTGATCCATTGTGGGGGAGTGGGTTCTACTGTGACGTGAAGGGTTTGGATCACAAGCCCACGTTCTTCCATCACATGACAGTGTGGTACAATTACGATGGCAATCACTCTGTATTCAAGGAACCCCCAGAAGACCAGATGGGGACGGTCGTCCGTGCAGACACAACCAGTGAAGATCCGTCCGAATGGACTATATCTGGAAAGGTCTACTGAATCACTACAAATGGGTGGTAGTCACCCGAGAAGTGGGGGTACATGTTCAAATCAAAGAGACATGCCCACTTTGTATTATTTATAACAAAAATATAGTTCCAAGGTCCACCCTCCTCCAAGGAGCACAGGAGCTTCGAAGTATATTTGTTCGAACCCCTCATGAGGTTCCCATCGGTCTTCAAGTGCAATATCATGCCATTCCAGCGAATCGCTGTCATTGATAGAGGTGCAGATTTTAATTAGGCGGCCGAGGCTGCTGTACTTCTTCTAGGCGGAAATGCATTTAACTTGAATTTTGGCCAATTGTTGTTATTATTGTTATTCAGTTTACGTCGTACTGTTGGAGGAGTTAAAAAGAATACATCGTTTCCATCTATACTGAGTAGAATAGGAGTATTGTTTGTACGATTACGTGGCACAAACTGAAATATTGTAGGAGAAAGCCCTGTTTTACGCAAAGAACCTTCTCTGTTCCCGAATTTTACGTTTCTTCTATTTCGTATATTTTGCATGACTCTTCTCAGCTCGGTCACGCTCTCTGGTTTGTACCAATTATTCACCATCTTAAAATAAGGCACTATAAATAATATATGAACATTTTCACTCCCCATATATATTGAGCACCTCCACAACTGCAGGGTGTCTCTTGATGTCTTCTTTGTCGAGTTCCACGTGCTCAATGTACTCCATGTCTCTCGGGATGCGTCTGAGAATGTCCGACAGCCCCGACTCGTCCTGCAAGTCCAACTGATTCATATCGCCCGCGATTATCATTTTGCTATTGTCTCCCAGGCGCGTGAGGATCATCTTCATCTGGGCGGGCGTCGCGTTTTGCATCTCATCGGCAATGACGAAACTGCGCTCGAAGGTTCTCCCGCGCATGTAGGCGAGCGGCGTGGCCTCGATCTTGTTCATCACTGGACCGTAGAGTTCATCGGTCATGGGGAGAAGCCACGGCTTCATTTTCTTGTTCAGGTCGCCTGGGATGAAGCCGTGCTCCTCATCGACTCCAACGGCCGGTTTGGTAAGGAGCAGCTTCTGGTATTTCTTGGCTGCGATGGTCTCCTGGGCCACCCTGCACGCTATGGCCGTCTTGCCGCTGCCGGCCGGACCGGTCACCAGGACTATGGGCTTGTGGGGGTCGTGGAGGGCCTGCATATACTTGAGGTGACCGGGGCTCATGGCCCTGCTCAACAAACGCATACTGTTGTTTATTTCGGAAATAATATTAATAATAATGATACACCTATTGTGTCAAGTACATCGACCACCTCCCCACGTGCACCTGCTAAAGCCTAAAAATTGCATAGTCGTACAGATCAAGTGCAACAAGGAGGGACAATGCATATTCGAACCCCTCGTAGCACCTGAAGTCAAAGTCCCCACTACGCATGGCGGCTCCGTGTGAGGGCGGGCATGCAACATCCCAACATGCTCGGTCTCTTTTTGTACTCTCTCACAACAACATTGTCTGATGCAGCACATATCACTTTGAAATTGTCGATTTCAACGGTACATCTATACGTGTCGATGTTGGCTTTGTATGTGTCATTTGCATACAATGTGAATTCACACCACTCGTATTCGTTGTTGAAATCAGCACCATTTCCCTTTATGCTCAGGCCGTTCAGGAGAGGCTTGGGCTTGTAGCGAACGGTCACATCGCGATCGGTGAAGTTTAAGAATTTAATTTTGTTCTTGAGTCCTATATTTCGCAAGAACCAGTCGCCCTGGTGGCCACATGGCTTCACCCACTCGGTCAGGACCTTGATGGGTGGTGACGGCTTGGCCTCCTCCACCTGCACCGCTGTCCCCTCCTCTTCACGCACTTCTGTCTCAGATCTCTTCATGAAAACAATTAATAATAATATTATAATAATTGTTTTCATATAGTATTATTCCTGGGAAATATTTCAAAACAGTTGAAAGGAACTAAATAAATTGTTGAAGGAACTCCTCGGTCACCTGCTCCCATGAATCTACGACGACACATCCGTACGGTCGATACAGCGACGTCATGGGCGTTTGGAGGACTACCGGGACTGCACCGATACTCTTGGCTTCCCAGAAGAGGGGGTTTTCCAGGCCCGTGACCGGGGGACAGAGCACAAACTTGGCCTTGGCCAGTTGGTCCTTGTACTCGGTAGTCTGTTCGATCCTGAGCCAGTCCCCAGGTGCCTTGGCCTTCATTGCATCCACGCAGTTCTTGGAAATTGCCTGGCCCAGATTATCGTCTGGGCGGAGAGGCACGACGTAGCACAGAAGGCTCTTGTCCTTGTTGTCTTCTGTGTCATTCTTGACAATGCCCTTGGGGATGCCATTCACGCGCGGGTGGTCCACAATATTGCAATGGGCTCTGATCATGTTGGCGGTCAGTGGGAGGGCGAGGAATTGCTGCCACCCGAACGGTCGGGTCGTGTTCGTAATGAAGAGGTTGAACTTCTTCTTCGATCCGTGCAGTATTCCAATGAGGGCATCGAAAAAGTCGCCATTGAGCATGACGTTGGTGGCATCTTGAATCTTGTGGTCTTCCACGACGATTCCGGGGTCGAGGATGCAGTCGAATTGGTCGAGGAAATCGGTGTGGTGGACGAACTCGTAGTCCTTCTCAATGCCTCCACAACTTTCGGCTTGGTCGGGCCACACCTCTGTCATCTTGGTTAGTCCTCCAAAGAAACTCACGAGTTCATTGAAGTCCTTGCGCTTCATTGGGTTTATGACGACCGTTGGCACTTTAGGCAGTGATGACATGACCATACCCTCAGTGACGACAATGCGTTCAGGGTCCTCGCTGACGATATTGAACTTATCATTCTCGAGGGGCGGGAAAAACTGAATCCTTGGTAGACCCATCTACGTGTACAGAGTCTAATATCTTTAATTAAAAGGAAGTGGATACATATATTTAATGACATCGATATTTCCCGCCATTCGCCCTGGGCTTTCTGGACCCTATGTCTCTCGGAAACTTCTTAATCGTGCAAAGCGCGAGAGTTCTCAGGTCTTACGACAGAATAAAAAATATATTGAAATGATGTTTGCAAAGACCATGAATGTACATCGTTGCACGTTCAATCTCGCACACGCCGTCAGCATGGTCAACGGGGCCGTTCTCTTGCACTGTGATTCCGCCTTTGGCTATTGCGACGGCGAGACCATCTGGGTCAGTGATGGTAAGATGCACTACAAGAACATCGTTGGGACGCTGATTCACGAGGCCCTCCACGGGACGGTCCACACCAAGGGAAGGGAATTCACCGAAGACGAGGAGCACCGTGCAATGGAAATGCTAGGGGACTGGTATGCGAAGGGGGGAGCGTAGATTAACTTCTCTTCTTTATATAATTCTAATATGAATGCAGGTGTAAGATATAGTCCGGTATTGCGGTTCATTATATAATTTATTATAAGTGATATAGACCATATGGCCAAATTAATCTTCTCGAGGTCTTTCGATGGATTCACTTGTGACGACTGGTGTGCCGGGGGAGTAGATTAATTTAGATAATTTTAGTCCAATCATCCGAAGCGCACTCTTTGACTACACTCTCAATGTAGTCGACGGTTGTAAACTCCGTCCCCGGTCTAATGTCTTTGTGCGCTGGCATATTATTAATTTTATTTTTGATTACGTTTTCATAATCCTTGGTCGCCTCCTTAATTTTGAATACACTGAGGATTTCGATTTCTGTTTTAGGGTAGTGATTTCGATGTTCATTGATACGCTCGTTCCAGTCGTCTCTGCACGTGTAACCATATCTTACTATGGATTTACCATCTGACGTCGTGAATTCATCCGAGCCGAGGGTCCATACGTATATCCATCCAGGCATTGCAGACCTCCTCGTTCTCATTAACTTTGAGAGTATAGTTTTAGGCGTTTGCTCAACTGGCTCTGCTGGCTCAACTGGCTCAACTGGCTCTGCTGGCTCTGCTGGCTCTGCTGGCTCCGCTGGCTCTGCTGGCTCCGCTGGCTCCGCTGGCTTCGCTGGCTCCGCGGGTGCAACGGGCTTTGGAGCCTTCACCTTCCGTTCGTACACTTTGTCTTGTATACCTTGGAATGTGCACGGGCCAGTGTTGTCACGGTCGTAATAGTTTAGAATGTTGTGCAGGTCTTGCTCTATTGACATGCTTACTGGCGAACTCTTGAGCCCACTCCCACATTTCGCTAGGTTATTGTCGGACCATGTACCATGTGAAACTATCTCAAAAAATTGCATACATACGTGGCTGCCACGCTTTATATTTTGAATTTCCTTAAACCAATGCCTCCTCGTTTTGATTCTCAGCCCAGATTCCTCTTGCGCACTAGGGGTTTTCGCACTGAGATGAATAGTCTTATGGCATCTAATAGGGCTTGTATTTATAATACGCTTGTCATGCATAATGTATACCCCGAATGGGCTCGTGGCCGTTGATCCACAGTCCTGTTGAAGATTTCCAATGAAATAAGATTTAGGGTCTCTTGAACTTCCCTCTCTCTTGGAAAGATATGAAACTACTTTGACAATAGGCTTATCCTTACTTATATATGGATTTTTTCCTAATTCCTTCTCAATTTCTTCGAGGGAGTTGTACTTAAAAAATGGTTCCTTGTCTTTTTTATTTTGAGCTATTCTGAAATATTGCACTAAAGGCTTGCTTATCCACTTCTTAGATCTTTCATACTCATGGAGTTTATCGTACTTGTACTCGCGTGTTTCGAGTACCCGATCATCTAAGACGAGAGTAGTTTCTTTCATTGGATTTGTTTGGAATTCAAGATTATTACAGAATTTCTTCCATATCTCATCCGTGATCTGGTATTTGGTGTATGCAATTTGGAACACAGTACCGCGTCCCTTTTGCGTGTGTCCATTGAAGTCATTGAAGTTTGCTGAATTCGCTTCATTTATACTTATATACATCGGACACTCGTCTTCTGCAGTGATAGTACTGTCGACAGTCACCGTGATATGATACAGCTTACCGTCATCCGGATCGAGTGAAAAGATTTGACCTGACTCTGCTTTGCCATTTTCAGTTGACGCATTTTCTAAAATTCCGTACATGGTCGCACGAGTTCCGAGGTGGTTTTGTGATAAGCCCGTAGCAGTGCCAAGTCCCACACACATGAATCGTTCACGTTGAAGTTTGGTCATTCCGTATGAGTTATTAGAAAATATTAAATGATTTGAAGTTTTTTTAGCTGTCATGTACGAAGTCTCACTGGCTACAACAGATCCATAGAATTCAAGGAGCGATTTGTCCAATTCATCCATAAATATCTTGGCGTCATTGTCATAAATTTTTTTGTTGTTGGCATGACGCATAGGAACCATACCCTTGTCTCTCAGATGACTTGACATGGTACTGTACAAGCGATCCTTTTCTTTAAATGGGATAGTTCTGCCCGGATCCGCCCGGATCCTCTCGTAGAATGCATGTGGTTGGGCTCCCTGACCATGTGCAGGGTGTAGTGCATGGCTCCTTCGATCAGTGTACTCACCAAAATAAACATAATAATATACTTATATATTATGGATAGACACATTCTCCAACAGGGTCTGGATTGCGTTCGTTCCAATGACGTCGACGGGCTCCGCGAGCTGAGTGCATCCTTGCCTTCCTACGTGAGCAGGGAGTACCTGTTCCAGCGCATCTACTTGTCCGCCTGTGTCAACAAGCGCCCTGAAATCCGGGCGTGGCTCATGGAACTGTACGAGCACATGGACCCGGTGTCTAAGATTGGCTTGAAGCCCACGTTGACTTATGGAAAATATGTATGCAAATAATACATGTGGCCATTTCTTGATTGCATTGGCTACAAGAAATTACAATACGACTATGATTTCTTGTACCAAGAGAACTCGGCAAATTTGGAGCGTCTGCGAGTGTTGGAGCAGCGCCTAAGTGTACACTCAATAACACAATATATTCAGATATATGGAAGTATATTTCCCCATGGCAAGTCAGAAGAGGAGAAGTCTTTCCTCGAGCAATTTTGTCAGTGGTCTCTACGATAGAACTATTTTGTAGTTGGGTGGAAGCACTTCTTTCTCCATGTAGAGTGCAGCCGCTCGAAGGCTGGGTTGACTCCATAGCAGCCATCTTGACCAGAATCCTGGTGTATAAAGACCATCAAGACCCCATCTCTCCTTGTTGCTCTTTATCCGCTTAAGCATTGTACTGTGGACTCTTTGAGGTTCAGTGAATCGGGTGGGTTTACCTCCATGTCGACGCACGTATTGTTCCATTCGCAGCGGGTTCTTGTGTATTGTGTAGTCACTGGCCCCTCTCTGTCCGAACCGCACTATGCGTGTTCTGTGCCCGTGCCCGTGCCCGTTCACTGGTATCTCGGCGGTGAACTTTTTGTCACCTGTGCGCATTTTGGTCACTCGAATGATTATCATTCCTAATCTATATTGAGGTTATTTTCTACGAATGTTGGTGTTTTTCTCTTTGTCCATTTTAGAATATGTTTTTTATCTTTGATATAATAGTGTCTATATGCGTCTATTGGTTTCATATTTTTGTATGGATTTGCAATTGCCCACGTGGTCTGTTTTGTCTGTGGGAATGTCATATTCTTGGCTGCCCACAGCAGTCCTTTGAGATGCCTTCTGCATTTGTGGT
>VMHT01109728.1_pt1 | contig 16329 bp, 18 predicted proteins | sample 4693611 | NCBI WGS metagenome assembly VMHT01 (sample SAMN12280063, study PRJNA550983) | marine metagenome | isolation source: seawater sampled from same location over 5 years 0.02-0.2 micron viral filtrate | place: USA: collected off the coast of southern California halfway between the port... ... | reverse complement strand
CGGAGAACTCGCGCTCGTACGGCTCGGCCCACTCGTCCAATTGGTTCAGGCCGTAGTGGGCCCGCTGGTTGCCGACGACGGGCTCGTCGGGGTAGGTGGTGTTGACGAGGCGGTGGTCCCTGGACGGCTGGATGGCCATCGACGCGTTGTTGATGGTGACGTTGACGGAGGAGGCGGCGTTGGAGATGGGGTCGGAGCGGGGGCGGATCGACTTCTTCACGGCCTTGGCGAAGTCAAAAAGGTCAGTATCTGCGATTGGTGCTGCCGTTTGAAATTCCGTCTGGGTCCTGTACTGCAGGATGGGGTTGGTGAGGATCTCCATGCCCGAGAAGGTGCGCGACCAAGTCATGGACTTTTCCGTGAACGTCTGGGCGTCCAAGTTGAGGGTCTCGATGGCCTGGATGCCATGCTTCGATACCGTGACGGTGGCGGTCGAGGGCAGGGCCTGGGCCACCTCGTTGGCGGCCGACGCGACGTGAACGTTGCTCATCACCCCCGGCTCAATATATTTTTTCCCAAAAATATGTTTGCCTGGAGTCGATGTCGGTGGTCTTCGGGAACTGGGGCTCGTCGGTCAAGCGCCGCAAGATCGCCAGCAATGTGAAGATGTACGCGGACGCCACAAACACCATGTATGCCGCCGCCGAGGTGGAGCAGCCCATGATGGTGCCGACCCCCGTCGAAGCCGAGTCCATGCTGGTCGAGGCCATGAAGCGGGTCGTGCGGGCGCTGGAGCCGTACCAGAGCGGGCCCGACGTGCTGACGGGGGACATCTTCTCGACGTCGACGAGCGTGATGCAGAAGCGGCTGCAGATGCACGACGTGCTGCTGACCGGGCTAGCGGGGGCGGCGGCTCAGGCCAAGCCGGCGAAGAAGAAGCGGCTTCTGACGGAGCTGGAGCAGGCCAAGCGGATGGGGGTGGCCTACGTGACGTTCAGCAAGATGTCGCAGCTGGCCACGGCGATCGAGGCCCCCGTGCCCGTCACGACGGCGCCCCTAGCCGTGGTCACTCCGCCCGACGCCCCGGCACCCGAAGCCTCGGAGGATAGTGGACCCGCACCTTCCCCTCCGACTCCCACGGACGACACTACCCCTGAGGAGCTGACAAGCGTCATCCACGACTTGGTGCAGCAGATCGAGCGGCTCGTCGGCAGCAAAGAAATCTACCTGAGCAAGCGCACGGGCACGAAGAAACGGGACGACGCGCCCATCATGAACGAGCTGGATGAGCTGGTGCCGTACGTCAAGGGAAAGGAAGACAGGGACTTGGTCGACCCCAACAGCCCGGAGAGCCTGATCAACTTTGAAAACGATTGGGACATTATTGAGAAAGGGGAGGGCAGTTATAATCCGGTGTCCGCCGACTTTGCGACGCGCCTCGTCGTCCTGCTTCGCCAGCTCGTGCCTTACTACGACTCGGTCGGCGACACGGAGTTCACAAGGCTGGTCAAGGACGAGCCTGATGCTGTCAAAGATGAAGCCTCGGATACACCCACTGCGACAGCAGAGGTACCTGCAACTGGCGCGCCAGCGAGTGCAGAGGTACCTGCAACTCGACCCGCTACGCCACCCCCTCCGCCAGCAGAGGTACCTGCAACTCGACCCGCTACGCCACCCCCTCCGCCAGCAAAGGTACCTGCAACTGGCGCGCCAGCGAGTGCAGATGAAGCTTCAACTAGCGCCACTTCTACTTCAAAGACACCTGTACCTGCAGCTTCAACTAGTGATGACACCGACTCGGAGGACGAGTCAATAATTAAGGTAAAAGTTAAAGGAATAGGAGCGCTAGTTTCACTTAGCCAATTGCCGTCACCTTTGAAGCAAAGCAAATACAAAAAAACAAACTTTACTATCCAAGGCACCGACGGGGATTACTACAAGCTTTCCAACAAGATACCTAGATCACTTTTTACAGAGCCGGATGATATGTTGCAAAACAAAAAGGTGTTTGTTTACGACAGCGAAAAGGTTCTTCACCCCGCCACGTCACCAGAAGAAAAAGCAGCATTTACAAAGCTTTTCAATGACAAACAGAAATGGTTGTAAATACAAGGTCAAGTTCAAGGGCAGGACGCTGCGGATAGGGCAGGCGGGGGCCAAGGACTTCACGAAGGGGGCCTCGCGCGAGGTGAAGCGGCGGTACCTGGCGCGGCACAAGCCCGGCGAGAAGTGGCGCGACCCCACGACCAAGGGCTACTGGGCGCGCTGGCTCCTCTGGGACAAGCCGTCGCTCGCGGCCTCGGTCGACAAGCAGCGAAAACTTCACAATTTCACATTTAAAAAATGTTCACATAAAGTTGACTAAAAAAGAAGTCTTTGTTTCTTCAGAGTAAGAGAAAAATAGTTTCAAGGAGGAAGGACCTCTTTTTTAGTTAACAGTTCACATTATCCCGGTCAAAATCAAACGGAGCCGCCGAGCCCTCATCCCCTTGCATTTCGCCCTCAAAACTATTTGCAAAGGTGGCCTGGTCCGCCGCAGTGCTTGAACAGAGAGGGATCAATTCCTCCCAGGTGTCGTTTGATCTCATGCCATAAATTTATGGGGTGGGCTCGTCATGTGTGCGTGGTACCGCCGCTTTACTTGAACAGAGAGGGATCAATTCCTCCCAGGTGTCGTTTGGCGTAGTAAGGCACGTAGGGGTTCGCGTGGTACCGCCGCTTTACGTCTTGCTTGAACAGAGAGGGATCAATTCCTCCCAGGTGTCGTTTGGCGGACTTGTTGATATAATTCTTGTAACTGACGCGGTTCTGCGGCGAGGCGGACCACTCTCTCAAGCTTGTTCCTCCCCTCTTCTTGCCGGACCTGCCCTTGGCGGGTGCTTTGTGGCCACGCACGGCCATGCCCCGGCGCTCCTTCCGCGACATTTTGAGCCCGCGGCCCATCGTCACGAGCACGTCGTCGGGCTCGTCCAGCGCATCCAGCTCGGCATAGTGCCGCTCGAACTTGTCAAAGGCGGACTCGCGTGCCTTGTCCTTGGCCGACTTGGGCTTGCCGTCGGCGGCAAATTGGACCATGTTGCCGACGACGGGGGGCGCGCTCATGAAAGCCGGCGTGATGCGGGAAGGGGCCACGGGCACGGGCACGATGCGTCGCGCGTTGACCCGCTTGCCCTGGGTCGGCGTCTGCACCGCCAAGGGCTCGTCGGGGTCGTCGTCGAGCAGTGTGAAGCGCCTCTTTCTTTTCGCCGTGCCCTTGAGCGGGCGGGGGTGAGTCCTCGCCTTGCCGCACCGCGCCAGGGCCGACGCCGCCTGCTTACACGTCACCATCTGTCTTGTTGCCCAACATTTTAAAAAGATGACGTCTCCAAGAATAACTGTGAACTTTTTGTAATTTCACAATTTGGTCTACTTAAGGACGGCGGGGGATGGAGGAGGGGTCTGGAACGAGCAGAGATGGCGCGCCTCATCGTAGGAGACACCCCCGTGCTGGACAGCGACACCCACTACACGCGCGTGCCCGACGACTATAAGGTGCGCGACGAATCCCTCAAAGCCTACTTGAGCCACTTCTACAGCGACGCCTGCCTCTTCGAGATCTTGGAGAAGGACGCCTCGCTGGTAGACGGCGCTCAATTCCAGGTGGAGGTGGAGCGCAGCCAGCCGTACGACTGCCACCTGATCAGCAACGAGGTCAAGTGCATCGCGCGGGTCAACCCCGGCCGCAAGCGCGTCGGCCACGTCTCGGCAGACGGCCACCACCGCTTCACGTACCGGCCTGGCGGCGAGTGCGTCGACTTGGGGCGCGAGTTCGACAGCGACGTCCTGATGCTCATCGAGGTGCCCCTCCGCCGCCCCGTCGTCCTGACCCGCAGCATCGGCGTGGGCATCAGGATCGGCGAGACGACCGAGGCCGAGACCCTGCCCTACGACACGAGCCGCCCGATCAGCGTGACCGTGTGGCGCATCTCGTGCTCGGGCCCCGCCAACAAGATTTTTCGACTCTGACATGTCCCTCGACTACTCGTCCGACGCGTACGAAGGCTCGGACTACACCCTGCTGGAGTGGCGCCCCCGCCGGTGGTGCTGCTGCCTAAAATAAATTTGCTTCGGTTATGACGTGGACGGACAACCACTGCACGTACCTGAAGGGGGTGGCCGAGAGGTGCGCGTCTCGCGAGGTCATGCACCTCAACACGCACCGCAACCTGGCCCGCCAATGCGCCTGCTTCAAGCTGCCCACCATCTTCATCTCCCTCATCTGCGGGTCGGCCCAGGCGTCGCAGGAGTCCCTCGACAGGTTGATCGACTCGCCCTCCTTCACCCCCTGGCTGCCCATCATACTGGGCCTCTTCTCCCTCTTCGTCTCCCTCCTCAACTCCGTGTCGTCTTACCTGCAGGTCGAGTCCCTCTGCCAGCGCCACCTCACGTCGTCCATCATGTTCGGCAAGCTGTGCCGCCACATCGCCAAGGAGGTGCGCCTGGCCCCCAAGGACCGCTCCCTGGGGGGCTCTGAGGCCATCAAGCAGTACGGGATGCAGTTCGACCAGTTACTGGAGCAGGCCCCGCCCCTGTGCCGCCGCGTCGAGAAGGCCTTCTCCCGCCGCAGGGACGCCCGCAAGCTGAACCTGACCGTGCCGCCGTCGATCCGCATCGCCCCCATCACCCTCTACAAGCCGACGGGGCTGAAGCGCAGTGCGGGGCGCGTGGGCGTCGACGACTCCAACCCCGGGACCGTGCGCGAGCTGACCGACTTGTTCGATGCATAAAAATGTTGAAGATGAAACTGATGCCTCCGCGACAATGGAATCCACGGCGATATGATGACCTTAGGGAACAAGTGGATGCGATCTTGCGGGAACTAACTCAAGAAGAGTATGATGACATGATGCATGTGTCAAGCTATGCTCCCGGACAACTTGAAGTATATAGTGAGCTTGAACAATATGGTGCCGAAAGGCCTCCGCTGCCTGTAAATAGAAGACAGTTGAGGGATGAACTTAACGGCGTGCATGAAGGTTTAGGAACCAGGCTGCTAAGTAATAGAAGGGACGCGCCTGGTCTGTATTTTACTATGGGGTCACAGAGAAACTGGAACACAATGCTCGATATTTTTCGCACATTCCCGGAGAGAGAACTTAGACGGGAAAGTGCTACGCTTGAACCACCCACCGCTGACGATTACGTGGTACCAGATCATGAACGAAACGACGCAACGGTACCGGAGGTCACGACGTTCTCCGCAAATGATATTCCTCAGCCCCCGTCGCCCCCGCGTCAGGTGCAACCATCTATAACGGATAGCAGTTTCGGCGACAACGAGGTGCCTGACAGCGACCATCGCAACGACAACGTGAGTTTCGTCAGGATTGCAACCAATAGCCGGGTAGGGGCTGACTGGCCGGTACGGGTGCCTGACATCGACAGTTCCGCGGATGACGAGCGTCGGAGGGAGCCTGGCGGCAACGCTGCCCTCCAATACGTCGCAGCCCAGCGCCTCCTGTCTAGACGAATGCCATATCGGTCTCGCCGGGTTGGTCGACGCGCACTTTCAAGACGTCCCAGGTCAGACCGCCGGATCCCGACACGGCGTAGATATAGCGCAATTGCAATTGGGCGGTCACTGTCGCCCCTTTAGAGAGGGCGTCGGGGGTCAGGGACGAGCCGTCGGGCCCGCAGACGGGGGTGGTGACCATGCCGTCCCTGTGCCGCTGCTTGGCGGAGACGTACCCTTCGTCTTTGAGGGTCTCGCGCCACTGCGCCGCCTTCAGGACGGACTTGTACTTGGCGAAGGCCTTGTGCAGGTGGGCGTCTAGGGCTGCGACCCGTTCCTTCTGGGCGTCGTCGAGGTTAAGGGACAGCCGGGCGCTCTCCTTTCCGCTGAACTCGGTGACGTTGGCGCAGGACCACGGGAGAACACCGGTGGCTTGAACGACCGGAGCGTTGATTCCAACCTGAGCGGGGGAAAGTCGGTCCGTGAGGCCCAGTCGAACTGCAGGTAGGGGGCGTCGGGCGGTCTCACCTTTTTACCAGCTGGTCCAAGGGCGGAGGGGGAGGCGAACGAGATTGAAGCGACATCCAGGTCTTGCAGTTTAACGATGCTCATGGTTGGTGCGTGGTGCGGTGGCCCTGGTGCCCTTCCTCCCTTCCCTATATACCCCGCCCCCGGTGACAAGTGACCGACACTTTCCTCAAAATAAATTTTTACCGAGGCGCTTCTTTGGCTTCTTAATCGAGGAGAACGTGGCTTCGCCCAGCACGCAGACGGTGGCCGGGAGGGGGCACGCCGGCGCCTCCCAGTAGGCCTGCTCCTTTTTCCACGCTTCGAACGACAATGGACCACCAAAGTGACGGAGGAGGCGCGGAGGCGGGAGAAGGTAGGTCGCGCCCTCCTGCCGGCACGCCGTGATGATCAGCATCCTGTTTCTCTCGTTTGAGTCCCACACGTGGCGCAGCGCGCACAGGGGGTCGCAGAAGCAGCCCTTTCGCCGCTTTCCTACGGGGTATCCGTACGCTGGACCGTCGAAGTCTGTGGCGCACGTTTGACACCGTCTGGCCCCCCCTGCTGCGTACAGATCCTCCGCGGGCCACTGTGACGATGGACGTGGGCACGTTGCGGCGGGCGTTAGAGAACCTGACCCACTTCGGGGTGACGACGGCGGCCGTGTGGATCCGGGGGTCGATGCACGTCTACGGGTACACCGACTGCACGGCCGTCTACCTGACCCTGCCCGCCGCCACCACCGAGTACAAGGGGTGCCTGCCCGTCTCTCACCTCGTGAAGCTGCTGCGTTCGTGTACCGGCCAGTCCGTAGTGCGGCTCAAGTTTTATTCGGATTACCTGCGGGTCGAGAACGAGGTGGTGTACCGGGTCAAGTGTGTCAACGTGCCGTTCAAGCCGATGGTGTGGCCCACGGTCCGCCCCTGCGGCCGCTTCATGCTGTCCCTGCCGACCCTCTTCCGGTTCCTGCGCCTCGCCGGGGAGCGGGTCGACGTGGAGAGGAGCCACGGAGTCTCCCTGCACACGACGTACCAAGGGGTGATGGACTCCACGGTCGACTTCCCCACCTTCGACGATCCCATGATGACGGTGTTCGGCGTGCCCCTCCTTTGCCGGGAGCCGTGGCCCGAGGAGCTGGCCTTTTCTACCCCGCTCCTCAAACAGCTGTGTCGGTCACAGTCTTTCAGCAGCCAGGGCAAGCTGGTGGTGTGCTGCGGCCACCTTGTCTACGAGGCGTGGCGCGACGACGTGCAGCTGCTAGTCTGCTTCTCCGCCGCCGAATAAAATGTCAGGGGAGGGGTTGATGGACCAGGTCAAGGCTTTGCTGGAGACCGGCGAGGTGTCGGCCGACGACCTGAAGACCCTCTTGACGTGCAAAGCGTGCAACTGCGACGCCCCGACCTTCGACCAGCAGACCAAAGACCAGAGGAGCGACGCGTGGCTGAAGGCGCGGTCGGGGCGGGTGACGGCGTCGGACTGCGCGGCCGTCTGCGTGAGTTCCCTCATGCTCGTCGTCACGGACAGCGTGTGCCTGTGCGTGGCGCTGCTGACCGGCCTGCTGTGCGGCGACTTCCTTGTAGGGCGAGTCGCCGTATGAGGACGCCACGGACGTGCTGCGCAAGAAGATGGGCATGGGCAGGAAGGGCAACCACTTCACGCTGCACGGCCAGCTGCACGAGCCCCTTGCCCTGAAGGAGTACAAGAAGGCGACGGGGTGCCGCGTGGGGCAGTATGGGCTGGTGGCGTCGAAGGAGAAGCCGTGGCTGGCGTGCTCACCGGACGGCGTCACGCACTGCGGCCGCCTTGTCGAGGTAAGACGGGTTGGTCGGGTAGAGGGGCAGGGCGACGGGACACTGACCCCTCCGCAGTTGAAATGTCCCGTATCGCGTCTCATCGTGCCTGGCGAGGTGCCGCGCCATTACTTGCCCCAGCTGCAGATCAGCATGTATATTTTGGACTTGCAGGAGGCGGACTACTTCGAGTGGACGCAGGGGCAGACCAACCTAGTGCGGGTCAAGCGGGACCAGCCCTACATCGACGCCATGCTGGAGAAGCTGCAGGATTTTTACGACCAGTGGCAGACCATGAAGCAGGAGGGGCGCAAGCCGAAGCGCCGCCGAGCGCAGAAAAAAGATTTTGACTTCTTGTGAAATGCTGTACTGCGTGCGCCACCCCTACGAGCCCCTCTACAAGGTGGGGTTCACGTGCAACGTGGCGCGACGCATGAGCGAGTACAGGTCGCACGGCATGCCGGTCAAGCCCCTCTTTGTGAAGCAGGGGTCGCGGGCCGACGAGCGGAGGGTGCACGCGGTGCTGGCCCCCGCGCGGGCGTACGGCGAGTGGTTCAGGTGCAGCCGTGAGGCGGTGCAGCTGGCTATGCAGTAAAAAAATGTCGTTTGCAGGCGATGGAAGGTGGGCGTAACGCTCCTGAAACCCAAGTCACCCAACAAGATATTGAGGCTGCCCAGACCCTCTTATCCATGCAAGGCGGCGCCCCCTTCCAGTTCACGCGCAGGAGGGGCGCTCCCACTGCAGAGGCCTATGCCATCACGCAAGGCCCAACCCTCGACCACCTGCGCCGGCGCCCGCCCATATTCCGGACCAGTCGTCCGCGCCCGCTCAGCCCGACGCTGCCCGTCCTGCCGCCCGTGAGCCCGCTGCTTTCGCTCGACCCGCCGCCCAGCCCCTTTTCCGAGACGCCCTTGTACGACCCGCCGCCCAGCCCCTTTTCCGAGACGCCCTTGTACGACCCGCCGCAAGTTGCAGCCGCAGGCGAGAAGCGGCCCAAAGGCTCCCGCAGCGGCTACAAGTACTTTGTGAAGAAGATGCGCCCCGTCGTCAAGGGGTCCATCCCGGAAGAGGCCGACAAGTTTGCGTACAACCAGAAGATCATGAAGGAGGTGGGCCGGCGGTGGAGGGCGCTGACGGAAGCGCAGAAGGAGGGGTGGAAGCGGGCGGTGGCGCATCGACAGCCGCCGGAGAGGCTGCCCAGGACGTCCCAAAAAATAAAGACGGATCCGTGGGAGAAGGACAACGTGACGGTGGCCGAGCTGAGGAGACGCAACAAGGAAGAGAGCCAGGTCTACCGGCGCAACAGTGCTAAAATAAAGAAGGTGCTCAGAGGGGTCAGCGGCAAAACGGCGTTGCGGCGCGCGTCGGGCCGGCTGAAGAAGTGGTTCAAGGGGACGACGGGGCACTGGCAGACGAGCGACCCGCTAGGCTCGCTGATTTCGTCGCTGAACAAGATGCAGAAGGGTTGCTCGCTCATCAGGGACCAGCACCCGACGTTCTTGCTGACCAACGCGGACAGAGCGAAGTGGCGACAGGCCATGGAGGACAGGGCGGAGTCCGAAGAGTTCACGCTGCCGCCTAATTAAATGTTGATAGAGAGCAATGTTTCTCGCCATTTTGATCAGGGTGGTGACGTGGCTGATCAGCCGCATCCCCAAGGACAAGGACGTGGGCGACGAGGTCTTGAACCTGTGCCTTTTCATCTTCGGCAAGGCCGTGCAGATGACAGAGACGACCGCCGACGACGACCTGTACGAGGCCGTGGTCGCGGGGTTGAAAAGAAAAAAATGTTGATAAGTAGTTGCATGGCTCACAAGTGTGGGGGAGCCAGCAAGATGGGCGCAGGCAGGAGGAAGGGAGGAGCCAGCAGGATGGGCGCAGGCAGGAAAAAGGGGGGAGCCAGCAAAATGGGGGCAGGCAAGATGGGGTACAGGCGCAAAAACATCATCCACAAAAAAAAAGGCGGCAGTCTGAAATCAATGTATAACTACGGCAAAAGGGCGGTCAAGAGGCATGGTAAGAAGGTCGCTAAACACGTGACTTATGCAGTCAAGAATCGTCACAAGATTGCGCCTGCAATCAAAAAAGCGAAAAGTCTCGTCAAGAGTGTAAGGGCGGATACCGCTCGGCTTGTACAAGATGTCAACCGCGCGCTTAAGCAATAGCCATAAAAATATCTCCTGTATAACGCGATGTCTTCGGCCTTGGACAATAGGGTCCAGCAGCGCCGCCACGTCTTCTCCCAGCCCCCCAGCCTCCGCATCAATGACACGTGGTACCTGCCAAGTAACGTCTCGCGGCAGGCGATGCGCGACTTGAAGTCCTTGCTCAACGCCAACGCGCGGCGGACCGACGTCTTCGCGACGCAACAGGTCCTCCTGTACGACGGTGCCAAGTTTGCGACGGTCAGCGGCGGGCGGGTGCGGCGGCGGCTGACGGGCAGCCAGCTGATCAGAGTGCACCGCTCGCTGCTCGAGGCCGTCAACACGTGGTGGAACGAGTCCCCGTCCGGCGAGGTCCTAGAGGTGGCCAACGGCACGATCCAGGACGGGCAGAGCCGGTGGCGGGTCCTGTCGGTGACGAGCAACGTGTACAGGTCGAGCAGCCCCCTTGGCGCGTACCAGCCCCTCCCGCCCGCCCTGGTGACGAAGCGGTGCCTGATCAACCCGCGCGTGGAGTCGGGCTGCTTCATGGCGTGCTGCGTGCTGCACCGATTCGACGTGGGCAAGAACAAGACGCGCGAGTCGAAGCTGCGCCCCTTCTACAAGCGGCTCGGCTTTCAAGTGGAGAGGGTCGACGACATAGACGCGGCGGTGCGAACCGAGGGGTGGCGGGACGTGATGCGGTGCAACGTGGCGCTGTGGAAGTGGGACGAGGCGCCCGGCCTGGTGAAGCGGTGGGAGCTGGGGTACGGGGATTGCCTCAACGTCCTGGAGTGGAAGGGTCACTGCGTCTACGTGAGCAAGCCCCACATCTTCCTGGCCAACAAGAGGAAGCCCGTGTGCCCCAACTGCTTCCAATTCACCGGCAAGCACCACGCCTGCTTCCAGCCCGAGCCTGTCGTGTCGACGCGGCCCGTGGCGTACCGAGCCGCCCCTCCGCGCGAGGTGTGGGGGGTCTTCGACTTTGAGTCCATGATCGACGCCGACGGCAAGCACCACCCCATCTGCTACTGCGTGTCGATGGACGACGGCAGGAAGTGGGAGCACTTCGGCCCCGACGCGGCCCGCCACTTCGTCGAGCTGGCCGAGGGGCTGGACGCCACCCTCTTCGCCCACAACGCCAAGGGCTACGACAACTCGCTCGTCATGCAGGCCCTGATCGACATGCCCGACGTGCCGGTCTCCATCTTGTCGCAGTCGACGCAGCGGGTGACGGGCCTGACCCTGGGGAAGACGCGCCTGGTCGACTCGCTCTCCTTCCTGGGCGGGTCCCTCAACGCCTGCCTGGAGAAGGCGGGCCTGGACTGCAAGCTGCCGTACCCCTACACCCTCTTCAAGACCCTGGAAGACTACCAGGGCCCCTATTGCCCCGTCGAGGCCTTCGACGACGCCTTGTCGGGCAAGTCGATCAGCGAGGAGGAGTGGGAGGCGGGGCGGAAGCAGTGGGAGGCCGAGGGGGGCTGGGTGGGGTACACGCTGCTCTACTGCCGGTGGGACTGCGACGGGCTGCTGACCCTGCTGCAGCAAATGAACGAGCAGCTGGCGGTGCAGGGCATGCGGGTGCAGGACTACTGGACGCTCCCGTCCCTCGCCTACGCCATGATGCTGAAAATGACGGGCGTGCAGCTGGAGCCCCTGCCCTCCGTCGAGCTGTACCGGTTTGTGGAGTCCGGGATGCGCGGCGGGATCACGCAGGTGGCGGAGAAGCGGTACAGCGACCGCGACCTGCTGTACCTGGACGTCAACTCGCTGTACCCCACGATCATGAAGCACTACCCCTTACCGCGCGCCGTCGAGTGGGCGTGGGACGGTTCCGGCCCCGACGAGTCCGGCATGGGGTTGGACGACGACGGGCTGTGGGAGGTGGACCTGGAGCCGACGGCAGCGGCGTGGGACGACCCCGGCTTCTTGGCCATGCCGCACGCGCCCTACCTGGAAGATAAGGGGCAGGGGATCCGCCTGATCTGCGACATGAAGCCGAAGACGGGGTACGTGGAGACGACGCGTTTACTGCGGTGGTATGTGGGGACGGGGCTGATGCGCATTACCCGCGTGCACAGGAAGGCGCGGTACACCTCCTTCTTCTCGCTAGGCCCCTTCGTCGACCAGTGCGTCGCCCTGCGCAAGGCCCACGGGGACGCCTACAAGCTTTGCATGAACTCGGTCTTCGGCAAGACGTGCGAGAACTCAGCGCGCTACCAGTCGACGAAGCTGGTCCACGACCCGCACACGTTCGAGAGGCTCTCCATCCGGCTGACCAACTGCGTCATCTTTAACGAGTCGTCGGTCCTCTGCATGTACACCAAAAAGAAGGCGGTCTTAAAGTCGCCCCTGCACGTCGGCCAGGCCATCTTGTCGTATTCGAAATTGGTCCTCTACCAGATGCACAGGGCCGTGTCGCGCCCGGGCCTGTCCCTCCTGTACACGGACACCGACTCGCTCATCTACGAGTGCGAGGAGTCCAAGGAGGGGTACCTGCGCGACCTGGCCAAAGAGCCGTGCCTCTTCCACCCCGGCGAGTCCATGATGGACTACAGCAACCAGCTGGACCCCGCGCTGCGGTCCCTGTGCGCCCACGCCAAGGTGCCCGGCAAGCTGAAAGACGAGCTGCCGGGCGTCGCCGTCAAGGAGTCGGTGTTCTTGAACCCCAAGTGCTACTGCATCCAGCACGGGGGCGGGGAGATGGTCAAGGCCAAAGGCGTGCCGCGGCTGACGATGAAGACGCTGGCCCTGGCCGACTACAAGTCCGTGCTGACTACCGGTCAGTCATTGGAGAAGGGGTACGTGGAGATTGCGTCGAAGGACTTTGCCCTGCAGACGCAGCGGAAGCGGAAGGTCGTGCTGACTTCGGCGTACTCGAAGCGGCGCTGTGAACCGACGCCTCCGTATCGCACCCATCCCTGGACCGCTTCTGACCCGACGGCAGCCCCTGCGACGAGTACGAGCGCCTAGGGATGAAGAAGTGAAACATACCATAAAGCGCCAACGTTTATTTTTGGATTGAGCGGCGGTAGACGTAGTAGGCCTCGGCGAGGAGGCGCCGGTGGGGGTCGCCCCCGCGCACCTCGGTCATGGAGCGGTTGACGCGGGTCATGCGCTGCAGGGTCCTGTAGCAGAGGGTGTGGCACTCGGCGCAGTCGTCGGGGCGGTGGTAGAGCAGGGCGAAGAGGAAGCGCACGCTTTTCCACGTCGATCGGGGGCGGAGGTAGGTGCGCGCGTACTTGATCGCCTCCTGCCACACGCGGGGGGAGTCGCCGTCATCGATGGCGTGGCCGGCGATCATGTGCAGGGTCTTCTCGTTGACGTTGTGCATCAAGCAGTCGAAAGGGACGGTGAAGCCGCCGGTCGTCACCTCGTAGTAGTCCAGTACGACGTTCCAGCGATGCATCCGGAAGTCGGCGAGGCGGGGGCAGCGAAAGGTCGGGAGGATCATCGTGCATCTGTGAGACCCCCCAACCCCCCACCCGTCGTCCTTATGTAGACCAAATTGTGAAATTTTTAATAATTCACAATTATTAAAAAAAGACGTCATCGCCCGTCTGGATTAATGTGAATATTGCCCCGATGGGCCTCGGTGACGTGCATGACCCACTTGTCGTCTTCCACCATGACACCGTCGAAGGTGTGGCCTACTGCGGCGCCTTCAAAATCGTCTAGAGGCCGGCGGTAGGTCGCGGTGACCTCGTAGTGGAACGGGTAGGCGCCTTCGAGCAGCATGTCCTTGGCCAGGTCGATGATGATTAGGGAGCCGAGGGTCGAGCGGAAGTGCTTCTCGAGCTGCGCGCTGCCGTTCTGGCGGGACATGTCGTAGAGGGCGTGCTGGTCGTAGTCCTGGAAGTAGGTGCGCATCGGCGTCTTCACCGTCAGACCTGTCACCACCGCCAGGCGCGTGTTCACCCGATTCCCCCACTGTTGTCGTGACGTCTCGTCCTGGCCCGAGTACTTCTCGCTGCGCAGGTAGACGTACAGCTTGGCCGGGATGTATTGGGCGATCCTCTTCATGGACGTGGTGAACGTCGTCCCCGTAGGCAAATTAGCCCACTCGTTTATAGGGGGGGTGGCGCTAGGGTCGTATTTAGGGTAGGCGGCGGGGTCTATGGGCTCGGCGCGGGTGCGCAGCTCGGGGTAGGTCAGGCTCCCGACGGTCTGGCGGGGCAGCACGTTGAACTGGAGCTGGGGGTTTAAGATGCGGGTGCTGTAGTCCTTGTTGATGGCGTCGTAGTTGTCGGCCTCGACCAGCTTCAGCGGGGTGGTGTTGAAGGAAACGGATAAGTAGCGCAGGGACATGGGCTGGCTCAAGACGGGATGCTTGAGGGCGTGACTGACGCGGTGGACCAACGTAGGGTTTTCAACCGGGAAGTACAGTTTGTAAGCATTGGTTAGCCCAATTATGTCTATGTTCGATGTCTTGATTTCGCTGCGGTACTTGAGATAGTTGGCTTCGTAAGACGAAGTAACCAAGGGTCTTGTTAAGCCCGAACTGGAAGTAATTAAAGCCAATGTGCCAATTCTTTCATTGTTGTAATTAACGGCATGATTGCCTGCTGTCACATTGCCTTCGACTTCTATCACCGGCGTGATGCTGCTGATCGTGACGGACGCACCCGCGGAGACGACTTGGACGGGGTGGTCTGAGCGCCGCTGGCCCGGCAGGTACGAGTTGGGGTTGTCGTAGTAGTACTTGCGGGCCTTGGCCTCGGCGTACTCGTCGACGTCGCCGCCGTCTAGGCTCTGGAGCAAGGGGTAGGACAGGTCCTGGTGGTGGTGCTCGCAATTGTTGAGGCGCAAGGTGACGTTGGAGGCCGACTCGATGGGGCTCGGCGTCAAGCGGACGTGGCGCTGCAGCTGCTCGAAGGCGGCGACGTGGGGCAGCTGAAAGGTGTGATTGACGGCGGTCTCCACGGTGTACGTCATCTTGCAGTCCTGCAGGGTGTACGTGTCGTCGGCTTCGACCCTAAAGTCGATGCTGCGGGTCAAGGGGAAGCCATCGGGGTCCGCGACCGTCGGCCGCACGACCAGCTTTTCCATTACTGTCAAACGAAACATTTAAATTATGTTACGTGTAAGTTAAATCATGTTCCGCCGCCCGAAGCGTCAGCGGGAGACGGTGGACTTACAGTTCGACAACGGCAACTTGACATTGGCGCATGACGGGGAAACGCACGATGTGGCCTCTCCAGCCTCGGTGACTGCCAACACGACCGCCATCGCTACAAATGCAACCGCAATTCAAACAAAGGCCAGCGGGACCGACTTGGCCAGTCTGCAAAACACCGTCAGTACGAAGGCCGACCAGAACGCCCTGGATAGTCTGCAGACGACGGTTAACACTAACACCACGACCATCACCAACAAGATCACGGACATCCAAGAAAGCGGGGGCACCATGACGGGGATGAAGATCGACGGCACTGAATACACGCTGGGGGGCGGTGCCTCGACGCTGGGCGAGCTGACGGACGTCTCCGCGTCGAGCCCTGCAGACGGGCAGGCCCTCGTCTACCAGACAGGGCAGTGGGGGCCGGGGACGGCTGGGACTGCGGTGGTGGCCAACCCGTCTACGAACCCAACGATTGACCTGACCAAAGTGAGCATTGGGGGCACGGACTTCAACGTGGGAAGCGGCACTGCGGTAGTGGCCAACCCGTCTACGACCCCAACGATTGACCTGACCAAAGTGACCATTGGAAGCACGCACTACAACGTGGGAAGCGGCACTGCGGTCGTGGCCAACCCGTCCGACACGCCGTCGACCGACCTGACCAAAGTGACCATTGGAAGCACAAACTTCTACATATACGAAGAAGGGACTGTCCAAGTGAAAGTTACTAGTGCTGCAACAGTAAATTCTTCGCTCGGAAGTATCGTAGAGCCAGACGTTAACGACACGTTTACCCTCTCTTACCAGCGCCTCGGCAGCTATGTCGACTTGATAGGCGCATTCAGCATCGACGGAACTATCGGCTCTAACGGCGTTATACTTGGACGCATAGGCTTGGAATTCGTGTCACCGCCGGCGTGGCTGGTTCTGCAGGCCGACCCGACGTTTGGATCGGGGACAGATCATGGGACGACTTTTGTCGTAGGTCAGTTGACGACCAGCCATCTCATTGACTCTGGCACTGGTGAGTTAGGTCACGGATATGGACCTACTGGGGATGTGCAGCGGACAGGTTCCACCACGTTCCAGGTCAATTTTGGAACCTACTTAAGTACTTCTGGTGATCCGAACAAGATGTCCCTGCACATGCGGTGCAGGCTGGCGTAGGCGACGCGGGTCCCTTTGGAATTAAGATGTCGAAAGCGATGGCCTAACGAACCTTATTTCACGGCATAATTCCAAAACCCGAATAAATCGAAATTGCAAATTAGGGTTACAACCTTTTTTCATTAGGGTTACACTGAACTGAACTGAGCCGAAAAAGCACCTTTCCCTAT
>VMHT01049284.1_pt1 | contig 16330 bp, 12 predicted proteins | sample 4693611 | NCBI WGS metagenome assembly VMHT01 (sample SAMN12280063, study PRJNA550983) | marine metagenome | isolation source: seawater sampled from same location over 5 years 0.02-0.2 micron viral filtrate | place: USA: collected off the coast of southern California halfway between the port... ... | reverse complement strand
CTTTAAATAAAGCATCTTCAAACTAAGTGGCAGACTTTAAACAAAATTACTTTCAAAGAAGAACAAAGGATCGCGGACCTAGATCAAACAATAGGATTTCGTCTCCTGAAGTCCAAGTAATAGCAAGTGATGGAAAAAATTTTGGAGTTTTAGCTACCAATGAAGCTATATCTATGGCTAAAAACCAAGGGCTAGATCTAATTGAAATAGCCCCTAATGCCAACCCACCAGTTTGTAAAATTATGGATATGGGTAAATTTAAATATGATGCTCAAAAAAAAGCAAATCTAGAAAAAAAAAAACAAAAAATTGTTTTACTTAAGGAAATTAAAATGAGACCTGTTACGGAGACTCATGATTATGAATTTAAAGTAAAGAATGCAAAAAAATTTATTTCAAAAGGAGATAAGGTTAAATTTACGATTAGATTTAAAGGTAGGGAATTACAACATTCTCATTTAGGAAATGAGTTAATGACCAAGATCAAAGAGGATATGAAGGAAGTTGGTAAAGTGGAACTGCATCCTAAGTTTGATGGTAAGCAAATGATCATGGTAATTCAGCCTTTATAAGCTTTAATTAAGGTTGTAAATTTAAATCATTCTTTGTATAACCTCGCAGAATTATGCCAAAACTAAAAACTAAAAGCTCAGCTAAAAAAAGATTCAAAATCTCAGCTAAAGGAAAAGTAATGACAGCTCAAGCTGGGAAAAGACATGGTATGATTAAAAGAACAAATTCACAAATTAGAAAATTAAGAGGCACGACAACAATGTCAAAACAAGATGGAAAAATTGTTAAGTCATATATGCCTTACAGTTTAAGAGGATAAGATGGCAAGAGTAAAAAGAGGTGTAACAAGCAAAGCTAAACATAAAAAAGTTTTAAAAGCTGTTAAAGGTCAATGGGGCCGAAGAAAAAATACCATTAGAGTTGCCAAACAAGCCATGGAAAAAGCTATGCAGTACGCATATCGAGATAGAAGAAATAAAAAGAGGGACTTCAAATCACTATGGATACAAAGAATCAATGCCGGTGTTAGAGCTGAAGGTTTAACTTATTCTAAATTCATTAATGGCTTAAATAAATGTGGCATTATAATTGATAGAAAAATTCTTGCTGAAATCGCTTACGATAGTCCAGAGGCATTTAAAACGATAGTACAAAAAGCTCAATCGGCTTTAAATTAATCTTCGCTATTGTTTTTATTTCTTAAGGAAATAATCTACCAATATGGAAGACTTAAAAAATATTAAAAATAACTTCATAGAAAAGTTAAAAAATAATTTAGATTTAGACCAAATAAGTCAAATCAAAACAGAGCTATTCGGAAAAAATGGAATAATTTCATCACAATTTAAAAACATTGGCTTAATTCCTGAAAATGAAAGAAAAAAATTTGCATCGGACCTAAACTATATAAAAGATGAGCTTCAAGGTTTAATAACAAGTAAAATAAATGAAATCGATATTAAAAAAATAAATGAAAAATTAGAAAAAGAAAAAATCGATATAACACTACCTGAACGACCATATCAAAGAGGTAAAATTCACCCTGTTTCTCAAACCATAGATGAGATTACATCAATCTTTTCAGAAATAGGATTCAGTGTAGAAGAAGGTCCAGATGTTGAAAATGAATATCATAATTTTACAGCTTTAAACACACCGGATAATCATCCAGCAAGAGATATGCATGACACATTTTATCTTGATGATAATAAAGAAATTTTATTGAGAACTCATACGTCACCAGTTCAAATTAGAACAATGTTAAAAGATAAACCGCCATTTAAAATTATTGCACCTGGTAGGACTTATAGATCTGATAGTGATCAGACGCACACACCTATGTTTCATCAAGTAGAAGGTTTACATATTGATAAAGATATAAATATGGGACACTTAAAAGGTTGTTTGAATTATTTTATTAAAGAGTTTTTTGAAGTTAAAAAAATTAAGATGAGATTTAGACCAAGTCATTTTCCATTTACTGAACCTTCTGCAGAAGTAGATATCGGTTATGAAATAAAAGATGGAAAAATTGTTATAGGAGAGGGCAATCAATGGCTTGAAATTTTAGGATGTGGAATGGTTCATCCTAATGTTTTAAAAAATGTAAAAGTTGATTCATCGAAGTACCAAGGATACGCTTTTGGAATTGGAATTGATAGATTGGCCATGTTAAAGTATGGGATAAAAGATTTAAGAGCCTTCTTTGATTGTGATTACAGATGGTTAAACCATTTTGGGTTTGACCCATTAGATGTACCAACAAATTATAGAGGCCTAAGCCGATGAAGATAACATTTGATTGGTTAAAAGATTACTTAAGTACGAACTTAAAAGAGGAAGCACTTTTAGAAAAACTTACTAATATTGGTTTGGAAGTCGAAAGTGTAGAAAATCTATCTAAGGGATTAGAATTATTTAAAATCGCAAAAATCATAAAAACAGAAAAACACCCAAATGCAGATCGATTAAAAGTTTGTGATGTTGATGTTGGAGAAAAAAAATTTAAAAAAGTAGTATGTGGCGCAGCCAATGCAAGAGAAGGATTGATCACAATATATGCCCCGCCAGGTGCAGTGGTACCAAAGAGTAAGACTAAACTGGTAGTAGCTAAGATTAGAGATGTTACATCTTATGGAATGCTTTGTTCAGAATCTGAACTAAACTTATCTAATAAAAGTGATGGAATTACAGAGTTGTCATCTACAAAGTACGGAAAAAGTATTGGAAATAGTTATTTTTATAAATCTAATTCAAACCTTATCGATTTATCAATTACACCTAACAGACCAGATTGTCTTGGTATTAAAGGAATAGCTAGAGATTTAGCGGCCTCTGGATTTGGTAAAATGAAAAACACAAAAGAAAAAAAAATTAAATCAAATACAAAACAAACTAAAAAAGTAAAAATAATTAAAGAAAAAAATCAAGGATGTACTGCTTTTGGAAGTTGTACAGTAACTAATGTAAAAAATACAGAAAGCCCTAAATGGTTAAAAGATAAATTACTTTCAATTGGTCAAAAACCAATTTCAGCGATAGTAGATATTACAAACTATGTAATGATAGATATTAATCGTCCATTACATGCGTATGATGCTGATAAAATTGAAAAGGGTATTGTAGTTAGAAACTCAAAATTTGGTGAAGAATTTGAAGCTTTAGATAATAAAAATTACAAATTAGAAAATGGCATGTGTGTAATCACTGATAAAAAAGGGGTTTTAGGCTTAGGCGGAATTATTGGAGGTACTAGATCAGGTACGGAAATTAATACAAAAAATGTATTATTAGAATCTGCATATTTTGAGCCTAGATCAATAAGAAGCACTGCAAAAAAATTAAACATTGATACCGATGCAAAATTTAGGTTTGAGAGAGGTATTGATCCGTTATCTATTGAAGATGGCCTCATTAAAGCGGCACTGATGATTAAAGAAATTTGTGGCGGAGAAATTAGTAAAATAGATGTTCAAAAATTTGAAACTTTTAAAGCTAAAACAATTAAATTTGATCCCAACTTATTTGAAAAAAAAATTGGTTTTAAAATTTCCACAAAAGAAGTTCTCTCTATTTTAAAAAATCTTGGATTTAAATCTAAAAAAGAAAAGAAATATTTTAAATTAGTTATTCCTTCATGGAGACCAGATATTTCTCAAGAAATAGATATTGTTGAGGAGTTAGTAAGAATAACTGGATATGATAAAATAAAAACAATAGACCCTGTAAAAGAAAGAATAAAATCTACCTTATCTCAATCACAAAAGTTATTTCATTTTTTACAAAGATCTGTGGCATCAAAAGGTTATTTAGAGGTAATAACAACATCATTTGCAGACTCAAGTTATAATGATCATTTTAGAGGATCAAATAAAGAAATTAAAATTGTAAACCCAATAAGCTCCGAACTGGGGGTTTTAAGAAATTCAATATTTTCAAATTTAATAATGTACGTGAACAAAAATTTAGATAGAGGTTTTAAAGATGTTGCATTATTTGAAATAGGCCCAATTTTTAATGGCTCCAAGCCTGGTGAACAAAACACAATAGTTTCTGGCTTAATAGCAGGAAAAAAATCACGTTTGTCATGGATTGAAAAAGATAGAAACGTTGATGTGTTTGATATTAAAAGAGATGTTATTCAAACTTTAGTTGAAGCTGGTTATAATTCTGAAAAGTTTTTTATAGATAGCAAAACTCCTGAATACTACCATCCAGGCAAGTCAGGAAGATTATTTTTGAACAAGGAAAAAGATCAAATAGTAGCTTTTTTTGGTGAAATTCACCCTAATATTTTAAAAAAAATAGATATTAAAACGGAGACTTTAGTAGGTTTTGAAATTTTTATAGATAATTTGAAATTACCTAAAAAAAAGATGAATGATCAGAAAAAAAAATTTGAAGTTTCAGACTATCAAAAATCTGAGAGAGACTTTGCATTTATAGTAAATAAAGATGTAAAAGCTCAAGATCTAATAAATGCAATTTTAAGTGTGAATCAAGACTTGATTAGTAATATAAAAGTTTTTGACCTTTATGAAGGTGAAAATATTCCAGCCAATCAAAAATCAATTGCAATTAATGTATCAATCCAATCATCTGAAAAAACTTTAAATGAAAATGATCTAGAAAATATCAATAATTTAATAATTAAAACAGTTGAAAGTAAAACTGGTGCAAAGATACGTTCATAAATTGCATGAGCATAATTGATAATATTAGAAATTTTGCAATCATCGCTCATATTGATCACGGTAAATCTACGATAGCAGATAGAATAATTCATAGCTGTGGGGGTCTTACCGAAAGAGAAATGAAGGCACAAGTTTTAGATTCTATGGATATTGAGCGTGAAAGAGGAATTACTATTAAAGCCCAAACAGTAAAACTTAATTATAAAGCAAAAGATGGTAAAAATTATATTTTAAATATTATAGATACACCAGGTCATGTTGATTTTAGTTATGAAGTAAGTAGATCTCTTTATGCTTGTGAAGGATCAATTTTAATTGTTGATAGTACTCAAGGTGTAGAAGCTCAAACTCTTGCAAATGTTTACCAGGCCTTAGATATAAATCATGAGATAGTTCCAGTGCTTAATAAAGTAGATCTTCCTGCGTCAGATTTAGATAAAACAAAAAAACAAATTGAAGAGGTAATAGGTATTGACACAGAGGGGGCTATTCCTTGTTCTGGAAAAACTGGTGAGGGTATTGGAGACATTTTGGAGCAAATTATTACAACATTACCAGGTCCTAAGGGCGAAAGTTCAGGAGATCTAAAATGTTTATTAGTTGATAGCTGGTATGACACTTACTTAGGTGTTGTTATTTTAGTGAGGGTTATTGATGGCAATATTTCAAAAAATATGAAAATTAAAATGATGTCTACTAATCAAGAATATATTGTTGAAAAAGTTGGTGTGTTTACTCCAAAAGCTACTGATATAAACGAATTAAAAGCTGGAGAAATAGGTTTTATAACAACTGGAATAAAGGTTTTATCAGAAACAAAAGTTGGTGATACTATTTGTGATGCAGCCAAACCATTAAAGGAAGCCTTACCTGGTTTTAAACCAAGCAAACCTGTAGTTTTTTGTGGTTTGTTTCCTGTTGATAGTTCGGAATATCAAAAATTAAAAGATGGTTTAGCAAAATTACAATTAAACGATGCAAGCTTTTCATTTGAACCTGAGTCATCTTCAGCTTTAGGATTAGGATTTAGATGTGGATTCTTAGGTTTGCTTCATTTGGAAATTGTTACTGAAAGATTAGAGAGAGAATTTGATGTAAACTTGTTAACCACTACCCCAGGGGTTGTATACAAAGTTTATAAAAATAACGGAGAAACAATTGATTTACATAACCCTTCAAGCTTACCAGATCCAACATTAATAAAATTAATTGAGGAACCATGGATAAAAGCAACAATAATCACACCTGATGAATATTTAGGTTCAATAATAAAAATGTGTCAAGATAAGAGAGGAATACAAACTAATTTAAGTTACTCAGGGAATAGGGCTGTCGTAAATTACGAGCTACCTTTAAATGAAGTTGTTTTTGACTTTAATGATCGTTTAAAATCAATGACTAGCGGATACGCAAGTTTTGATTATGAAATTATTGAGCATAGAGAAGGGAATTTAGTAAAACTTGGAATTTTAGTTAATGGAGAATCAGTAGATGCGTTAGCAATGATGATTCATAAGGATTTTGCACAAAAAACTGGAAGAGAAGTTTGTGAAAAATTAAAAGATTTAATTCCAAGGCATAACTTTATGATACCAGTTCAGGCCGCAATAGGTGGAAAAATTATAGCTAGAGAAACTATTAAAGGATTTAAAAAAGATGTTTTAACTAAAATTCATGGTGGAGGAGCCACTGATAGAAAGCGAAAACTTCTCGAGAAACAAAAAAAAGGAAAAGCAAGATCAAAACAATTTGGAAGAGTAGAAATTCCTCAAGAGGCATTTATAGGTGTATTAAAAATTACTAAAGAAAAATAACAGGTTATCTAAAAAATATTTTTAGTAAATTGTTAATTTTATTTAATTCTGAATTTTTTAGGTCAGGGTAGATTGGAAGCCTTATTATTTTCATCCAAATATTATCTGTAACACTCATATCACCATGTTTAAATTGTTTACCAAATTTTGATGAATGAAGTGGAACATAATGAAATGTAGCTGGTACATTATTTTTTTGGAGAAAAGAGCGTAATTTTGATGCTAATTTTTTAGTTTTCATTTTAAATGAAAAAAGGTGAAATACACTCTTAACGTTTTTATCAGTTTTTAATAATTCAATTTGGTTAGTCTTTAAATTTTTTAAAAATTTATAATATTGATGCCAAATTTTTTTTCTTTTTTTAATTAATTCACTAGATCTCTGCAACTGACTATATATGAGTGCTGAAGATAGCTCAGATGCCCTGTATTCTGAACCAATATCGACCCAAGAATAATACTTCTTCTTTTTAAAAACTTTTTTTTCAGCGATAAATTGTTTTTTATAATTTTTAAGAAAATTTATTCTGTCTGTTCCTTTGTCTAATAAGAAATTTACTCTTTTTTGAAGACTTTTATTATTAATTGAAATAGCACCACCCTGACCTCCAACAAAATTTTTTGTCTCATGAAAACTAAAAACTCCAATATCACCCAAAGTACCAGCTATTTTGTTTTTATTTGAAGCCAAAAATGAATGAGCTGTATCCTCAACAATAAAAAATTTATATTTTTTTTTTAATTTTATTAAATAATCCAAATTTTTACAATTACCCCCATAATGAACAACAAAGACAGCCTTTGTTTTTTTTGTGATTAGGCTTTCAATTTTTTTATCATCAATTTGAAGATCATTTTCATTGATATCAACAAAAACTGGCTTAGCACCCTTTAACACAACTGAATTGGCCGTAGAAGTGAAGGTGTATGATGGCATAATAACCTCATCCCCTGGTTTAAGTTTTATTAACTCAGCAGCTACTTCCAATGCATCTGTGCAGCTTTGAGTTAAATAAATAAATTTTGAGTTTATTTTTTTTTTAATCAAAAGTTCTGCATTTTGTTGAAAAAAACCATCAGTTAAAATTCCACTTTTAAGAACTTTATTAACATTCTTAAATTCTTTTTTTGTGATTGATGGTTTAGAAAAATATATCATTTTAAGATCCAATCTTTATACTTTTCTTGATTATTAAAAATCTCTTTTGGAAATTCATCATTAATATTCTTTTTTTTAAATTTATAATTTCTATCAAATGGATCCAATAAATTCTCAACTCTAAATTTAATTTTTTCAATATCGGTATAATGTTTCTGATCAAATTCTGTATGTTCAGATGATTTTATTTTTTGAGATATTTTTTCATAATCCATAAGATATGTAAAGTGCCAGCCTCCCTTATCAATAAGATCAATGCTCTTTTCTTTCCAAAATTTCCAGAATGGAGAAAATTTATTTTTGGTTTTTAAAGCACGGAAAGAAGAAAACTTGATTAAATTTTTTTTTAAACAAATCCTTGATCCTGGCCAATGATTACCAGAGTGTTCTGTTTCATTATAAATGTTAAATTTATAATAATATAGTTGTTGTAAAAATATACCATATTTAAAATTATCATATTCAAATTCACTAATTGCGTCAGGGTTAGGAATTTCATCCTCATCTGAAACCAAGATCAGGTCATCTTCCTTTGCATCAACTATTCCTTCAGCTAATTTATTTATCTGGAAATTATAAAGAGGATATTTTTTATGTTTTAAACTTTCGGGATCAGGCAAATCATCGACTACGATATATCTAATCTTATCACTTAAGTTTTTAAATTTTTTTAAGTCAAAATTTAATTCTTTTTTATGTCCAGTATGTGTTTTGGTTGCCTCACAAACTACGAAATAGTCAACCAAATGATCTAATGTTTTTAATCTTACCTCGAACAACAAATTACTCTGATAAAAAGGAATACAGTCAAATAATTTTTTATTTTTTAGCATTTAATCTATTTTAGTATGAAACCTATATTATGAAATAACAATATGTTTTAATTCTTATCACAAATGTATTCAACTTTAAAAATATTGAAAACTTAGTATTAGATTATAATATATGAGGAAATTTAATTAAAAATTAATATATAAACTCTAATAATGCTTTCATTAAAAAAACTACTTTTTTTATTTAGGTCTCGTGCTGGATTCTTTATTTATGTTGTTTTTTTTAAAACCAAATTAAAGAATCTCTTTTTCAAAAGGCAAATTATTAAAAAAAAAAGAGAGCATGAATTTTTTTTGAAAAATAAAAAAATTTCTCATGATTATTTTTCAAGTCATGCATTCAATTTTTTTGAAATTGGATGTAAATTTAAAAAGTTTAATTTTTTAGAGATAGGAAGTTTTGAAGGAAATTCAGCAATGTTTATGGCAAAAAACTTTAAGGATGCCCAAATAGATTGTATCGATAATTGGGTTGGTACAGAAGAATATCAAAATTTGAAATTTTCAGATTTAGAAAAAAATTTTGATTACAATGTTGATGAATTTAAGAATATTAAAAAATTTAAAATGTTAAGTGATGATTTTTTTAAAAATAATAATAGTCTTTACGATGTAATATATGTTGATGGTTATCACAAAGGATACCAGGTATTTAAAGACTTTATTAATTCTTGGAAAATTTTAAATAATAATGGAGTAATAATCTTTGATGATTATATATGGCAATTTTTTAAAGATATAAGAGACAATCCTTGTTTTGTTATTAATAAATATTTGGCTGAAATTTCAAATGAGGTAAGGATACTAAAGGTATCAAATTCTCAATTATTTATTCAAAAAAAATTATAACTTGTTATTTTGGAGAGGTGGCCGAGTGGTTGAAGGCGCACGCTTGGAAAGCGTGTAAAGGGGCAACTCTTTCATGGGTTCGAATCCCATCCTCTCCGCCAATAAATATTATAAATATAGTCATTATGATAAAAAAATATTAAGAGTTAAAAAACTATTTATATTTGAAAATAATATATAATAAATAAATTATGAACAATTTATTAGTATACTGTTTGTGTTTAGATAATAATCTATTAACAAAGGTTAAGAAATTAAATTATGTACCAGTTGGACTAGGTAGAGATAATTTTTCTGAAGAATGGTTAAGAGATAATACAAAAATTAATATCTCTGAAAAAAATCCTTTTTATGGTGAGCATTCATTTCATTACTGGCTTTGGAAAAATAAACTAGATAATATTACTGATGGTACATGGATTGGATTCTGCACGTACAGAAGATTTTGGAACCAAAAAAAAGAAAAAAAAAATAATGATACATTTAATATCTTTAAAGATTCCCTTAAAGAAGTTCCTAGTGAATGGAAAAACTTTGACACAATATTAGCTGATAAAATTGATCTTACGAACTTAAAATGGATGAAAGTTTTAAAATACGGAAAATTAGCATTATTAAGAAATCCAAAAGCAATTTTTAAAGATGGTCGTAATATTAGATTTAATTTTGATATGTTTCATGGAAATGGAATTTTAGATAAAGCAATAGAATTATTAAATGACGAAGACAAAGAAGATTTTAGAAAATTTGTAAATACAAATACATCAATCAATCAATGCAATTTATTTATTTGTAGATCTAAGGATAAAATTAAAAAATATTATGAGACTATTTTTGAGTGGTTTGAGAAATTAGAACAGATATTTGGATTTAATTTAGAAGGTTATAGTAAAATAAGAATTTATGGATTTTTATCAGAAAGATTTTTGCCATATTGGTTTATGAAAAATTCAAATTGTATTGAATGGCCAATTTCATTTAAAGATTTGAACACTCAATCTGTCTAGAAAATTTTATTCATAAAATTTTTTTTATAATAGGCTTTTAGTATTGATTTTATTAACTTATTTACCAACTAATTATAAGAAGTTTAAATAAATTTAAGAATTTTCTAAAAAAAAATGCTAAGATTTGAAATTCCAATAAATGAAAAATACAAATACTTATCAAGCAGATTCCATTAAAGTACTTAAAGGTTTAGAGGCTGTAAGAAAAAGACCAGGGATGTACATTGGTGATACCGATGATGGTACAGGCTTACATCATATGGTTTATGAAGTGGTCGATAATTCAATAGATGAAGCTTTAGCAGGTCACTGTAGTAATATTTTTATAAAAATAAATTCAAACAACACTATAACAGTCAAAGATGATGGTCGAGGCATACCCGTTGATATGCATAAAACCGAAAAAAAATCAGCTGCAGAAGTTATTATGACACAATTGCACGCAGGGGGTAAGTTTGATCATGATTCTTACAAAGTGTCTGGAGGTTTACATGGTGTAGGTGTTTCTGTTGTTAATGCTTTGTCAGAAAAATTAGAATTAGAAATAAATAGAGATGGTAAAAAATATTTTATAGAATTTAAAAATGGAGAGTCGATAAAACCACTCAAAGAAATAGGTAAATCTAAAGAATCAGGTACGCAAATAACATTTCTTCCATCAAAAGAAATTTTTTCATCTATAAAATTTAGTGGAAATATATTGATAAAAAGAATGCGTGAGCTGGCGTTTCTGAATAAAGGAATTAAAATAACTTTTATAGATGGTTCTCAAAAAAAAGAAAAGATTCAAGAGTTTAAATTTGATGGAGGTATTTTACAATTTGTAGAATTTTTAGATGAAAAAAGAGATAAATTGCAAAATAAAAATGGTAATGATTTATTTAAGAGACCAATTTATATTGAGGGTAAAAAGGGGGATATAGAAATTGAATGTTCATTAAAATGGAATGGTGGATATTCTGAAGATGTTCTTCCTTATACGAATAACATTTACCAAAAAGACGGTGGCACACATGTCTTGGGCTTTAGAAGTGCGTTAACAAGAATAATAAATAAGTATGCAAATGAACACAATCTTTTAAAAAAAAATAAATTAACTATTTCTGGCGATGATATAAAGGAAGGTTTAACTTGTGTGTTATCTACTAAAATTGTCGATCCAAAGTTTTCATCTCAAACAAAAGATAAATTAGTTTCATCAGAAGTTAGAATGATTGTTGAGACAATCATTAGTGAAAAACTATCCATTTGGTTTGACCAGAATCCTTCAATTGCAAAAATTATTCTTGCAAAAGTTATTCAAGCAGCAATGGCAAGAGATGTTGCTAGAAAAGCAAGAGAAAATGTTAGAAGGAAAGGTGCATTAGAGTTGAGTGGTTTGCCAGGTAAATTGGCAGACTGTCAAATTGGTAAACAAGAGGGAACAGAATTATTCATAGTTGAGGGAGACTCAGCAGGTGGTTCAGCAAAACAAGGAAGAAATAGATCAAACCAAGCAGTCCTACCTTTAAGAGGCAAAATATTAAATACTTACGTTGAAGAAATTCAATCAAAGAAAAACGGTAATAAAAATGGATCAGACCAAAGAACCAAAGCTTTATCAAAAATGATTTCATCTAACGAAATAGTTACTTTGATAAATGCTTTAGGTTTAGACCCTAAAGTTCAAGAAATAGATTTAAAAGATTTAAGATATGGAAAAATTATCATTATGACAGATGCAGATGTTGATGGCTCTCATATAAGAGCATTGCTGCTTACTTTTTTTAACAATAAACCATTTAATAAACTAATAGAGCATGGTCATGTTTATTTAGCTCAACCTCCTTTATTTAAAATTAATAAAGGCTCAAAAGGAATTTATATAAAAGATGAAAAAGAATTAGAGGAATTTATAGTAAATAATAATAAAAATTTAAAAAAATTTAAAAAGGGATCGAAAGAATTCATTAAAGAAATTGATCTTGAAAAATCTAAAATGAATATTCAAAGATTTAAAGGTTTAGGTGAAATGAATCCCGAAGAATTGTGGAGTACTACTCTTGATCCTGAGACTAGAAATTTATTACAAGTTCAATACTCTAAAGATTTAAAAAAGGATCAAAATTTAATTCATACTTTAATGGGCAACGATGTTGCTTTGAGAAAAGATTTCATTATTTCAAACTCTATAAATGTTCAAAATCTAGATATATAAAATGAAGTTTTTTGAAACTTCAAAATATCATTTTTTCAAAAAATCGACCTATGTTAGTTTAAGATGGATCGGAATTATTGGACAGCTTATATCAGTTAATTTTGTCTATTTTTTTTTAAACTTTAAATTTGATTTTTTATTCTCAAATTTAATAATTTTTTTAGGAATTATAAGTAATTTTTTTCTAATTTTTGTTTATAAAAAAACCCAATTATCAGATAGATCAGCATTTATTTTTTTAGTTATAGACATATTGCAGCTAAGTGCTTTACTTTATTTGACAGGGGGCGTTAATAATCCTTTTGTTATTTTCTTAATAATTCCAAGTGTTTTTTCATCATCAAACTTGAGTTTTATAACTAATTGTTCACTGGTATTTTTATCAACAGTCTCAATTATTTTTCTTACATTTTATTCAGAGGATTTACCTGGTCCTATAGGTGATCATTTCCATATTAGTCTATACTATCATTATTCTATTACAGTTTCTTTAATAATAGCTTTATTTTTTTTGAATTATTTTGCAATGACATTTGGGACACAATCGCGTTTAAGAAAAGAAGCTTTAGCTAAAATGGAAGAAGTAATGGCCACGGAGCATGAACTCTTATCATTGGGTGGACAAGCAGCAGCAGCAGCACATTCTCTTGGAACTCCTCTTTCTACAATAAAAATAATTACCCAAGATCTTGTTAAACAATTTAAAGGGCAGAAGGAAGTTGAAAAAGATATTCAATTATTATCCAGTCAAGTAGAAAGATGTAATCAAATATTAAAACGTTTGACGCTAAATCCTGTTGAAGAAGATGATTTTATCGACAAAGATCTTACAATCAGAGAATACTTAAGTGAAATTATTTCGTCATTTAAAGAGATAAGTAAAAAAAATTTTATTTTTAATTTTGATCAATATTCAAACGCTAAAAAAATAACTAAATCTATAGAAATAGTGTATGGTTTAAGAAATTTTATTGGTAATGCCAACAAATTTTCTAAAGAAAATATTTATATTAATTTAAAAAGTAACAACGACATTACCGAAATAACTATTGAAGATGATGGAAATGGTTACTCAAGAGACATATTATCAAAGATAGGGGAGCCGTATTTGAGATCAAATGACCCTATTGAAAAATCAAAAGTAGGACTTGGACTTGGGTTATTTATTGGAAAAATTCTTTTAGAAAAAAATTTTGCATCAGTAAATTGTAGAAACTCCAAAACAAGAAGTGGAGCTGAGGTTTTGATTAAATGGAATAATAAAGATTTATTTAATATTTAATGAAATTTTTTTTTGCTATCAAACAATGAACTTAGTTGAGAAATCATCACATCACCCAGCTCATTTACATCTGTGATTTTTATTGCTTTATCATAATATCTAGACACATCATGACCAATTCCTATTGCTAAAACTTCAATTTCAGTTTTATTCTCTATAAATTTAACCATTCTCTTTAGATGTTTTTCCAAAAAATCTCCCGAATTAACAGAAAGAGTGGAGTCATCAACAGGCGCTCCATCGGAAATGACCATTAATATTTTTCTTTCTTCTTTTCTTTTTTTTATTCTGCTGTAAGCCCATGAGATCGCTTCTCCATCGATATTCTCTTTTAATAATCCTTCTTTTAACATAAGACCTAAATTATTTTTAGCCTGTCTCCAATGCGTATCGGCACCTTTGTATATTATGTGTCTTAAATCGTTTAATCTTCCTGGTGTTTTGGGCTTTGAGTTCTTATTCCATAATTCTCTACTTTGACCTCCCTTCCAGTTTTTTGTTGTAAATCCTAAAATTTCAACTTTAACTGAGCATCTTTCAAGTGTTCTAGATAATATGTCAGCACAAATTGCTGCAATAGTAATTGGTCTACCTCTCATAGACCCAGAGTTATCAATTAGTAAAGTCACAATTGTGTCTTTAAATTCTAAATCTTTTTCTTTTTTAAATGAAAGAGAATTGTAAGGATCAATAATGACCCTTGGTAATTTTGAACTATCAAGCAACCCTTCTTCTAAATCAAATTCCCAAGCTCTATTTTGTTTAGCAAGTAGTTGTCTTTGAAGTTTGTTTGCAAGTTTAGTTATAATATCTTGAAAACCAATTAATTGTTGATCCAAATTCTTCCTAAGTTTTGATGCTTCTTCAGCATTCTCTAAATTTTCAGCTTTTATTACTTCATCATATTGAGTGGTATAAATTTTGTAATCAAGATTTATATTATCAATATTTTTTTGAACAATTTGCTCTGAACTTTGTTCATCCGACACGCTATCTGAAAGTTGTTCATCAAGATTAAATTCATCAACGTTATAATCAGCATCTAAAGTGGCTTGAGTTTCTTGATCATTATTTTCATCTTTATTGTCCTCAGAATTTTGATCCTGATCATCATTAGAGGAATTGTTTTGTCCTTGATCTTGGTTGTTCTCTTTTTTTTCGTCATCCTCTTCACTTTGAAAAATATCCATTTGTTTTAAAATCTCTGAAAGTTTTGAACTATAATTGTTTTGATTTTCTAAGTTTTCTTTTAAAAATTTTTTATGTTTATCTATTGATTTTTCGAAGTCTTTTTCCCAGAAATTCAACATTTTTGTTGTTAGTGGATTTAATTTAATCTGATGAAAATTTTTAAGCATATAAAGTTCAAATGCTTCTAAAATAGGAACATCTTCTTTGGTTTTTAATTGCTCTTTCCTTTTTCTATTAATTATTTGAGCATAATTTTCATTAAAATTTTTTTCTATCCCTTTTAGCATTTTACTACCAAGAGACTCGTACCTAATTTTTTCAGCAATAGTATAAAGCGACCTTGATGAAGTATTAGTAGGTAAATTTTTTCTAAAAATTGCATCATCAGAGAATTTTTTTTTTAAAGCAGCAGAGTCTGTTTCAGCACGTAATCTAATAAAATCACTAGGATTCGTTAAATTATCAATCTCAATGATATTTGTGTCTTTAATTTTTTTATTTTCAGGCGATTTGTCGTTTATTACAAAATCATCTGATATTACTTTTGCAGTCGAGGTTAAAGCAATTCTAAATTTTTCTTTTAAGTTTGTTTCTTTGCTACTCATTTAGATTTGAATATTTATCAATGACTCCGGTAATTCTTCACCAAAACATCTTTGATAATATTCTGCGATAGTGTTTTTTTCAATATCATCGCATTTATTCAAAAAAGTTACTCTAAAAGCATAACCTATGTCTTTGAAAATCTCTGAATTTTCTGCCCAATGCATAACAGTTCTAGGACTCATTACTGTTGAAATATCACCTGCGATAAACCCTTTTCTTGTCAAAGAAGCTACTTTAATCATATTAGCAACTTTTTCTTTATCTTTATTATTATTAAAATTTTTATTTTTAGCTAAAATTATATCCATTTCTTTTTCAAGGCTTAAATAGTTTAAAGTTGTAACTATATTCCATCTATCCATTTGGCCTTGATTTATTTGTTGAGTTCCATGATAAAGACCAGTTGTGTCACCAAGACCAACTGTATTAGATGTAGCAAATAGTCTAAAAAATTTATTTTGTTTAATTACCTTATTTTTATCTAAAAGAGTGAAACTTCCTTCAGCTTCTAAAACTCTTTGAATTACAAACATTACATCTGGTCTTCCTGCATCATATTCATCAAAAACAAGTGCAACAGGGTTTTGGATAGACCAAGGCAAAATTCCTTCGTTGAATTGAGTAACTTGTTTTCCTTCTTTTAAAACGATTGCATCTTTTCCAATTAAATCAATTCTACTTACATG